>Ga0272446_1000047_pt1 | contig 145097 bp, 128 predicted proteins | sample YNPCB0061_FD_194587 | JGI IMG/M metagenome (GOLD analysis project Ga0272446, IMG submission 194587) | Hot spring microbial mat communities from Yellowstone National Park, WY, United States - YNP-CB-006-1 | ecosystem: Environmental > Aquatic > Thermal springs > Hot (42-90C) > Sediment | place... | reverse complement strand
GCCCGTGCGGAGGCGACCTTACAGCGTGGTGCTGTTCGACGAGATCGAGAAGGCCCACGCCGACGTCTGGAACGTGCTGCTGCAGGTGCTCGACGACGGGCGGCTGACTGACGGTCAGGGGCGAACGGTGGACTTTCGAAACACGGTCATCATTCTCACGTCGAACCTGGGTACGGCCGTCGCCAACGAGATCGAAGACAGCCCGGGGCTGCAAGAGCACGAGCGGCACGCTCGCGTGAAAGAGGCCGTGCTCGACGTCGTTCGGCGATCCTTCCGCCCGGAGTTCGTCAACCGGATCGACGAGATTGTCGTCTTCAGACGTCTGGGAAAGGAGCACATCGCGCAGATAGTCGACATCCAGGTGAAGCGTTTGCAGAGCCGGCTGGCCCGGCGCGACCTCGGCCTGCGGTTGACGGCGGCTGCAAGGCAACGGTTGGCCGAGCTCGGGTGGGATCCGCAGTACGGAGCGCGACCGCTCAAGCGTGCCATCCAGAAGAACATCGAGGATCCTCTTTCGGTCAAGGTGATCGCCGGCGAGTTCGGTCCCCGAGACATGATCGAAGTCGACGCCGGCACCGACAGCTTCGTATTCCGCAAGGCTGCGTCCCAAGCCTGACGCCCATCAAGCAGGTCGAAGGTAGGTCGCCACCACGCGCTTCTTGCCCCAGCCGGGGAAGAACACGGTCACCATCGGCGGCGTGGTTGTGAGCTCCACCGACTCGACCCGTCCCTCGCCGAATCTGGCGTGCGAAACCAGAGCCCCGCGTTCGAGGGGAACGTCGTCGGCGGGTAGCGCTTCCAGGTCTCGCTCGACGTAGCGGCCCGGCTCGACAGGCCGCTGCCGACGCTGCAATCGAGTAGACTGCGCGGCCATCAGGCCGGAGACGTCGACGCGTATCTTCCTGGCGGCCGCTGCAGGAGAAAGCGTCTCTTCGATGACTTCCGGAGGGATGTCCGCGAGGAAGCGGCTAGGACGACAATACCGGGTCGTCCCGAAGATCGTTCGGATTGCCGCGTGCGTCAGGAACAGGAACTCGCGCGCCCGAGTCAGGGCGACGTACGCGAGGCGGCGCTCTTCCTCGATCTGTCCGCCGTCCAGGCCCGATTCGACCGAGCGGTATGGGAACAGATCCTCCTCCATGCCGGTCACCACGACGACGTCGAATTCGAGGCCCTTGGCGGCGTGCACCGTCATCAACGAAACCCGCCCACCGTCCTGCATCTGGTCGACGTCGGCGACGAGGGCGACGCGCTCGAGGTAGCCGGCGAGAGAGGGTTCTTCCCCGGAGGCTTGCACTTCGTCTTCGTAGTCCTGGAGCGATCCGATCATTTCACGCAAGTTCTCGAGGCGCGCGTCTGCCTCGGGGTCGTTCTCGAGGCGCAGTGCGTTCTCATAGCCGGTGCATTCGACGACGTAGCCAGCCAGGTCGGCGGGCCCGAGTTGGTTGGCGCGCTCGCGCAGGTGGTCGAGCAATCCGCGGAACGCCATCACTCGCTTGATGGCTGCTGCGCCGAGTCCGGATTGCGCCAGCCGGTCGGTCAGAACGTCGTGGACGCTTGTGTTGAAGCGGTTTGCGGTGGCCACGATGCGTTCGATCGATGTCTGGCCGATCCCTCTCGGGGGCACATTGATGATGCGAAGCAAGTCGACGTCGCTTTGCGGGTTGACGATGACGCGCAGGTAGGCGAGGAGGTCCTTGATCTCGGCGCGATCGAAGAACCGGGTTCCGCCGATGATCTGATAGGGGATGTTCTCGGAGCGAAGCGCCTCTTCCAGCACGCGCGACTGCGCGTGGATGCGATAGAAGACCGCAATCTGCCGGGCGTCGACGCCATGTTCGAGGGCTTGACGCACGGTGAGCACGACGAAGGCGGCTTCATCGCGTTCGTCGCCGGCCGCCACGATGCGCACGGGCGCACCGGGTGGGTTGTTGGTGAACAGCTCTTTGGGAACGCGCTCGCGGCTCGGTTTGACCACCCCCAACGCGGCTCGCACGATGTTGTTCGAGGATCGGTAGTTCTCCTCGAGCTTGACGGTGACGGCGCTTGGGTAGATCGACTGGAAGCCCCGGATGATCCGAACGTCGGCGCCCCTCCAGCGATAGATGCTCTGATCGTCGTCGCCCACGACGCACAGGTTCTGGTGCTGGGACACCAGCGCCTGGACGAGGCGGAACTGGACCGGGTTCGCGTCCTGGAACTCGTCGACGAGCACGTAGCGAAAGCGCGAGCGCAGTTCTTCGCCCACCAGCGAGGCCCGGTCCTCCGCGAGGCGCAGGGTGTGGACAATCAGGTCGTCGAAGTCCACCGCGTTCGCCACGAGTAGCTGCTTTTGGTAGGCGTCGTACGCGATCGCGGTGATCTTCTCGAGCGGGTCATCCTGGGGTGCTTGCTCCGGTCCCCACGCCTGCTGCTTGTAGCGGCGAATGACCGACAGCACGAGCTTGGCGGGGAAGGTCTTTTCGTCGAGCTTGTACGCCTTGAGAACCCGCGTCATCAGCGCGCGCTGATCCGCATCGTCGTAGATCACGAAGTCGCGTGCGAGCCCCACGGCTGCATGGTGGCGGCGGAGCAGGCGTGCGCAGGTGGCGTGGAACGTGCCGACCCAGAGATCCCGCGTGACGTCGGCACCGACGAGCCGTTCGAGTCGTCCGCGCATCTCGTTCGCAGCCTTGTTCGTGAAGGTGACGGCGAGGATCCGGTAGGGTGGCACACGGTGCTGTGCGAGCAGGTTCGCAATCCGGAAGGTGATGACCCGCGTCTTGCCGCTGCCCGCTCCGGCGAAGACCATCAGAGGGCCGTCCTTGTGGGCCACCGCGACGCGCTGGGGCTCGTTGAGCAGGGGTTCGAGCTCCGGAAGGACGGGCTCGGCAGAGGGGCTGGACGACGACATCCCTGTCGCGGTAGCACGAACGGCGCGTGTCGTCAGGACCAGCCGCTGCGCAGGAGAAGAGCATCCGACCCGGGCTGCCGGGCGCAGGACCTGATGGGCTCGTGCGAGAGGGAACGGTGTGGAAGGTGCGGGTGCCGCGGGGTGCTCGGCCGGCGTTGTCGAAGGACGTGTGCTGGGGTTGCGGCGGGCGGCCTTGTCGGACGATGGTCCCTTTGCGGTCGGGAACCGCGGTGGTTCGAGGGGTTCCGCAAGTCGATGTCGCGGTGTGTGGTGCCTGCTTTCGGCGCGTGGGCCGAGGCGGGTTTGCCGAAGTGGGGTGGAGCGCAGCGTATGTGCTGGTTGCCGCAGTGTTTTCGGCGGTGCTCGTGCTGGTCTGGCCGTGGGCTCCACGGGTGATTTCGGCGTTGGCGTCGGTGTTCGGTGTGTTGGGAGTCGTGGCCGTGCGGTTTGGGGTCGGGCGGCGAGAAGGGCGGGGCATGGTGGTGCGGTGGGTTGCTGCGGACGCGCATGAAGCGGTGCTCGGCACGACGTTGCCCGTGTTGCGGGACGCGATCGAGCGAGCGTGTGGTGCACGGGTGGAGGTCGGTCGGGCGGGGCCGGTGGTCGGCTGGTGGACGCTGGCGGGCCTTGTTGGCGGCGCTGCCGCGGTGCCGCTGGTCGTGGTGAGCTGTGCTTATCGAGACGTGCGCGTTGTCAATATGGGGGATGCGCCGGTCGAGGTGTTCGTGGACGGGCGGTCGTTCGGGGTCGTGATGGGGAGCGAGCGGGAGAACCCGAGCGCGGTGCGGGTGGTGACGGTGCCGGTGGGCGAGCGGACGCTGGAGTCGCGGGGGCTGGACGGCACCGTGTTGGATCGGACGTCGGCGCGGGTGAGGGCCGGGGCGGCGCACCTGTACGTTGCTCAGCGCGGCGACCGGTGCCTGTGGATCGAGCAGCGGGGGTACGGGCGTGCGTCGGCTCGTGCGGTGCGCGTGTTGCCGCTGATTGGCCAGGGGTCGTTCGTTACGGTGGGTGAGGGGATCGACGCATGGTTCGAGCCGAATCCTGGTGCCGATCCGGACGGCGGGTGGTTTTCGGGTGGGGTGCGGAACGCCGTGCGCCAGGGCCCGTGCGCAGCGATGCCGGGGGTTGGGCGTTGATCGCTGGTCGATTTGACGTGTGGGCAGGGCGTGGCTAGATTCCGCAGCCGCCATGAGTGAAGACAGGACCGACAGCGTCAAGCCTGACACGAGCGAGAAACAGGACGAGGTTCCGGCCGTGCAGCAGGAGCCAGAGGCCGCTGGGGCTCAGGAGGCAGAGGGAGCTGCCGCTCCGGAAGCGGAGACTTTGGAGGATCCGCTGGAAGCCGCGCGTGCCGAGACGCGAAGGATCCGCGAGCAAATGCTTCGCATCGCGGCAGACTTCGAGAACTTCAGGAAGCGGGCGCGGCGCGAAACAGAGGACGCGGCGCGTCGGGCGAAGGAGGATCTGCTTCGCGAGCTGCTGCCGGTGTTCGACAACCTGGAGCGGGCGGTGGGCCACGCGGAGCAAGCCGCGGACGCCGGAGCTGTCGCGACGGGCGTGAAGATCGTGCTCAAGCAGTTCGTCGACACGTTGGGCCGGATCGGTGTGAACCGGATCAACGCGTTGGGCGCAGCATTTGACCCCACGGTGCACGAGGCGATCCAGCAGATCGAGAGCGTCGACCAGAGCCCGGGAACCGTGCTTGCGGAGGTCGTGCCCGGGTACGTGTGGGGCGACCGGCTGCTGCGCGCGTCGATGGTGGTCGTAGCCAAGGCGCCTGCGCAGCCAGCGGCGCCGGATGCGAAGCCTGAAGCGTCGTCTTGACGATCGCCCCACAGACGTTCGGTGCGGTTGGTCGTCGCGCGGTCGGATTCGGTTGCGACTTCGGGCGCTGGGCTTGGTATGCTGCGGCATACGCATGGGGAAGGTCATTGGTATCGATCTTGGGACGACGAACTCCTGCGTGGCGATCGTGGAGGGCGCCGCGTCGGCGGGTTCGCGACAGGAGAAGGTGATCCCGAACAGCGAGGGAGCGCGCACGACACCGTCGGTGGTGGCGTTCACGCAGAGCGGGGAGCGCCTTGTGGGTCACGTTGCCAAGCGGCAGGCGATCACGAACCCGGAGAACACGATCTACGCAGTGAAGCGGCTGATGGGTCGGAAATTTGGGGATCGCGAGGTACAGCGGCAGATCGAGCTGGCGCCGTATCGGATCGTGGAGGCGCCGAACGGTGACGCCTGGGTGCGCGTGCGGGATCGCGACCTGTCTCCGCCGGAAGTGTCTGCCTTGATTCTGCAGAGGATGCGGGAGGTGGCGGAGGCGTTTCTGGGCGAGGAGGTGACGGAGGCGGTGGTGACCGTGCCTGCGTACTTCGACGATGCGCAGCGGCAGGCGACGAAGGATGCTGGGCGGATCGCGGGGCTGGAGGTCAAGCGGATCATCAATGAGCCCACAGCGGCGGCGCTCGCGTACGGGTTGGACCAGGCGAGCCGCGAGACGATCGCGGTGTACGATCTGGGTGGAGGGACGTTCGACATTTCGATTTTGACGATCGAGGCGGGGGTGTTCAGCGTTCGGGCGACCGGGGGTGACACGCACCTGGGGGGAGAGGACTTCGATCAGAAGGTGATCAATCTGTTGGCAGACGAGTTCCAGCAGGAGCACGGCGTGGACCTGCGCAAGGACAGGATGGCGCTGCAGCGTCTGAAGGAGGCCGCGGAGAAGGCGAAGCACGAGCTGTCGAGTTCGTTGGAAACGGAGGTGAACATCCCGTTCGTGGCGACGGGCCAAGCGGGGCCGCTTCACCTGCAGCGCTCGATGAAGCGCGCGGAGCTGGAGCTGCTGACGGCGGACCTGGTCGAGCGTACGCTCACCGCGTGTGCGTCGACGCTGCAGGATGCCAAGGTTACGCCTGCGGACGTGGACACGGTGGTGCTGGTTGGCGGGATGACACGGATGCCTGCGGTGCAGAAAGCGGTGCGCGAGTTCTTCGGCAAGGAGCCGAGTCGGGCGGTGAATCCCGACGAGGTGGTTGCGGTGGGGGCGGCACTGCAAGCGGCGGCGCTGGCGGGGGAGGTCGAGGAGGTCTTGTTGCTCGACGTCACGCCGCTGTCCATCGGAGTGGAGACGGGCGGCGGGGTGTTCTACCGCCTGATCGAGCGGAACCGGACGATCCCAACGGAGGCGTCGGAGATATTCACGACGAGTGTGGACAACCAGAGCTTCGTGCCGATCCATGTTCTGCAGGGCGAGCGGGAGATGGCGGCGGACAACCGAAGCTTGGCGCGGTTCGAGCTGACGGGAATTCCGCCGGCGCCGCGTGGGGTGCCGAAGATCCAGGTGACGTTTCGGGTGGATTCGAACGGGATTCTGCATGTGGAGGCGAAGGATCTGGGCACGGGGCGGTCGCAGGCGATGAGGGTGACGCCGACGAGCGGCCTGGGGCAGGATCAGATCGCGCGAATCGTCGAGGAAGCAGAGCGATTCCGCGAGACGGATGCGTTGAGGCGGGATCTGGCGGAAGTTCGCAACCAGGCGGAGACGCTGTTGTACACGACGGAGCAAGCGCTGGAGGGCTACGCGGACTTGTTGGATCAGGAGGTGGTGAGGTCGGTGCGGGAAGACGCCGGACGTTTGCGGGAGCTGTTGGAGAAGGGGGGGGAGCTGTCGGCGTTGCGGGAGGCGTACCAGAACCTGGAGGCCGCGGCGTATCGGATCGCGGAGTCGATGTACGGCGGGCAGACGTGATGGCGAGGCGGCGGAGCGAGCGTGGGTGGCGTCCGCCCGGCGGAGGCGAGCGCAGGTGCGTCGGAAAAGCGCTGGTGTTGCGGGAAGATGTCGGAGCGGCTTGCTGTGAGAGGGCTGGTTCGGATAGAAGGTAGACGCCGTCGAACTGTGTTTGGCGGAGGTTGCGGTTGTCGTGGCAGTGGCTCGGCGACGAGCGTGTGTTGGCTGGTCAACGAACCCTAGTGGGTCGCATTCGATTGGGACGGTGCTGTTTCGGAGGCACGTATGGTCAACCCCCAGATGGTGATGTACGAGGAAGAGTTCAATCAGATTCAGACGGTGGTGGACCGCCTCGTGCGCGACGCGAATGCGAAGGTGGTGTTCATCGTCGACAAGAATGGGCAGCTGATCGCGGCGAGCGGCGACGTGGAGAACCTGGACACGACGTCGTTGGCGTCGTTGACTGCGGGCAACATTGCGGCCACGGGTGGGATGGCGAAGCTGCTGAAGGAGAACGAGTTCGCGACGCAGTTCCACGAGGGGGAAAAGGCGAACATCCACATCCAGCTCGTGGGCAACCGGGTGATCTTGGTGGTGATCTTCGACGCTCGGTCGAGCCTTGGGTTGGTGCGCTTGCGGGTGAAGAAGGCGAGCGACGAGTTGAACAGCATCTTCGAGGCGTTGGTGCGCAAGGTGCAGGAGCCGGGCGGCGAGTCGCCCTTTGCGGAGATCACGGACGAGGACATCGACAACTTGTTCAACGACTGAGGGGCGCGCGCGATGAGCTTCATCAACTACATGGCGCGCGAGATCAATTGCAAGATCGTCTACTACGGTCCTGGGTTGTGCGGGAAGACGACGAACCTGCAATACATCTACGACCGGACGAATCCGGACGCGAAGGGCAAGATGATTTCGCTCGCGACCGAGACGGAGCGGACGTTGTTCTTCGATTTCCTTCCGTTGTCGCTGGGGGAGATCCGTGGATTCAAGACGCGCTTCCACCTGTACACGGTGCCGGGCCAGGTGTTTTACGACGCGAGTCGGAAGCTGATCTTGAAGGGGGTCGACGGGGTGGTGTTCGTGGCTGATTCGCAGATTATGCGGATGGAGGCGAACCTGGAGTCGGTTGACAACCTGCGGACGAACCTGGCGGAGCAGGAGTACTCGCTGGACCGGATCCCCTACGTGGTGCAGTACAACAAGCGGGATCTGCCTGCGATTGCGGAGGTGTCCGAGCTTCGAGAGCTGTTGAACCCGACTGGGGTTCCGGATTTCGAGGCGTGTGCGCGAACCGGGGTGGGCGTGTTTGAGACGTTGAAGGCTGTGGCGAAGCTGGTGCTGACGGAGCTGAAGAAAGGCGGTTGAGGTTTCGGGGAAGGTCGTTGGGGGGCGGCGAGGAGGGGTTGGAGGGGGCGGAATTTGGGTGCGGGGGGCTAGGGGTTGGCGAGGAAATCGGGGGTACTCGGCTGGCAGCCTGGTGGGAGGGGGAAGCTGCCGTCGAAGACGCTGACGGCGGGGCCGCGCATGCGGAGGGTTGCGGTGGTGGGGTCGACCTGGACGGTGAGAGGGCCGCCGGGGAGATGAGCGGTGATGGGTTGATCGGGGGCGATCAGGCCGGTGTGGACGGCGGCGGCGGCAGTGGCGCAGGCGGCGGTGGCGCAGGCGAGGGTTGGGCCGACGCCGCGTTCCCAGACGCGGAGGTGGAGGGCATTCGGGCCTGAACGGGTGGCGAGGGTGGCGTTGATGCCGTTGGGGAAGGCGGGGTGGTTGGCCACGGCGGGGCCGAAAGCATCAAACGTTGAGTGGATGTCGTCCGTGAAGCAGATGGCGTGGGGGTTCCCGACCGAGAGGACGTGGAGGTCGATTGGGGCGCCGCCAACATGGAGGGTCTGTCGTTTGGGCGGGGAGTAGGTGCCGACCTCGGCGGTGACGTTGGCTGAATCGGGGGCTACAGCCTCGACGAAGCAGGAAAGGATGCCTGCGTCGGTGAGGATGCGGACGGCGGCGGATGGGGCGCGGGGCTGTAGGCGGCTCATGGTGTGGAGGGCGGCGCAGCGAAGGCCGTTGCCGCACATTTCGGGGCGGGAGCCGTCGGCGTTGAGGACGATCATCTGGACGTCGGCGTTGGGGGTAGGGGAGAGGAGGAGGACACCGTCGGCCCCGATGCCGAAATGGCGGTCGCAGAGTTGGGAGACAGCGTGGGGTGGGAGGGGTTCGGAGGGGAGCCAGGGGATGACGATGAAGTCGTTGCCGAGGCCATGCATTTTGGTGAAGGGCACGCGCATGGGGAGAGTGTAGCAGAGGGGTGGGAATGCGGGGTGGGTAGCAAAGTTGCGGTGTGAAGGGGGAGGCTGTAGCATGAACAGTGTCGGCGCGGGATTGGCCGCGCGAGCTGGAGAAGGAACATGGCGAGCTGGACGAAGCGTATCGTGGGAAGCGCGCTGGTTGCGGGCGGGGCAGGGCTGTTGGCGTCGGCGTGCGCGGACAACGAGTCGAGCATCTTCATCCGGCAAGTGATCGTGCCGTCGTCGGGTACGTGTGCGTACGCGGGTGATCCGGGGTCGGCGGCGTACACGGAGGGGGTGTTGGACGTTGCGTTCCGGCAGGAGTATGTGGCGGGGTTGCTAGTGGGCAACCAACTTGTGCAGCGGGGATCGAACGAGAAGATACGGACGGAGACATCCCGGTTTCGCGTGGAGGGCTCGGAGGTTCGTATTGAGACGCCGGATGGTGAGGTGTTGCGGGGGGCGTACACGGTGCCGACGGCGGGATTCGTTGATCCGGCGAGCGGGACGACGCCGGGGTGGGGGGTGGTGTCATCGGTGCTGATTGACTCGATGACGGGGGGCGTGTTGGCTGCCAGCGGCATTGGGCGTGTCGTGTCGGTCGTGAAAGTGTACGGGCGCACGTTGGGCGGGCAGGAGTTGGAGAGCGGGGAATTCAGGTTTCCGATCAGCGTTTGCTATGGTTGCTTGGTTTCGTTCCCGCCGGAGGCCAACGACCCGACGCAGACCCCGGTGCCGAACTGCCTGGCGTCATCGTCGTCGGGGTCGTCGGTGGAGTCGCCGTGCCTGTTGGGTCAGGATCAGCCGATCGATTGCAGGGTGTGCACGAGTTCAGGATATCCGGCGGACGTTTGTCAGCCGGGGGGCGGATAATGCGCTGCACGGGGCAAGGAAGGCGTTGGCGGCCTGTCCTGAGGGAAAGAGCTTGGTACCGTTGCGCGGAGGGGACAGCGGCGCCGGGGGAAGGTGCGTGGCGCGCGGCTGTGTGACCATGCCGTTGTTGTGTTCCTGACTAACAACCTTGTGGCGTCCGGTTTGGTGCGAACAGCACGACGAGCGACGTTTCACGTGAAACGCTGTTTGGGCTGCAGACCGGCAGGTCGGCCATGTACAGCGGCAGGGCAAGCGTCTAGGATGCGAACATGCGTTGGGCTTTGGTCGTTCCGGCAGCGGTCATTGGATTGGTCGTCGGCTGTCGTGCGAGTGCGGAGCCTCAGGCAAACGCAGGACTGACGGTCGGCATGGCGGGGACGTCGCAAAGGGATGGGTGGTGGTCGGAGACGCGTGTCCACCTGGGGCTCCACGGTGATGTCCTGTTTGGGCGGCGGAGCAACAGGGACTTCGGGCTCGGTCCGTACGTGGAGGGGCTGACGTCGTTCGGGGACGTGCAGGCGGGCGGCGGAGTGAGCGGGCTGCTGCCGGTGCATTCGTACTTGCCACTCGTGCTCTCGATGGGCGGGTACGGGCGGAGGACCGACGAGTATGGGTGGGAACCTGGTGTGGACGGGCAGCTTTTCTGGGGTAGCCGGAGCTTTAACTACGCGTCGCCCTACGTGATGGCGGGGGGACTGCGGCTGGAATGGCGGCTGGGGCTGGGCGACAGCCGGGAGCGAAGCATTGTGGTGGCAGCGCACGTGGACGGGGAGGTGGTCATGTTACCGGTGTTGCTGGCGTATGAGTGGATACGTGGATCGCGAGAGTGAGGGCCATGAACGATCAGGTGAAACAGACGGTCAGTTTGCAGGTCGCGGGTCGTACGGTGCGAGTGGCAACGACGGCGTCGGAGGCTGAGATCCGGCGGCTGGCTGCGGTCGTGGAGGGCCGGACCCAGGAGGTTTCCCGGGGCCGGGGAGGGACAGCGGACGCGATGGTCTTGACTGCGATTTCGCTGGCGCACGACGCGGAGCGGATGCGGGGGGAGCACGCCGCGTTCCGGGCGGACGTCTTGCGGCGGATGAAGGAGCTGCTAGGGCAAGTCGACGTGGCGCTGTCCGTATTGGCGCGGGAGGGTGGTGGCGGCGGGCAAGAGAAGCAATGAGGCCGGCGTTGCAGTTTCTGGAGGGCGAATTGGCGCGACTGGAGGCGGCCGGTTTGCGACGGGATTACCGGGTGACGGCTCCTGGGTGCAGCCTCGACGCGTGCTCGAACGACTACCTCGGCTATGGTACGGCGTGCGGGGAGGGCTTGGGCGGTGTGCGCTGGGGTGCAAGAGGCTCGCGCCTCGTTGTCGGGGACTCGGACGAAGTACGGGCTTTGGAGGAGGAGGTTGCGTCGTGGGTTGGGCAGGAGGCGGGGCTGGTGTTCACCAGCGGGTACGCGGCGAACGTCGGCGTCGTGGGCGCTCTTGCCGGGCGTGGCGACCGGGTCGTGTCCGACGAGCTATGTCACGCCAGCCTGATCGACGGATGCAGGTTGAGCGGGGCCGACGTGAAGGTCGTGCGGCACCGGGACGTTGCGGGGGTTGCGAGGGCGTTGGCGGAGGCGGGGGGCCGGCGGCGGTGGGTGGTGGTGGAGAGCTACTACAGCATGGAAGGCACGATCGCGCCGCTCGGGGAGCTGAGGCAGGTGTGTGACCAGCACGGGGCGGGGCTGATCGTGGACGAGGCGCACGCGCTCGGAGTGTTCGGGCCGGGGGGCGCGGGAGTGTGTCGGGTTGAGGGGGTGGTTGCGGACGTCGTCGTGGGCACGTTCGGTAAGGCCGTGGGCGTGCAGGGGGCGTTTGTGGCGTCGGACGCGGTGGCAGCGGAATGGCTGTGGAACCGGGCCAGGTCGTTCGTGTTCTCGACGGGCATGAGCCCCGCCGTCGCCGGGAAGGTATTGGAGAACGTGAGGCGCGTGCGGCTGGACGAGGCGGGGCGGGGGCGTCTGCACGCGAACGCTTCGCGATTTCGGGCGCGGGCGGCGGCGGCGGGGTTGCGCGTGCTAGCGGGGTCCGTGGGGCCCATCGTTCCTGTGATCGTGGGGGCTGCCGAAGCGTGCGTGGAGGTGGAGCGTAAGGTGGCGCGGCTGGGGGTGAGGGTGAAGGCGATTCGGCCTCCGACGGTCCCGCAAGGTACGGCAAGGTTGCGGGTCACGCTGCGTGCCACGATGACGAGGGACGATGTGGATCGGGTCGCGGACGCGGTGGCGGGGGCGACTCGATGAGGATCGTGGTGGTCGGCACGGGGACAGGAATAGGCAAGACGCATGTGTGTTTGGCGCTGGCGGGGCAGATGGGGAGGGAGGGTATCGGGTGTGTGGGACTGAAGCCGGTGGAATGCGGCGGGGATGAGGACGGGCGCGCCCTCGCGCGGCAGTCAGCGTTTCACGTGAAACCTAAGCCCCCCTACCGGCTGACCAAGCCGGTTTCCCCGCATCGGGCCGCCCGCGAACAGGGTATGCACATCTCCCTTGCCAGGATCCGAGCCTGGGTGCGCACGGCTGAACGCGGCTCGCTTGTCTCTCTGGTCGAAACGGCCGGCGGTCTGTTCACACCCCTCGCGCGACGGCGTACCAACGCCGACCTCGTGCGAGCGCTCGCTCCGGACGCACTCTTGGTGGTCGCCCCCGACCGCTTGGGCGTGCTGCACGACCTGACGGCGCTCCTTCGAGCTGCACGCGATCTTCCCCTGCCGCCACTCCACACGGTACTCAGCAGGCCGGGGAAACCCGACACCTCCACCGGCACCAACGCTGACGAACTCGAACGACTGGGCATCTGCCGCGTCGCCGCGGTCTTTCCGCACGCCCCGCCGCACGCAACCACCTCCAGACACGCCGCGCGACAGCTCCTCGCTAGACTCCGCCTGGTTGCAGGCTAGACCCACCGACCCCGGTCCAGGCGCCACACCTTCTGCGGCAGCGACCGAAACCCCACCGCATCGTGTGTCACCATGAGCACGAGCTTCCGCCGCTCTACCTCGCGCTCAAGAACGGTACGCAGTGTCGCCATCCCCTCCTCGTCGAGGCCGGTGCCCGGTTCGTCCAGCAACACCAGCGAGGGGTCATGCACCAGCGCACGGGCCATGGCTACGCGCTGCCGCTGCCCCCTCGAGTTGGTTCGCACCGGACGTTCGGTGAACTTACCCAGACCGAAACGGCTCCGCACCGAAGCCCACGCTTCGGTGGCGTCCAGGCCGTACAAGTGAGCACCGAGCTCCACGTTCTCGCGCCCGGAAAGATCCGGATAGACCAAGGTTTCGTGAGATAACCAGCCCACCTCCCGACGCACGGCGGAAAGCGACATCGCCGGGCGGTAGAGCACCTGCCCGCTGGATGGACGCAGCATTGTGCCCACGGCTCGCAGCAAAGTCGACTTGCCAGAGCCGTTAGAACCGACGATCACATGGACCACCCCGGCCTCGAACTCACCAGACACGCCCCGCAGCGCTACCGTCGTGCCGAAAACGCAACCCAACCTGTCGAGGACGACGCCGACCACGGGGTTCCTGTTCTCCCTGCGTACCATCCAACCTCTTGCGACAGCGGGTAGCAGTCCTCATACGAACAAATGGCCCACAACGCAACGCCAAGTCGAAGCGCCCTGGGCAGCCCGCCCTCACCCAACGAACTTCATCGACCATGCCCGCCCCCGAAATCATGGTAGGATAGGCCCAGATGACATCCGCCGCGCCACAAACCACCAGTCCGGGACTGCGCCTGTCTGAATTGCGCGACGCCGTCGAGTTGGCCCTCGAAGGCAAGCCCGAAGTCATCGAGCTCGCCCTGACCGCGCTTCTTGCCGAGGGGCACGTCCTGATCGAAGACGTTCCCGGCGTGGGAAAGACGACGCTCGCCCGCGCGCTGGCGAAGGCTGTCGGAGGTGACCTGCACCGCGTGCAGTTCACCAGCGACCTGCTCCCCAGCGACGTGTTGGGCGTGAGCGTGTACGACCAACGCAAGGGAGACTTCGTTCTCCGCCACGGCCCCATTTTCACCAACGTGCTTCTCGCCGACGAGATCAACCGCGCGAGCCCGAGAACACAATCCGCCCTGCTGGAAGCCATGAGCGAGAGGCAGGTTTCGCTCGACGGGAAAACCTTCGCGCTTCAGAGACCGTTCTTCGTTTTGGCCACCCAAAATCCGCACGATTCCGCCGGCACATTCCCGCTGCCGGAGTCTCAACTCGACCGGTTCATGCTGCGAATCCGAATCGGCTATCCCCCTCCAACCGTCGAAGCACGTCTGTTCGTTGACGGCGACGCCGACCGCGTCAAGCATGTTCCCGCCGTGCTGGACCCCGGCGAATTCGTGGCGATGCAGGCTCTTGTCACCCGTGTGAGACTCGACCCAGCGCTCGCGACGTACCTGCAGGCAGTGACGACCGCAACGCGAACTTCCCCCCTGCTTGCCCTCGGCGCCTCGACGCGGGCTGGCATGAACCTGGCGAAAGCCGCCAGGGCAAGAGCCCTGTTGCGGGGACGCAACTACTGCATCGCCGACGACATCCACGATCTGGCCGTGCCGGTGCTCGCCCACCGTGTGAGGCTCGCCTCCCACGTCGAAGGCTACGTCCCCACGCGGGACGAAACCGAAGCCGCCATACGAGATATCGTCGAGCGCGTCCCGGTTCCCCTCTGACCTCTCGCGGTGCTGCCATGGTGGACCGTCGAGCAACAACGGCCGAATCGAAAGTGCGCGTGCTGATCACACGCCTCTCCCGCCGACTCAGGCCTCCGAGAAAGCTCCGATTCACCCGCGAGGGCAAGTACTATGTGCTCATCACGTTCGGCGTGGGCGTCGCCGCCGTGAACACCGGTAACAACCTTCTCTATCTCGTGCTCGGAATGCTCTTGGCGCTCATCATGGTTTCGGGGGTGATGAGCGAAATGTCCTTGCGAAATCTGCGGGTGGCGCGCCGCCTCCCCTCCCGCGCGCAAGCTGGACGGGCCCACCTGGTTGAGATCGAAGTCTTCAACCAGAAAAAGCGTTTTCCGTCGTACGCCATCGAGGTCGAGGACCTTCGAGCCGGCCAGCCCACTGACAAGCGCTGCTTCTTTCTGAAAATCAGCCCGAACTCCGCCCAGGTCGCCGCCTACCGACGAAAGCCCAGTCGCCGCGGTCTGGACCGGCACACGGGGTTCCGTGTGGCAACCCGCTTTCCGTTTGGCTTGTTCGAAAAGTCTCTTTTATACGATCGTGCCGGAGAACTGGTCATCTACCCCCAAATCGACCGGGTCCGCCTGCCCTACGACCACGTCGTCGCCAACCAGGGGAGCCGAGGGCCGGTCGGCCGCGGCGCCGGTGACGAGATCATAGGCGTTCGCCCAATGCGAGAAGGCGACGACCCACGCGACATCTACTGGCGCAAGAGCACGCTCCCCGACCAGTTCGCCCTCAAGGAACGCGCCCGTGAAGCCCGTCCCGAGATCACCATCACGCTCGACGACATACGACCACGAGGAGCAAGCGCCTCCTGGAATGGAGACTTCGAAAGGCGCGTGCGAGAAGCTGCCTCCTACGCCGTTGCGCTCCTGCGGCGGGGAAACGGCGTCAAGCTGGTCACCTCGACAGGGCATAAGGTGACCGCAAACCCGTCCGTGGGAGCCGACCCCGTGCTCAAGTTCCTCGCCCTCGTAGAACCGACCGACGCCACGGACCCTACCGTCGAGCCGGATGCATCACGACGGACTACGCTAGAATCGGAGCCGACGCTTCCGCACCGGCGAATCGCGAGGGTCATGACATGAGATTCGGGCTGGTGCACCGGATCATGACGAATCTGCTCGCGGTGCTCGGCGTGCTGGCTCTGCTCACGTCGGGGGAGCTCGGCAGGATACCGTCCGCGGTGATTGCAATCGGGCTTCTGGCCGCGATCGCGGTGCCCGAACGGTGGCAGAGTTCGCCTCGGATGGCAAAGGTCGCAACGATTGCCCCGTTGGCTGCGTTGGGGACCGCGTTGACGCGATTGTTCACGGGGGCACATCTGCTCGAAACGACCGTGGAGTTCGCGCTCGTGTTGCAGGTCATCCGGCTTGCTACGCGGCGCGGCGCGGCGCAGGACCAACAAGTGGTCGTGCTCGCCTGGCTTCACCTCATTGCCGGAACGGTGCTCGGCGGGGGTCTCGCGTATGGGTTGTGTTTCGCGGCCTTTCTCGTCGTGGCGCCCGGCGCGCTGGTGCTGAGCCATCTGCGCCGCGAAGTCGAAGGCAACTACAGGCAGGGCGCCAGGGACCGCACCGGCCTCCCCGTGGATGTTCCGCGCATCCTGCGTAGCCGGCGTGTCGTCGGCAAGACCTTCCTCGCGCTCACCTGCCTGCTCTCCGTCCCCATCTTCCTGTTCACCGCTGTCGTCTTCGTGACGTTCCCCCGCGTCGGGCTATCGCTGCTGTTGCTGCAGCGACAAGGCGGCGACCGGATGGTGGGATTCTCCGACCATGTCGACCTCGGAGGAGTCGGCACGCTCCGCACGGACCCGACCATTGTGTTGCGAGTCGAGGTGCCAGGACTGCCCGACCCGCCGCCCCAGCGCCTATCCCTGTACCTTCGAGGCACCGCGCTAGACACCTACGACGGAACCGCGTGGCTCCGATCCTCCGTGGGGCGTGTGCCAGCGGACCGCGTCGGCACCATCGTGGCGGTCAAGCGATATCCGTCGCCGGCACTCGACAGGAGCATGCGATTCGACCTCGAGCCGATCGACCCCCCGGTGCTTTTCCTTCCGGCGGGTACGATTGGCCTGCAAGTACGCCCGCGAGGAGAGCCCGTCTTCGGGTCACCGATTGACGTGCTTCGTGGCGCGGAAGGCGAATACCGCTACCTGTCGACCGACCAGCGTGGCGTCGTCTACGAAGCGTTCCTGGCGCGCGCGGACGAGCGTGTGGCCGACTTGCTACCCGAGCCCCAGCGGGCCAGGTACCTTCAGGTTCCCAAACTCTCCGCGAGGGTCACCGCGCTCGCACACGAGTGGACGGACAGGGAGCCCACCGCGCTGGCGAAAGCGCAGTCGGTCGAACGGCATCTCAAGTCGGAATACGCCTACGACCTTTCGTCTCCGTCGGGGGGAGCCAGCGATCCGCTCGATCACTTTCTCTTCGTGTCCCGCGCCGGTCACTGCGAGTTCTTCTCGACAACGATGGCCGTCGCACTTCGCGTTGCGGGGGTGCCGACCCGCAACGTGACGGGGTTCGTCGGAGGAACGTACAACCGATTCGGAAGCTACTATTCGGTACGCCAGGGGGACGCCCACAGCTGGGTCGAGGTGTACATCGACGGAGAGGGGTGGCGCAGGTTTGACCCGACGCCTCCCTCCGGTGCGCAGTCGCTGATGCCGACGACCGGCGCCATCGCAACGCTCCGGGATCTGCTCGAGGCCATGGGGAAGACCTGGGATCACCGCGTGGTCAGGTACGACCTGCAGCAACAGATGGTGCTCTTCGGGGGGATGCGGTCGCGGTTCCGGACGATCAAAGCGTCGTTTTCGACCACCACGGCGCGGCTGTCCGCTGGACAGGGCTCGGCACCCCTCGGTCTGGCCTTGGTCGGTGTGACGGGTGCAGCGCTGATAGCCATCGTGATTTGGCGGCGTCGGCGAAGGGAAAACCAAAGCGGAAGCGGACCGAACCAAAGCGTCGCGACCCAGGCAATGCGGGAAGCCACGGCGCTCTACGAGCTGCTCCAATCGGCGATGGCCTCCGCCGGTGTGCCGAGGAGTCCGGGCACGCCTCCGCTGCTTCACGCTCGAAAGCTTGTGCTCATGGGGCACCCGGCTGCGGCGGACGTCGAGCGCGTCACGACGCGATACCTGCGGGCCAGATTTGGTGAAGAGCCGCTCTCACACGAAGAAAGGGCCGATCTCGAGCAATGCATACGGCGGGTTCGGCACATACCGCCTTCCCCGCCGAAGTCCACTACCCGCCCTGGCCGCTAGCCGCAGCAGGTCGACGCAACCAGCGCACCGCGAAACAAATGCAGCGCGCGTTGCAAGCCAAGACGCTGCAAACTGTGGGCACGCCGCCGAGCGCACGAGGGCGTGCGAGACGTAACGCCTCACCGCTTCGCAGCGACGTCCGATGCCGGACATCCGCCTCCCACCCAGCCATGCGCAACGGACGGGCCGCTCCTCGATCAGTGTTGGCTTGCGATCTGGCCAGCCCAAGTCAATTGCCGGTCACACGTTGGCGGCGGCTCCGGGGCTTGCGGCGGGCCGGCCACGATTGCGATGTCACGGCCATGGCGCACCGAGGCCACGACATGACCGGACGGCATGCGCCAGCAGGCCGACCGCGAGGAAGGCGGAGCGTTCCACGCCGCGGCCAAGCCGACGAGAGCCTGCTCCGCCTCGCCGTCTGTCGACGGCCCGGGGCCCGGATCGAAACGGATATGCCACGCTGCGACGGTCACGGCCGGTGGGGTTCTGCGCTGGAAGACTGCTGCGCGATCACCACCCCACCCGGATGCAGCCATCGCGGCCTGGTCGGGACGCATCCACGCCTCGAGGGCGATCCGAACGCCCTGCTCGCCATAGACGTCTGTATGCACCAAGTCCCATACGTCGGAACCGGGTGGGCTGACAGGCACGGGCACCGGCTCTGGAGGCTCCCGAAGGTCGAGCTTGTCAAGGTGAAGAACCTGTTCCGTGCTTGTCGGGGGATTCCGCCAGACAGCGTCGACGGCTTGCCAACCTCCCCGCCACCGAAGGCGCTGGACGAACAACACACCATCGATGTAGGGCGCAACGAGCGACGCCCGAAGAACGTACGGCACGCCGGCCATGTCCGGTGATGACGACGTGGCCTGGACCATGCGCTCGCGCAAGCGGTCCTCGGGGATGTCGACCGTTCGCATCGACGGCGCGAGCTGGAAGTCGAGCATTGCGCTGGTAGCGTCGCCCTCAGCGAGACATTGAATCGCGGCCTGCCGGTCGTTGCCGTCGGGGGCGAAACCGAGCTTTGGCGCAAGACGGTAGTGCTGGTCCTGAAGGGCATGCACGAGCTCGTGCGCGAGCGTGGTTTGCCGGTCGTCGGGCTTCAGGTCGTCCATCAGGAACATGAAGCCGGTGTCCGGATCGTAGTAGCCAGCGAGCTCGGACTGGATGAGGCGGTAGACGCCGGCCTCGTAGTCGTAGCCCTCGGGCAGGAAGCCGAATGCCTGGAGGAAAGCTCCCTCCCCGCGGATAGCCTCCGGGGGCACTTGGGTTCGCACGGTCGCTTGCACCTGCTCAATCATGGTCTGGCGATCGATGACACGAGCGCGAACCGCAGCGAGGGCGGGTAGCTCTCGAAGTAGCGATACGCGTTGCAGCACGGATGCGACCTGCTGGCGGACCAACGGGTCGGGGTCGTCGTGGAGCGTGTCGTGCGGGGTGTGTTCGGCGCGCGGACCGAGCAAGGGCGGGGCGTATTGCGAAGTGTTCGCGCGGGAACGCTCTGCGGGCGCGCACGCGAGAGCCGGCGCGATGCACAGCACCGAGGCAAGCAACGGGCAAACGCGGGCGGTCAAGCTCCGACCTCGCGGGGGAGCGTGGAACGAGCGGAGGCGCGGATCGCGTCGATCGCAACACGATAGTTCGTCGAGCCAAACACGGCCGATCCAGCGACCAGCACGCGCGCTCCGGCGGCCGACACATCGGCCGCTGTGGAGGGTGTGATGCCGCCGTCCACCTCGAGATGGACGGGGCGACTGCCGATGAGCGATCGCAGTGCGCGAATCTTGGGCAGGACCGAGGACAAGAAGCGCTGGCCTCCGAACCCGGGGTTCACGGTCATGGCGAGGACGAGGTCGACGTCGTCGAGCACGTAGCGGACCGACTCTTCCGGCGTGTGAGGGTTGAGAGCAACCCCGGCCTTGGCGCCGAGCTGGCGGATGCGCGTCAACGTGCGTTGCAAGTGGGTGCAAGCCTCCACATGAACGGAGATCACCGATGCGCCGGCGTCGACGAACGGCGACAGAAAATCGTCGGGATCCGAGATCATCAGGTGGACGTCGACGGGGACGGTTGATGCGGAGCGGACAGCCTTCACGACGAGGGGGCCGATGGTGATGTTGGGGACGAAGTGACCATCCATGACATCGACGTGGATCCAGTCGCAGCCAGCCTGTTCGGCGCGCTGGACTTCTTCGGCGAGGCGGCCGAAGTCTGCGGAGAGGATCGATGGTGCGACGAGAACGGAGGAGGACGCGGGGCTGTGTATCACGAGGGAAACCGATAGCATGGCGATTGCAGGCTGGGTACGGGGGGCGGGGCATGGGCAGCGGGTTGAGTGGGCCTTGGTTCCCGCGCGTGACCGGACTATCCTGAGGGCTGATGCTGACGCGGGCGCCGACGAAGTCAGATTTCGACGAGATCGTGCGGGTGATCGACACGTGGTGGGCGGGGCCGACCGCGGCACTGGCGCATCCGATATTCTTCTACGAGCTCGGGCAGGCAGCGCGCGTCGTGGAGATCAATGGCCGTCTGGTGGGCTTTCTGCTCGGGTTTCTGACGACGGATCAACCTCCGGTGGGGTACGTGCACTTGATCGGCGTGGACCCGGCCTATCGACGCCAGGGGGTGGCGCGACGGCTGTACGAGTCGTTCGAAGACAACTGCCGTGGTGCAGGCTGTCGGCGGCTGAAGGCGATCACAACGGTTGGCAACGAGGTGTCCCGTCGTTTCCACGAAGCCCTGGGATGGCGTGCTTCCATCGTGAACGACTACGCAGGACCAGGGCGGCACCGCATGGTCTTCACGAAGGATCTGTCCGGTTGAGCGCCCGGCGGGTGCGAACATGAACCGGAGTGATCCCGCGGTCGTACGTCGCGCCGCACAGGAGACCCGGGAGCTGGTGCGCGAGGCGCTGGTTGGGATGCAGGAGAACGCGCTTTCGCAGACCGACCAGCAGACCCGCGAGCAGATGTTGTGGGTGACGGAGGGGATTGCGGACGTGACCGGCCTGCTGTTCGAGGTCGAGCGATCGGACAAGCCGGGGAGGACCGGGCTTTGTCACGCGAAGGCCTCGCTGCAGGCGGTCTTGGGCATGCTGCGGGACACGGACCTCGCGGGTACCTATGCACCGCAGGCGGCAAGCTTGCTGGCACGAGGGCTCGCGTTGCTCTTCGCGGTGTGCGGGGATGCCGACGAGGAGACTGCCGCAGTGGAAGCATCGGCGCCATGCAGCCGCAAGGGGCTAGTGCTGGTGGACAACGACGACGAGGACGAGCCCGCGGCCACGCAGGGATCGGGCCCGGTGGTCGGCGAGCGTCGGTCGAGCACGCGGATCCTGCTCTCGGTGGACGTGGGCCTCGTGTCGGAGTCGAACTTCTACGCAGGCTTGTCGATGGACGTATCGCGGGGCGGGCTCTTCGTAGCGACCTATCAGCGCCTGCCGGTTGGGACGGAGGTGGTGCTTAGCTTCGTGCTGCCAGACGGAACGTCGATCACGACGGCGGGCGAAGTCCGATGGATACGAGAGGCAGGCGCGGAGGATCAGACACCGGGGTTGGGGATCGCGTTCAGCGGCTTGAAGGATGCGGAGATCGAAGCGATCGAGCGCTTCTGCCGGAGCAGGACGCCGATGTACGTGGACGTAGCGGAGGACTAGGCCGTGGCTGCGGTCAGGCTGGGGCGCGCCAGCGTAGCTGGGGCTTGCGTGCGGCGCGCGCTTCGTCGAGGCGTCCAAGCCGAGCCAGGTGGGGCGCGGTGCGGAGAAGCTCGGGGGAGTCGTGCGCTTCCTTTTCGATTTGCAGCAACGCAGCCACAAAGGCGTCGATGGTCTGCTTGGTTTCGGTTTCGGTGGGCTCGATCATCAGCGCCCCTTTGACGACGAGGGGGAAGTAAACCGTGGGCGGGTGGAATCCATAGTCGATGAGCCGCTTGGCGACATCGAGGGTCTTGAGGCCGGTGTCGGCTTCGAGACGTTGGTCCGAGAACACGGCTTCGTGCATCGAAGTTCGCGCCTGCGCGAGGGGGAACGTGTCGCGGAGCGATGCGGCGAGGTAGTTTGCGTTGAGCACGGCGAGGTCGGTAGCGTTGCGAAGGCCTGCGGGGCCGAGCTCGCGGATGTAGGCGTAGGCGCGGACCATCACCCCGAAGTTGCCGAAGAACGCGCGAACTCGGCCGACGCTGGACGGACGATCGAAGTCGGCGATGAAGCGGTCGTCGACACGACGGACGACGGGCTTGGGCTGGAATGGCTCAAGGATGCTCTTGAAGGCGACTGGGCCGCAACCGGGGCCCCCGCCACCGTGGGGCGTCGAGAAGGTCTTGTGCAGGTTGAGCTGGACCACGTCGAATCCAGCGTCGCCTGGACGAGCCCTGCCCATCAGGGCGTTGAGGTTGGCGCCGTCGCCGTAGACCAACGCGCCTCGCTCATGGACCATGCGGGCTATCTCGGGCAGCGCGGTTTCGAATAGCCCGAGAGTGTTGGGGTTGGTGATCATGATGGCGGCGAGATCGTCGCCGATCTGCGCAATCGCTTCGGAGAGGCGCGCTGGGTCGATCACGCCTTGGCTGCTGGAGGCAAACGGCTGCACGCGAAGTCCGTTGAGCACACAGGAAGCCGGGTTGGTGCCATGCGCGGTATCGGGGACGAGGACCGTTCGCGGGGATCGTCCCTGCGCCCGATGCCACGCGCGGATCATCATCAGCCCGGTAATCTCGCCCTGCGCGCCTGCGGACGGCTGCAGCGAGGCGCCGTCCATTCCGCAGATCTCGGCGAGCGCTCGTTGAAGGTGGAACATGAGAGCGAGCGCGCCCTGGGCCAGGAGATGAGGGGAGGCAGGGTGAAGCGCCGCGAACCCGGGGAGACGCGCCGCCCACTCGTTGACCTTGGGGTTGTGCTTCATGGTGCACGACCCCAGCGGGTAGAACTGCGTGTCCACGGAGAAGTTGTGCTGCGACAGGCGCACGAAGTGGCGCACCACTTCGGGCTCGCTCACCTCTGGCAGGCCGGCAGGCACCTGCCGGCTGCGCGAGCCCAGCACCGATGCCGGGTCGACATCGGGAACATCGACGTCGGGAAGGGACGCCCCATGGCGTCCAGGGGAACCACGCTCGAAGATAGGTGGTTCGACGAACTGCAGACCGCTGCAAGCTTCACCGGGCATGTTCGCTCCTCTTTGTGGCCGCTACTTCCAGTCCCCGACGCCGGTTTCCACCTCGCCCTGGATGGCGTTCAGGTCGGGCGGCTGGTTGCGCTGCTTGATGCAATCCCACTCGCCGCCGCCGATTTCGGCGTCGTCGAATCCCCACTCTCCCTTGAGACGGTCGTCCACGTTGTCGCCTTCTGGACGAACGTAACGGAAGTACCCTTTGCCCTTGGTCGCCGCGGATGGGCCGACCATGCCGACCTTGTGCTCAACGAACTCGAAGCGGGCGACGTCGCCGGTGAGGGTTCCATGCATCTCGCCCCACGCCGATTTGTCGGCCCGTTGCCACTTGCCCTTGAAGCTGGTGCCATCGGACACGATGTGCAGGTAGCCCCAGATGGGGTTGAAGTACACGCCGTCCCAAGACGCACCTGCTGGCAGGTTGCCGGGTTTGACGGCAGCGGTCTTGGGGGTGGCCTGGGATCCTCCGCCGCAGGCCGCGACCGCGAGCGGCGCAGCCAGCGCGACAGTGGTCAACACGATGGAGAGCAGACGTGTGGTGCGCATGGGCGGGACTCTAGCACCGCCGGCCGGCAGGGATCGAGACGCGTGCGGACGTCGAGGGTCCAAACGGGCGCACCGATGCGTGCACTGCGCAGGTGCGCGGCGCACTTCGGTGTGGCAATCCACCCATCCAGGCGGAATCTTCTGGCGAGAGCACGAATCGAGACGGCATCCCAGGGGCGAGGCGTACCGTGGTCTCGGCCGACCCAGTGGCAAACTGGGTGGATGCCGCGCCGGTGCAGGGACGCAAGCACGCGCGACGGTCTGGCCAGGAAGGTCATCAGGCCGATTCGCGCGCAGCGGAGCCGGTCGATGGACAACACGTGCATCTCCCGGGAGACCGCGCCGGCGATGTCGATCCAAGCATGACGAACCGGTGTGGACTCGAAGCCGCGAAGGGCCCGCACAGGCGTGACATCGAGACAGTCTTGCACGATGACGACCTCGTCACACGCTGGGCCGGCGACTTCGGGGGGCAACCGGAGGTCGCCTGCCGGCACGGGCCAGCCCGATCCGAGCGGGCAGGCGCTGTCCACCACCAGCGTCGCGTGCCACCCTGGGTTCGGCGAAGAACGGGTCAAGCCATCCACGACAATGAAGTCGGGGCGATTGGCCGCCGCTGCGGAGATTGCCTCGATGCGGCTCGGTGCGACCCACACGGGCACGCCCAGGTGTTGGAGGGAGGTCGCCGCGACGAGGGCGTCGTCGCCCGCGATGGCGAGGTCGTCGTGGGGGGCGACGCGGCGAGCAAAGCGCGGCTGAGCGTGGTAGGCGTGGCCGACGAACGCGACGAGATGCCCGCGTGATCGGAGGTCGGCAGCGATTTCGATGGCGACGGGGGTCTTGCCGGCACCGCCGAGGACCATGGATCCTACCCCGATCACGCGCGAAGAGCCGAACGCGGGCATCGGAGGCGTCGAGCGGCTGGCCGACGCCGCGGCATAGAGGCGCGCTGCAAGGCGGAGCCAGGAGCGGGGCGAACCCTGCTCCAAGCGCCTGGCGCACCAGGCGACGGCAGACAACGCAGGGGCGCAAGCGATGAGACCGTCGCGCACGGGTGCGCTCATAGCCGCTGCAGCACGGCGTCGAGGCGCAGACGCCATGGGATGGAGACGGCTTGCAGGAAGGCCCGTGAGGTCATCTTGGAGTGGCCTACGCGGCGGTCCACGAACACGATGGGGATCTCGACGACGCGAAGTCCACGGCAGATCGCGCGGTAGGTGGTTTCGATTTGAAACGCGTACCCATCGGAGCGGACGGAATCGAAGCCGATGACCTCCAAAGCGCGACGCCGATATGCCTTGAACCCGGTGGTCAGGTCATGAACGTCGATGCCGAGCACCGTGCGAGAGTACCGCGAGCCGCCACGAGACAGCATCTGTCGCGTGATGCCCCATCCTTCCACACCGCCATCGGGGATGTTGCGCGAGCCGACCACGACGTCCGCGCCGTCGTCGATCGCGTCGATCAGCGCGGGCAGGAACCGCGGATCGTGCGACATGTCGCCGTCCATCTGGATCAGAACCTCGTAGCCGTCGTCGATGCCGCGGCGGAATCCGGCAACATACGCCGAACCGACGCCGAGCTTGGTGGGACGGTGGATGACATGCACGCGTGGATTGCTTGCGGCCAGGTCGTCGGCGATTCGTCCCGTACCATCGGGTGATGCGTCATCGACGATGAGGACGTCGACGGAGTCAACGGAGGACAGGACAGCGTCGACGAGGGACGGAAGGTTGTCCCGCTCATTGTAGGTGGGCACGACGATGAGGGTTCGCCGGTCGGGCATGGCGAGACCCGCGTAGCCGAGGTCATGGCGATTCGCAACGGCGCCGGCGGGGTCCGCGATCAGGCGACGCGCTGGGGCTCGCCTGGGGGCAGCATGGCGACGAACGCCGCGACGGCAGCGTCGACAGGAGACGGATCGGTGCCGTCGAAGGTGATCTGCGTTCGGTAGGATGTCTCGTTCCACTTGGGGTACGAACCGACGTCGACGCTGGGGAAGCGGCTGACGATCTCGTCGAGCAGGGGAACGAGATGGCCTTCGTCGAGATTGGAGTAGACGGAGCGGGAGACGAAGGGAGCGCCGTGGGCGAGCAGCGGCTTGATGATCTGCAAGCGCGCCCGGAAAATCTCGGGCACGCCGGGGAGAACCCAGACGTTTCGGATGCGGACCGTGGGCCACTTTCCACCCTCGTAGGCAACGAGTTCACAACCCCTGGGAACGCGAGCCATGCGCAGGTGGCCAGGTACGAGCGCGTCGCCGAAGTGCTCCTCGATCATCCGCGCAAGCTCGGGATTCGTCTCCACCACGGTGTCGAATGCCTCCGCCACGGCTGCGATGGTCACGTCATCGTGGGTGGGACCGACGCCACCGCTGGTGAAGACCTGATCGAAGGCGCCCGACAGGACACGAACCTCCCGAACGATGGTCGGGATCTGGTCCTGGATCATGACGACCCGCTGCAAGTCGATGCCGAGGGAGCGCATGGCGCGAGCCAGAACAGGGATGTTCTGGTCGTGGACCTTTCCGCTGAGCAGCTCGTTTCCGATGACGAGGGCGGCTGCGGATCGGTTCGGATGATCGTTCGCGGTTGCCACGGGAGCCTCGGCGACAGCATAGCCCTGTCCAAGGCTCATGCGAAGGTCCTCGACAGCGAGGATCACGACGTCCCGTGCACGCCAGCACAGCGCCAGCGCACCTTTCGCATCTCCGCAAGGGACAACAACGCCCGGCGGCCATCACCCCAGGCGCAGCGTCGGTCCGTTGCGCCGGTGCAAGGCTGCCCCTGCAGTTGCCAGCGGCGTTCAGCCCTCGAACTCGAAGCCCAGCGCGTCGCATGCGAGCGCTCGGATGCGGTCAGGGTCGAACGGCTTTTCGACGCAGGCGGCTACATCCAGTGCGACACACAGATCGGAATCGATGACATGGCCCTTGTCGACCAGCAGCACGATCGTCATCGACGCGTCGGGGAACGCATCGCGCAGGCCGCGGCACAGGTCGATTCCGCCGGGCTGGTCCGCAGCGACGAACACGAGGTCCGGCGCCTGTTCACAAAGCGCCAGCGCACCTTTCGCATCATCGGCCACAACGATCTCGACGCCGGCGTCTTCCATGTCGTCGAGCGTGTGGGCGAGCAGCGTGCCCACGGGTCGCTCGTCATCGACGATCAGGATGTGCTTGTTCATGGCTGGCGTTCCCAACCGGGGGGTTGCGAGGTAGCGTGATGACGAACCGGGTACCTTGCCCGGCCTCGGAGTGGACGGACACGGTGCCGCCGTGTTCTTCGACGATCTTTCGGACAATGGCGAGGCCGAGCCCGGTCCCGCCCTGCTTTCCCGCGGTGACGAAGGGATCGAACATGTTGGCGCGAATCTGCCACGGGATGCCGGGGCCGTCATCCTGCACGATGATGCGCACGAAGGCCGGGTCATCGTCGGGCTCGCCATAGACCTCGACTGTTCCAGACCCGACGATCGCCTCGCATGCGTTGCGAACGAGATTGACGACCACACGCTCGAGCTTCCGCTCATCCACGACGACGTCACCGATCGCGGAGAGATCGACTCGGAAGCGGATGCGATCGGACACGCCGTAGGGGAGCGTGGCTGCGAAGCGCTCGGTGAGCGCGGCGCCGGTCGTGGGCCTGAGGTCGAGCGATGCGCGGTTTCCGCGGGCAAAGTGCAGGATCTCTTCGACCATCGCCCAGAGGCGGTCGGCATTCTCGATGATCTGACCAGCCAGCGCGGCATGCTCTCCCGCCGGGATGTGATCCATCTGGATCATCTCGGCGAAGCCGCGCATGGCGGTCAGCGGATTCTTGAAGTCATGCACGATGGCGCTAGCGAGATGCCCGATGGCCACAAGCTCGCGGCGCCTCGCGTTGGCCTCCGTGAGCCTGGAGTGCTCGATGCGGGTGGCGGCAAGCGATGCCAACGCCGTCAGCAAGCGCTGGTCCTCGGGCTGATGCTCTCGTCCGGCGCCTGCCATCACCACCAGCACGCCCGCGGTCTTGCCGGCCGTGCGCAACGGGATACACGCGATCGTCCCGGGCCAGCTCTCGCCTTGCACCTCGTGCAGCATGTCGCTCGACAAGCCCACCAAGGTGCGGCCCGATTCGATCACGCGGGCGATGTCCTGCGTGCGGATGGCAGGCACCGTCCCCACGGCGGCAAGCACCTGGGGTGCGCCGGACTCGGCGTCGAGCGTGACAATCGACGCCCCGGAGGCGCGAACCACGTCGACCGCCTTGCGCAACACCACGTCGAGCACCTCGGGGAGCGCGGTGGCGGAGGCGGCCTTCTCCGAGAAGTCGTACAGGAGCGACAGCTCGCGGTAACGCTCGAGCGCGTGACGCGAGATCTGCTCCATCTCCGTCTCGAAGTCGACGACCGAGGTCACGAGAATGCGGACCAGCTCGACGTAGTCCGGCGGTAGGGAGTGGACGTCACCAACGAGCCTGGCGACCGCGGGTGAGCCGATCTCGATGGCGCCGACATGCAAGAGGTCGCTGGGCGGGGCAGCTCCTTCTCGAACACTGGCGAGCAGGGTTCCGTCGCGATCGATGAGGGCGACCGGGCCGCCGGGTGGAACCGGCCGAGACTCGAGGAAAGCGCGGAACGGCCCCTTGTGCCAACGCCGGACGAAGGACCGAACCAGGCGAGAGAGAGGCGGCTCGCTGAGCCTCAGCGACGAAAACGACAACGCAATGACCCACAGCAAGAACCGGGCAACCGTGCCCGGGAACGTGGACAGCGGGTGAGGACGCCGCACCAGTGCGGCGTGCGCTCAGGGCAAAGAATGGCTGGATCGGCGGCCGCGAGCAAGGGGGTTGGGGAAGGCTGTCCTGGTCACGGCGGCAGGTCGCGAGTCACGGGCGTGCCGTCGGCCTCAACCGCCAGGAGCTCCTCGACGCGCTTTTCGGCTTTGTCGAGGTCGCTTCGAGCTTGCCGTGCGATTCGCATCCCCTCCTCGAACAGCTCGATGGTCTTGTCCAGGGGCAAGTCACCACGTTCGATCTGCTCGACAATGGATGCGAGCCGCCGTACCGACTCCTCAAACGCCACAGGTGCGCCGTCGCCAGAGGTCGTCATGGCGATGCAGATTCTCCAATTCCGTCGCTCGCTGCAACCGAGATCTCCACTTCGGTGGCAGGCACCGCTGGCACCATCAGGAAACCGTCGTCGTCAGGCACGGCCAGCAACGCCAGCCCGTCGGCAAGCGCGATCCGCACGATCCTCGCCGTGCGCACGCCCGTGCCCGAGGGCTTGACCCGCACCCAGACGACATCGCCTCCCCGAGGCTCGGTCGGCAACACCACGCCCCGTGAGGCCAGCGACGCAAGCGCGCGCACGTCGGGGTCTGGATCGAGGTCCGACAAGGCTCGCATCCAGCGGCTCCGAAGCTTGGAAGGGCGCCGCGAGAGCGCACGCACGATGGCTCGACGGACCATGGCCGACGGCTCGACGTCGAAAGCGTCGACCAGCAGCGCCACAGACGAAGGGTCGGGGCTGGATGCGAGGCCGAGCGCGACCTGCGCGCGAAGAACCGGGTCACCGGATGCCAGCAAGCGCTCGAGGATGGGACGAACGAGCTTCGAGTCCCGCGCGCCAAGCAGCCGGGCGGACAGAACCGCGCGTTCGCGCGACGTTTCGCTCCATTGCACGAGCTCATGCGTCGACAGCGACGCAGCGTCCGACGGATCGATCAAGGCGAGCCCGATGGCGTCGCGCAGGGCGGGTGACGCAGCCCCGGACAGGGCCTGCGCGCATGCGGCACCCACGGACCGATCGCGAGCCAGGGCAGCCCTGCAGGCAGCGCCCGCCAGCGTGGGGTCGCGGGCGGACAGGAAGGTGGCGACCGCCTCCGATCCGGTCAACACGAGCCCGAACGCCGCGGTTTGGCGGTCCGCGGAACGAGGCGAGGAAAGCAGGGACCGCAGCCCCTGATCCAGACCGTTTGGAGCGTCGTGCAGCACGACGAATCGTGTAAGCGCCATGCGCGCGCCGACCAGGGCGGTCTGACTGGCAGCCAGGAAACGCGCGACGGACTCGGACGCCGCCGGAGACGGACACCGTGCGAGCGCGAGGGCGGGTTCCGGATCGGTCGGGGCCGCGGTGACAAGCTGCTCGAGGGTCTGCACGGCCAGGGGGCCACCACACCGCGACAATGCCGCGATGGCGAGCGACCGCGGCGGCCCGGTCAGGATGGTCAGCACGCCTGCCAGGGTCGGCGTCAGTTGCGGCGAGGGGGCATCGTACGCGAGCTGCAGACCACCCGGTCTCGTGGCAGGGTCCGCAATCAGAATCGCGATCGCGCGAGGCGCGTCCGGAGCGCGAATCAGCACGAGCGCCTCGGCCGCGGCTTCCCTGGTCGATGGCGACGAACGAGGGCTGGTCAGCCAGGCGCGTGCAATCGACGCCACGGAGTCGTCGCCCAACCGAGCGAGCGCGACCGCGGCTTCCGCGGCCACGACTGGGTCGTTGTCCGCGAGCGCCTTGCGAAGCGTCGGCAACGCCCGCAGGTCGCCAAGCCGGCCGAGCAGACGAAGGACATGAGGAGAGGAACCAGCACGCGCTCGCAGCAGAGGATCCAGGCTCGACGGAGGATGCGCTTGCAGCGCGGCGGCGGCCGGTTCGGCAGCGTCGTCGCCCGCGACCACGAAGTCCACGAGCTGTTCGATTGCGCGCGATTCGCCCGAAGCAGCGAGCGCGAGCGCCGCCGACGTCTGCACATCGCGCCCGAGGCCCGTCTCGGCGCGCAGGCGCGTCGTGTCTCCGACCACCCACCCGGCGAGCACACGCCGCACTGGATCGCGAGACGCAAAGGGAGCGAGCGCGCGGATCGCCTGGATCTTGACGATCGGATCCGCGACGATCGAAGCGTTCTCCGCGATGGCCTGGAGAAGCACCTGCACGGCGGCGAAGTCGTTCTGAGCCGCGATGCGCTGCACGCCGCGCACGCGATCTTCACGGCGCGCCGAGGACAGCAGCCGGAGGGACGACGCAACCCCGAGCCGGTTGGTGAGCGCATAACCTCCAGGCGGCGAGGGCGACGACGTCGAGGCCGGCTCTCGCTCGCGGGTGCGGTGCCGCCGATGCTGCGCCGTAGCAGGGACCGCCAGGAGCAGCGAAGCCGCCGCGGTCAGAGCGATGCATGCGGATCGGCGCAACGCTGACCTCACGGAGTGGCCGGAGCAGGCGTGGGGGGCGGCGTGGGCGACGCCGGATTCGGGCCCGGAGCCGTGGTGCCTTCCTGCGGCGCAGCGTCGCCGAGCACCAGGATGCCCACGCCGGAGGTGGACGCTCCCGGCTGATCGCGCACCGCGGACCATCCGACGGTCTCGGCAACCCCATCGCGGAAGGTGAAAGTGCGCAGCGCGAGCACGACTGCGAACGACCTCGAAAGCGCCTGCGTCTCGGCAAGCGGGCCGTGCCTGGGGTTGGGCCGCACACCGATCGCAACAACCCACGACGGATGCCGGTTGAGCTCCGACGCAATGGCCCGAACCGTGGGAATGCTCCTGGGGTCGACTTCAGGTGCGCTGTCAGCCCCCTTGAACTCGATCGGCCGCGCGAGGATCAACGCCGGACCTACCGTCGTGGCCCGGACCGTCACGAGCGGTCTTCCGCCCTCGTCTGCGCAGCCGTCGTCGTCCTTGACCCCGTTCCACGTCTCCGGCTCGCTCGGGCACTTGTCGGACGCATCATCGAACGTGTCGCCGTCGGCGTCGGGAATCGGGCAACCGTTCCACTTCGGGTTCGAAGACGCCGGCCCTGGCTGGTCCGGACAGCCATCCTGCGCGTCGGGTACGTCGTCCGCGTCGTTATCCAGATCTGGACAGCCGTCGTCGTCCTGGTACCCATCCTTGTCCTCCGGCTCACCAGGGCACCGGTCTTTCGAGTCGTCGATCCCGTCGCCGTCCTTGTCCATCACGGGGCACCCATTCCGTGCGGGGTCGGGGTTCGCGCCGGCAGGTCCCCACACCAGCGGGCAAGCGTCCGCTTCGTCGGGAACCCCATCCCGATCGTTATCCGGATCTGGGCAGCCGTCGTCATCCTCGAACTCGTCGAGATCCTCCTGCTGCCCCGGGCACCGGTCCTGCTTGTCCGGCACACCGTCGTCGTCGTCATCGAAGTCGGGACATCCATCGTGGTCTTCGTGGCCGTCGCGGTCCTCCGCGAGCTCCGGGCACTCGTCGACGTCGTCGGGGACACCGTCGTTGTCCATGTCGTGGGCGCGGGGAGCCCAGGCCACGGCGCCGATCGCACGGACGAGCGGAACGCCGACAGCGCCATCGAGGGGCCCTTCCACGCCGAGCAGCAGGGAGACATCGCCCATCGCGTAGCGAGCAGAGGCGCCGACGACGGCCGGCGAAAGCGAAGCGTCGGTCAGCGGCGCCGACGGTCCGGCAGGAAGCGCGCCGTGCGTCTCCAGGGTCCATGTCCAATGCGCGGCGGGGTCGATCCCGAACGCTTTTGGAAACACCGAGAGACCAAGTCCCCAGGGGATCTCGTTGCCCCAGGTCTTGCCGGCGAACGTGCGCTGTTCGGTGCGCAGCTTGAATCCCGCGGTGCCCTGGGCGGCCACCGCGATCATGCGCAGCTCGGCCGAAAGCCGAAGCTCGCTCGTCAACGATCCCTCGCCAAGGAAAGACGTGCGATCGCCCGTCGGCACGCCGACCCGTGCGAGCGCGGCGAGCCCGAACCCGCCCATGTCGCCATACGGCAGCAAGCATGCCTTGCCGGTGACGGCAAGGTCGCCGAGCGCCTGCGCAGGCAGGCTCGATTCGCCCAACACCGCCGCCGTCCGCGTTGTCGAGTCGCCTGTCTGGTAGACCACGGCAGGCAGGTCGACCCCGATGGCCCCCAGGCGACCGATGCCGGTCGACGCGGTGAAGTCGAACGACATCTGATGATCGACGATGCTGGCGATGCGATCGCCGTTCATGTCGCGAAGGACGACGGGGCGATAGGACCAGGACAACCATCCGGCCGTATTCCACTGCCAGGGGCCTGGCGTGCGGGTGGGCTCGAGATACAGCGATCCGTCAGGTGCGGTGGGCGGCTGGAACCCGCGCAAGTCGACAGACGGCAGCGGGTCTGCCCGCACGGAGCCTGAAGCGAGCAGCGCGGCGAGCGTCAGGCCCATCGAAAGCTGTCTACGGAGCGTGCGCATGATGCCGAAGGGTAAACCAGCAGCAGGCACGGCGTGGGGTGCTTTTTGTGGGAGCGGGCTGGAGGCCCGACCGACGACACCGCGGCGTGCAGGGGATCGTGGGTCACGGACTGCTTGGAAGGTGCGCGAGACGTCGCCTCTGCAAGGGCACCGAACCGGAGACGCGCGGGCGACGCCGGACCGCGCGTTTCGGCAAGCCTGTCGGCTTGGATGCAGGGCTACCGCGTTGGTGCGCGGGGCATCTGGAAGGCTTCTCCCTCCTCTTCGAGAAGGCCGGCGAGTGCTTCATGGCCCTGTCCACGGTGTCGCCGAAGGTTTCCTCGCTCACGCCCGTCTTTGCCAGCAGGCTCTCGACTGTTTCTGGTTGCTTCTTGGTTGCCACCCTGCGCCTCCTTTGCCACCGTGCGGGAGCCCACACCCCAGGCCACCAGCGTGCGACACGCCTCGGCACGCCGGGCAACATCCGGTTGGATTGCACCACCGGCCCGTTCGCTGCACCAACGGCGGCGCATCCGTGCCCGGTGGCGTGACCAACCGCAGCGAGACGACTCGGACCACCCCGGCAACCGGGGAACCGGCCTGCCCCCCGACCACCCGTGCGATCAAGACGCACTGGATCGCCCCAACCTGTCCAAGCCGGGTTGCCAACGTTGACCGGCCCCGGAGGGCGCTCTATGAGCGTGCATCGCACCTGCGAACGCACGACCTGGTCGCGACCAGGTCGCGCCGCTCCCGAGGAAAACCATGCGTCTCGCCGTCGTCACCGGAGCACCGGGTTGGTTGGGAACCTCGCTTGCGCTGACCTTGGCACGAGGGGCCCGCTTCCGCAGCATCGTGACGGAACCGCGCCCGGTCCGCTGCCTCGTCCAGCCCGGCGTGGACGCCTCCCCGCTCATGGGCTGCCCGGGACTCGAGCTGGTGCCGGTCGACCTGCGCGATCGCAACGCCGTGGTCGACGCTTGCAAGGGGGCGGAGGCGGTCTTCCATAGCGCTGGCATCATCCACCCGCGCAGGGTTCGTGAGCTGTACGAGGTGAATGTGGGGGGCACGGCGAACGTGGTGGATGCCGCGCGGGCGGCTGGTGTCAGGCGCCTCGTCCACATCTCGTCCAACTCGCCGGCGGGGCTCAATGCAGACCCGCACCGGCTGATGGTCGAGACCGACCCAACGCGGCCCTACATGAGCTACGGCCGATCCAAGTGGGTCGCCGAGCAGGTGGTCCGCGAGGCGAACGACGGCTCGCTGTCCACGGTCATCCTGCGGCCCTGCTGGTTCTACGGCCCCAACCAGCCCGAGCGGCAGACGCGATTTTTCCGCATGATCAAGCGCGGTAGGCCGATCGTGGTGGGCGACGGCAGCAATTTGCGGAGCATGAGCTACGTGGACAACATCGTCCAGGCGGCGCTGCTGGCGGAGAGCGTCGAGCAAGCGGCAGGGCGCACGTTCTGGGTCGCGGACCGGCGGCCCTACCCCTTCCTCGAGATCATCCAGACCATTGCCCGCGTGCTGGGCGTTCGTATTCGCCCCCTTCACCTGCCGGCGGCTACGTCCGACGCGGCGAGGTTGGCGGACCGACTGATCCAGGGGGTGGGGTTGTATAGCCAGGAGATCCACGTGGCCGGAGAGCTGGGGGCCACCATCGCCGTCTCGATCGAAGCCGCCAGGACCGTGCTGCGCTACGACCCGGAGGTGGAGCTGGAGGAAGGCATGACCCGGTCGATCGCCTGGTGTCGGGAGCAGGGCCGCGACATCTGAAGAGGCTTCGCATGATCCATGACAGGGCGCACCCGTTGGCGCTGGTGACCGGAGGTTCGGGGTACTTCGGATGCGTGATGGTGGCGGCGCTCCGGGAGCGCGGCTACCGGGTGCGCGTGCTGGACCTGATCGACACGCCGGACCGGCCGGCCGATGTCGAGCTCATCCAGGGGGACATCCGCGATCCGGTGGTTGTCGAGCAGGCATGCCGCGACGTTCATGTGGTTCACCACAATGTGGCGCAGGTTCCGCTGGCCAAGGATCCCCGGCTGTTCCGGTCGGTCAACATCGGAGGGATCCGGCTGTTGCTCGACGCTGCTCTGCGCCAGGGCGTGCGCAAGGTCGTCAACGTGTCGTCGAGCGCGGTGTTCGGCATCCCCGTACGCAATCCGGTGGACGCATCGGTCCCGCCGCATCCTCGGGAGGCGTACGGCCGCGCGAAGCTCGAGGCCGAGCGCGTGGCGGCAGCGTTCGTGGACAGGGGCCTCGATGTCACCACGATCCGGCCGCGGACCATTTTGGGGCACGGGCGCCTCGGCATCTTCCAGATCCTGTTCGAGCTGGTGTGGCGAGGCCGACCGGTCTATGTGCTCGGCGGCGGGCACAATCGCTACCAGTTCGTGCACGCGAGGGATCTGGCCGACGCCTGCATCCTTGCGGGCGAGTCACCCGGCCCTGCCGTGTTCAACATTGGCGCCTCGCGGTTCGGAACGATGCGCGAGCTGGTCGAAGCGCTGATCCGCCACGCCGGCACCACAAGCGTGGTCCGCTCGCTGCCCATGCGTCCGGCCTCATTGGCGATGTGGTTGACGGGCGCGCTCGGGCTGACGCCCCTCGGACCCTACCATGCACTGATGTACGGCCGGGAGATGTTCTTCGACCTCAAGGAGGCGCAATCGCGGCTTGGCTGGCAGCCCCGTTACAGCAACGAGGAGGCGATTTGCGAATCGTATGACGCCTACGTGCGCGATCGGGACGAGATCCTGTCGCGCAAGGGTGCGTCGCATCATCGCTCGCCGGTCAAGCAGGGGATGCTGCGGATCCTGCAGTATCTGCCGTGAGGCCATGCGCGGGCGCGCGCGGTCCACCCGGCTGGGCTCGTTGACCGGTCACGTGGCTTGACTTGCGACAAGCGCCCTTGTGTGCGCGCCCCTTCGGCCTCCGCATGGGCAACCGCCACGCCCGGCCGCTGATTCCGCGCCAGTGCCCCCGGGACCGGCCGCGCGGACAACCATCCTCCAGGTGGCGGAGTGGCGCTTTCATGGCGAACCGCCACCTGACGCGCATTCATCGAGATTCTGGCTGAAAACGACACGGCGAGCAGCGTCAAACCCCGCAAACGGGGTGGCGGCCGCCACCTGCACGCCATCGCTTTCCCCTGGATTTCAAGCCAATTGTCCTGGCCCGCTTCGTGCTGTGTTGCCTCCCATGCCCAGCACCATCCACCAGGCCCTTGTCGAGATGCTCCGAACCCGTCCCCAGGTGCTCCTGCATCTTCTCGCCGACCAGCTCGGTCCTCCCACCGCTCATCCACCTTCCTTCGAGCTGCTCGATGGACGCTTCGACCAACTCCTGTCCACCGAATACCGAGCCGATGCCGTGGTCGTCGTCCGCGACCACGACGCACCCAATCTCGGCCTCATCGTCGAGGTGCAACTCGGCATCGACCCCGACAAGCGCTTCTCCTGGCCTGTGTATGCCAGCACGCTTCGCAGCCGTCTGCGCTGCCCGTGCAGCGTGGTGGTGCTATGCCTGCAGCCGTCGGTGGCCGATTGGGCAGCCCGGCCGATCCCGATCGGTCCCGGCGGTTCGGTGTTTTCGCCGCTCGTGCTGGGCCCACGATCGATTCCCCGCATCGAGGATGCCTCGATGGCGAAGGGGATCCCGGAGCTCGCGGTGATGTCGGCCCTCGCCCACGCCCACTGCCCTCGGGCCGAAGCGGTCGCCTTGGCGGCGTTCGAAGCCTTGGGCGAGCTGGATGGCGAGCTTGCGCGGTTGTACTATGATCTCATCTGGCACGTCGTTCCCGACGCCATCAAGCAAGCCTTGGAGAATGCCATGTTGCACGTCGACCCCGACTTCGATTCCCCGGCCATGCGAGCCCTGATCGCGCGAGGCGAGGCGCGAGGCGAGGCGCGAGGTGAAGCGCGAGGTGAAGCGCGAGGTGAAGCGCGAGGCAGAGCTGAAGGGGAGGCGACCGGGCGCGCTCGCGCCGTGCTCGTCGTGCTCGAGACGCGGGGCATCGCCGTTTCCGATGAGGTGCGCGCCCGCGTTCTGGCTTCCAGGGACATCGAGCAGCTCGGGCGTTGGGTTGCCCGTGCCGCGGTGGCGACAACCGCCGACGAGGTGTTCGTGGAGTAGATCGCCCGACGCCTGCCGCGCCGCACACCCGCCCAAGGCGACTCGCGTTCCCGTATCGTCGGCGCGCACCGACCCAGGATCGCGCACGTTGCGATCGTTGAGAGGGCGGGCACTTGTCCTCATGGGATTCCAGCCGGCGGGGAGGTCGCGCGTCGCAAGGCATCGCCGCTGCGCTTCGATGGCGAACCGCCGCCGGATGCGCATTCAGCGCAAGGCTTTCTGCGGACGAACCGCCGTGCCGATGCAAGCCCGGCGCAGGGTGCCTGCAAGCGTGCAGAACGTCGCGCGCGGCGTTCGGCTGCTTCCTGCTCGCGGCTCCTCAGGTTTCGTGAGGAAGGGCATCGCCATGGATCCTCTCGGCGCCCAGGTTTTCGACGTCTTGGGCAGGAGAACGGGCGGGCAGGGGCAAGGCACCGGATCGGGGTCCACCCCACGCACCCCGTCCGCAGGTCGCGGTCTGCGTGTGCTATAGGGGCGTGGATGGGTGCCCGCACCTCTGGCCGTCAGGCCGCTCTACAGATGCTCTTCGGGATCGAGTTGACCACGTACGATCCCGAGCTCGCGATACGAGTTTTCTGGCGCGAGTTCGACGCGGACCCGGAAGGCAGAGAATACGCCGACGAAGCCGTCGCGGGCGTGACAGCCAACCTTGACCGGATCGACTCGCTCATCCGTGCGTGCAGCACCAACTGGCGTCTCGAGCGGATGGCTCGCGTGGACAGGAACCTGCTTCGGATTGCGACCTGGGAGATCCTCACGCAGACCGACGTGCCGCGGGCGGTGATCATCGACGAGGCCGTGGAGCTCGCCAAGAGATTCGGAGGCGAGGACTCCGGTGCGTTCGTCAACGGCGTGCTCGACCGTATCGCTGAGGAGTGCGGCCGCGTGGACCTCGACCGGGGCGGCGAATAGAGGAGCTGATGGAGCTGCGCTTCATCGCGCCCACGCTGCGACAGCTCGACAAGCTCGGCGGGGAAGTGCTCGCATGCGGGCTATTCGAAGACGAGCGTCCGTGGAAGGGGGTCGCGGGGCTGCTGGATTGGCGAACGGCAGCGCGGCTGTCACGGCACGCGGAAGGGGGGGCGCTCACGGGCGAGCTCGGCGAGGTGGTGCTCGTTCCCGGGCGTCCCCGCCTGCCGTTCGAGAAGATCCTGCTGTTTGGCCTCGGCCCGAAGGCGGACTTCGACGAGACAGCGTACGCAGCGGTCATCGAGCGCATGTTGGGAACCCTGTCCGACCTGAGAGTGCGCATGGCGGTCGTCGAGCGCCCGGGCAGGCACTGCGGGCAGCTCGATGCGGTTCGAGCGGTGCACCTGCTCATGGAGGCGTGCGCGTCGTACCCGAACCAGGACGTCTGGACTCTGGTTGAGGCAGTGCACGACCAGAAGCGGATCGCGCAGCATCTGGCGGAGGAGCGTCGTCGGAAGCGGATCCGGTGAGGCCCGCGCGGGATGGGGAGACAACCCGCGCGGTGCGCGGTATAAACCGGTTCGACGCAAGCGAACCTTCGCTGCCGCATGCGGACCGGCAACGCACCGGGTGTGCAAGACTCCAGGAGTTGTACCGATGGGGCGCCTTCTTGATGTCCTCGCGATCGTTCTGCTCGTCTTGGCTGCTGTCGCGCTGGTGGCCGGGGTCTATGTCATGAGCACCCGCGATGACGTGGCTGCCCTGCTCAGCGTGGCTTGCGGGTTCGTGCTGCTCAGGTCGTCAGTGGACCTGCTCAGGCCGCGGAGCGCCGGGTGAGATGTCGGCGACGGTCAGGCTCGGCAAGATGGTGCTCGTTCTGGCGACAAGCCTGTCCTGGGCAGCGCTTGCAGGTTGCCGACGGTCCCAAGACCAACCGTCCAGCCCGCAGGAGCGACGCGGTTCCCTTGCGGAAGGCGTAACGGCGCAGGTAGGTGGCGACCCGATTGACGTGTTGTCGGTACAACGGGTCGCCGCCGCGCAACAGACCTCGCTTGTTGAGGCGAGGTCACGGCTGGTCCTGGATGCCCTGTTTGCAGCGGGTGCACGTGATCGGGGCCTGGACCGCGACGCGCGCGTGGCTGCCGCGGAACGCAGCTTGCTCGCGCGGGCGCTTCTCGAGCAAGTTCGCGACCAGGCGTCATCGTCTCCCATCACCGACCAAGAAGTGGCCGAGGTCACGGCGCTGCATTGGTTGGACCTGGACAGGCCGGTCGCCCGGTCAAGCGTGCATGCGCTGGTCAAGATCGACGAGGGTGCCGACGCCGCGCGACGCCGGCAGGCGCACGAGCTTGCCGAGCGGATGGCCCGGGCGCTGCGCCCGGACCGCGATCCCAAGGCGTTCGAGGAGCACGCCAAGGCGCTGCCTCACGAGGGATTTGACGTTGTCGTCGAGCGGCTGCCGCCGATCACGCAGGATGGACGGTTGGCGGATCTGGCGCACCGACCCCCGCCTGGCGCACCGACCCCGACGTTCGATCCGGGCTATGTGGCCGGGCTGTTCGCGCTGGAGCAGGTGGGGGACGTGAGCGGGCCGACCAGGAGCGCGTATGGGGCGCATGTGATCCTGCTGGCTGGTGTCCAGGCCGAGCAACGGGTCGGGTTGGAGGAGCGCAGGACGCGCCTGGGGCCCGAGATTGTGGCGGCACGGGCGCGGCGGGAGCTGGACGGCCTGACCCAGCGCTTGCGCCAACAGACGAAGGTGGAGGTGATGCGGAACGCGGACTCGCTGTTCGAGCTTCTGTCGACGAAGCAGGAGGGCGAAGGGCGTTGACATGAGAAGGAAGCGTGAGCCGCCAACGCGCGAGCAAGAGCGCACGCCGTTCACGCGCATCCTCGAGAATGTGATTGCGGCCACGCCCGGGGCACGTGGCGCAGCCCTGGTCGACGAGCTGGGCGAGAGTGTGGACTACGCCGGCGAGATGGACTCCTTCGACATTCGGGTTGCCGGAGCGCACATGCAACTCGAGAAGCGCAAGGCGACGGCGGGGGTCGAAGAAAAGATCGGAGCCGTGCGGTCGATGGTGGTTCGGGCGACGCGCGGGTCGTTCGTGATCGTGGGCCTGGTGGATGGCTACGATCTGGTGGTGGTGACCGGACGCTGCGCGCCGTTTGGCTTGTCGGACCGCGCGCGGCAGCAGGCAGAGCACGACATCCGGGTGGAGGGCGGATGGCGGCCACCCAAGGGGATCGATCGCTGGTCGCTGGCCCAGGTGAAGGCGAAGCGAAAGGATCGGTGGAGACCGAACCGGCTTTGGTTCAAGGGACGCTGGCATCGGGTGGAGGTGATCGGCGCGGTCATGGGGCTGGGTCGTGGCGAGCGCGGCTTCCGGGTTCGCACGGAAGACGGCGCCGAGATGACCCTCGTGCGGGAGACATCCGGCAGATGGTTCTCGGACGCGTCGGTCGACTGATCGACGCTCACAGCATGCGCTGGGTGAGCAGCTTCTCGATGAGGTTCTGGGAGTAGCCGGTGAGCTCGCGGAAGACCACGCCCATCCCTCCATCGTCGACGCGCACGACCTCTCCGGTTCCCTCGATGGTCTCGATGTCGTCCATGATGACGGTGAACCTGAGATTGACCTTGGTGCCGATGGGCAGGGGCGACTTGGAGCGGATGTAGACGCCGGAGCGCGAGATGTTCGTGACGTATTCCTGGATGAAGGCGTCGAACGATTCGAACTCCTTGTTGATGGTGACGCGTTCGGATTGGCGTTTGTCGTTCGATTGGGATTCCTGTGACATGGGCTTCACTTCCCCTGCAGATCGAACTGCTCGATGTGATATTCGCGTCGCGCCACCAGCTCGATGCGGCGCATGAACCGGTTCTCGGCGGCCTGAAGGGCTTCGTTCTCGTCGGTCTTGAGCACGTCGACGACCGCGGGGTGGGCGTTGACGACGATCTGATAGCCGGGCATCGAAAGGTACTCTCGCCGAATCTGGCGGAGGATCTCGTGGGCGACGGTGACCCTGGACTGGAGTTGGCCGGTGCCGTCGCAATAGAAGCAAGGCTCGTGGAGCAAGCGTCCCAGGCTCTCGCGCGTGCGCTTGCGGGTCATCTCGATCAGGCCCAGGTCGGACACCGGGTTGATCGTCGTGCGCGCCTTGTCCTTTTGCAGCAGCTCGGCCAGCCGTTGACGAACCTTCTCGCGGTTCGACGGACGCTCCATGTCGATGACGTCGAGCACGATGAGGCCACCAATGTTGCGAAACCGGAGCTGGTACGCGATTTCCTCCACCGCCTCGAGGTTGGTCTTCAGGATGGTCTCCTCCAGATCCTTGGAACCCTTGCCGACGAAGCGTCCCGTGTTGACGTCGATGGCGGTCAGGGCCTCCGCCTGGTCGATCACCAGGTAGCCGCCGGAGGGCAGCGGCACCTTTCTGGACAAGGCGCGCCGGATCTCGTCTTCGATGCCGTACTCGTCGAAGATCGGTTCCCGCCCCTGGTATAGCTCGATGTCGTTGACGCGCTCGGGCATGAACATCTCGGTGAACCGCTTGAGCTGCTCGCACTTGTCCCGGTCGTCGATCACGATCTTCTCGACGTCGTCACCGAACTGGTCGCGCGCGGTGCGCTGGACGAGGTCGAGCTCGGTGTAGAGCGTTGCCGGCGCCTTGGGCTGCGCTTCCCGCTTGCGGACGATCTCCGCCCACAGACGCACCAGATACCCGATGTCGGCCTTGAGCTGCTTCTTGGTCAAGCCCTCGGCGACCGTCCGCACGATGAGCCCGCCTTTCGGAGGCCGCATGGCGTCGATGGCGTCCCGAAGCCTTGCGCGCTCGCGGTCCGATCCGATTCGGCGGGAGACGCCGACATGGTCGACCGTGGGCATGTACACCACGTAGCGTCCCGGCAGGGAGATGTGGCTCGTGACCCGTGCGCCCTTGGTTCCGATCGGATCCTTGGAAACCTGGACGATGATCTCCTGGCCCTCCCGGAGTACCTCTCGGATGGGCGTCGACCTGGAGATGCGCGCCGGCCCGCCGGATCGGGGCTTGTCCTGATGGGCCTGGCGGCGTGGGTCACGCCTTGTGCCCTTGCGCGCTGCGCGCACGGCCGGTTCAGGGTCTTGCGCAGACAGGCTGTCGTCATGCCCCGTCACTTCGGCCGATGGCTGCGGCTCGGCCGACCCGTCCGAGGCGTCGTCGCGGTCTGCCTCAGATGCCTGTTGCTCGGCCGCGGGCAGGTCTTCGGTGGGCCCGTCCTCTTGCTGGGCATCGGACCCGGCCGACAGGAAGCCGTCGAAGTCCTGCGGGCGAATCACGTCCTCGACGTGGAGAAAAGCGGCGCGCTCCTGGCCGATGTCCACGAACGCCGCCTGCATCCCCGGCAGCACCCTGATCACCTTGCCCAGGTAGATGTTCCCCACCGTGGTCCGGCTGTTCGTCCGCTCCACCTGAAGCTCTGTGATGATCCCGTCTTCGATGAGCGCCACGCGCGTCTCACCGAACTCGACGTTGATGACAAGAAGGTTCTTCGGCATTCGTGCAAGCCTGGGCAGTGTTCAGGGACGAAAGGATTATCCTTACCGACGTCGCGCAGCAACGGGCTTGCGGGGTCCGTGTCACCGTCCGTTCGCACCAGCCGCGAACCATCGCAGCCGCGACGGCGCGTTGGCCCACCGGCGCAGCGTTTGGCCGTAGAAACCCGCGGCGTTGATCGCGTGGCGTCCTCCTTGCTTCGCTGCCACCGCGAGGCCCGCCATGACCGACAACCACCGTCATCCCATCGTCGTCGTTCATACCCCGGCCGGCGGCGGTCACCGCGCCGCGGCCAACGCCATCGCCGAAGCTGCGCGACGGTTCGGGCTCGACAGCGTCGTGATCGACGCGCTGTCGCTGGCCCCGCCGTGGTTCCGGCGAGCATACGTCTCCGCGCACCTCGGTTCCTCCGCCTGGCTGCCCACCCTCTACGGCGGGGTGTACTTCGCCTCGAACCAACGCGTGGAGGCGTCCGACGAGCTGCGAAGGTGCTTCGATCGCGCTGTCGGCGCTGCGCTGCTGAATGCGGTGCGAAGCCTCCGTCCCGGGGCCGTGATCGCGACGCATTTCTATCCGCTGACGGTTTTCGGGGATGCACGACGGCGGGGTGAGCTGGAGGCGCCTGTGATTGGCGTGGTCACCGACTACGCGGCGCACGCGATCTGGGCAGACCCGCACGCGGATGCGATGTGCGCACCGCCCGGTCGCGCAACCGACGACCTGGTTCGGCACGGGGTTCGCGCCGGGAAGATTTTCCCGACCGGCATCCCCGTCTCTCCCGCATTCACGTCGATCCGTGACGCTGCGCCGACAGGCCCCCAGGACGTGCTGCGCGTGCTGTTGACGTCAGGGGGCTTCGGGGTTGGCCCGCTGCTCGATACCATGCGCTCCTTCGCCGGTATCCCGGACATGCAGATCACAGTGGTGTGCGGCGACAACCCGGAGCTGGTCCGGCGCGCACGACGGCTGGCTGCCCGCCGTGCGCTGGACGCTGACGTGCTGGGATTCGAGAAGGACATGGCTGCGCGCATCGCCGACGCGCACGTCGTGGTGGGCAAACCTGGCGGGCTGACCGCCACCGAGTGTCTGGTGGCCCGCAGGCCGATGGTGGTCGTGGGCGCGGCTGGAGGACAGGAGACGTTGAACGCGCGCTAGCTGGTGGAAAACGGCTTCGCCCGTGCGGCCCCGCCGCGTCGGGTCGGCCCTGTGCTCGCAGCGCTGCGACGCTCGGGAGCGCTTGCGGCCATGGCGGATCGCGCACGGTTCCTGGCGCGTCCCGACGCTGCCGCGCAGGTCGTGCGGGTCGCGTTGGTTCTCGCGCAGAGTCGGCGCAGCGCCGCGGCGTAGCTCGTGCGAGCGTGGCAAGGGCGCCGGATCGGCCGTACCATCCCGTGCCATGTCCACCGCTCGCAGCTACCTGGTTCTCGACATCGAGACCGTGATCGATCCGGGGCTTCCCATCAGCGCGAAGCTCGAGCAGCAGCCGCCATCGCTGCCGCCGTCACCCCACCATCAGGTCGTCACCATCGGCGTGCTGTGGATGGACGCCAGCTACAAGCCGATCAAGCTGGGCGTGGTCGGTGAAGGGAAGGCCGAGCCGGAGGTTCTTGCCGACTTCGTGCGGTTCGTGGAGGAGCGCAAGCCCGACCTGGTCACCTGGAACGGAAGAGGCTTCGACCTGCCCGTGATCGTGGCGCGCTGCCTGCGCTATGCGATCGCTTTCAAGCACTACTTCCAATCCCACGACGTCCGGTACCGCTACAGCGCTCAAGGACACTTCGACCTGATGGACTTCATGAGCGACTACGGCGCGACGCGGGCGGTGTCCCTGGACACGATGGCGAAGCTGATAGGGCTGCCGGGCAAGGTGGGTGTCGACGGCAAGGACGTGGGGCCGCTGGTGCATGCCGGGCGCATCGGTGAAGTGTACGCCTATTGTCTTTGCGACGTGGTGCAGACAGCCGGGCTGTTCCTGCGGGTGGAGCTGCTGCGGGGGCGGCTCGATGCGGAGGGATATCGGGTTGCCATGCAGCAGCTCATCGAGCTGATGGAGGCGGACGGTCGGGTGGCGCCGGTGCTGCAAGGGCTCGATCGGGCGCGGTTGCTTGGAACGGGCGCGGGGGCGTAGGCGGCGGTCGAACCGAGGTCACCAGCAGGATCCACCGTGAAGCGTGGCAACCACCGAGGACACGAGCCAGCTTGTGTGCTGCCTGTCATTGCCTTGCAGCCCGATGCGGGGCGGTCCTGCGCCGGACGGTCCGGAGCGCCGATGGGGCCGGCGGGGAAACGAGGTCAGAGCGGGATGTTGCCATGCTTTCGGGGCAGGTTGCTCTGGCGCTTGTCCTTGAAGACTTCGAGGGCGTTGTGCAGCCTGTGCCGCAGCGTGCGGGGCTGGATCACCTCGTCGATGAATCCGAGCTCAGCCGCTTTGTAGGGGCTCGCGAAGGTGTCACGGTACTCCTTGATCAGGCGGGCACGCTCGGCTTCGGGATCCGAAGCCTTGGCGAGAGCGTTCCGATAGATGATGTTGACCGCGCCATCCGGCCCCATCACCGCGATCTCCGCGGTGGGGAACGCGATGTTGTAGTCGGCGCGGATGTGCTTCGATGCCATGACGTCGTACGCGCCGCCATAGGCCTTGCGAGTGATGACGGTGATCTTGGGGACCGTGGCCTCGGCGTAGGCGTACAGGAGCTTGGCGCCGTGCACGATGATGCCGCCGTACTCCTGGTCGGTGCCGGGAAGGAATCCGGGAACGTCCTCGAAGGTGACCAGCGGGATGTTGAAGCAGTCGCAAAACCGCACGAAGCGGGCGCCCTTGATGGACGCGTGGATGTCGAGACAGCCCGCCAGGAACATGGGCTGGTTGGCGACTACGCCGATGGTCCTGCCTCCCACGCGAGCGAAGCCGACAACGATGTTCTTGGCGTACTCGGCATGGATTTCGAAGAGCTTGCCGTCGTCGACGACCGCACGGATGACGTCCTTGATGTCGTAGGGGCGGTGCGATTCGTTGGGGACCATCGTGTCGAGCTCGGGGACCTCGCGTTCGACCGGGTCGGAGCAGGGTACGCGGGGGGGATCCTCGGTGTTGTTGGACGGGAGATACGACAGCAGCTCGCGGATGGTGGCGATGCATGCCCGGTCGTTGGGGGAGGTGAGATGGCACACGCCGCTTCGCGACGCGTGAGCGTGGGCGCCGCCGAGGTCTTCCTTGGTGACCTCTTCATGGGTGACGGCTTTGATGACGTCAGGGCCGGTGATGAACATGTAGCTGGTCTTCTCGACCATGAGGATGAAGTCGGTGATGGCGGGCGAGTAGACCGCGCCACCGGCGCAAGGGCCGAGGATGGCGCTGATCTGGGGCACGACGCCGGAGGCGAGGGTGTTGCGCAGGAAGATGTCGGCGTAGCCGCCGAGGGACTCGACGCCCTCCTGGATGCGGGCGCCGCCGGAGTCATTCAGCCCGATGATCGGGGCGCCCACCTTCACGGCATGGTCCATCACCTTGCAGATCTTCTGCGCGTAGGCGCCGGACAGCGAACCGCCGAACACCGTGAAGTCCTGCGCGAACACGAACACCTTTCGGCCGTCGATGGTGCCCCAGCCCGTGACGACGCCATCGCCGAGCACCTTCTGCTGCTGCATGTCGAAGTCGGTGCAGCGATGGGTGACGAAGCGGTCCAGCTCGATGAATGAGCCGGGGTCGAGCAGCAGGTCGATTCGCTCCCGAGCGGTCAGCTTCCCGGCATCGTGCTGCTTGCGGATGCGCGCGGGATCGCCTTCGAGAGCCTTTCTGGTCGTGGCTTCGAGCAGATCGAGTTCTGGACGATGGGAGCGAGTCATGGGATGCGCGTAGCATGGGGCCGTGCCGCGCGGAATGCGGTCCTGCACGGGAAGGGGCCGGCCCGCTAGCGTGACTCGAGGTTGCCCCAAACGGTGAGCGCCGCGACGGTGTCCGGGTCCAGGGTCGCGGGATCACGGACGAGCGGCGGGTTGAACATCCGGGACGCCCGCCGGAAGTGATCGAAGGTGGACTGGAACAGGAACATGTCGAGGAAAGGCCGGCTCGCCGTGAGGTCATCGCCGCACTCCCCGACCGCGTTGAGCGCACAGAGGGCCGGCGGCTGAGGGCTGGTGCCTCGAAGCAGCAAGTCGCCCAGACGGGTGGCGTAGGCCGCGCCGGCTTCTGCCACCTGGGCAACCGGCGGAAAAAGCCCTGGATGTGTCGCCACCACGAACAGGTCGCGGCCGAGGACCGAATCCGGAGCGCGTAGCTGCAGCGCCTCGAGCACGGTCGTCAAGACGTCGCCCGGCCCCGTTGGGGTGGGCACCACCTTGCCCCCGTGACGATCGCCCGGGAAATGGATGACGAGCGGCAGATCCAACACGTCTTCGGCCAGATCCACGCCTTCCCCGAAGGGAACACGAGAAGCCGCGCCCATCGCAACGTCGGACGTCACAACCAGCATGGTCTTGTTCCACACCCTGACCCTGCGCAGCATCGCGATGAGCTGGGAGAGGCTCTGGTCCTCGCCGACGAGCGCCAGGGAGCAGAACCCGTCGATGCGCTGGCGGTCCGCGGGCTTCAAGTGCGGGTTGTTCTTGGACCGGGCGGACGCCAGAACCTGAGCGCCCCGGCGGGCGTCAATCGGCCCATTGTACTCTTCAGGAGGAAGATTCCTGGTCTCTTCTGCCGTCGCGGACCATGGCGGATGCACGCCACGCGCGTGAACCACCACGAGCAACCGCCCGTCGCGCGAGTCCTGCAGGCGATCCTCGATCCACCTGGTCGCCTCGTCCAGGGGCGCGCGGGCAGATGCCCCGGATACTGGCGAAAACGCCTCGAAACGGTCCCACCCCCGGTCGAACCCGAAGGCCTGGAACGTCGTCGGGTTGCCCGTGAACATGGCGGTCGTCACGCGGCCGTCACGTGCGAGGGTTCCCAGGGTGGGGATCCGCTCGGAGAGCCGCGCGCCACCATCCACCAGGCGATGGGCCGCGGGCGGAAGACCAGTCAGCAGCGAGGCGACGGACGCTCCGGCCAAGGTCGATGTGGTCCGGTGCCTGGCGAACGCGGCGCTGGTGGCAGCCAGGTCGGTAAGCGTGGCGAGGGCGGGTACGTCGCGATACGGCGGAAGGAGCGCTGGCGGGGTGCTCGACAGGATGACGACGATCGCGATCTGGACGGGATCGCGCGGCGGCAATGCGGCCTTGGGCACCTGCAGCGAGGGTTCTGCGAAGACGACGCGGTCTCCGGGGGTGGAGGACTTGGCGCGGAGCTCTAGGTCGACGACCTGTCCGGCGAAACGGTCGAAGGGAACCTCGACGTCCAGCGTGGCATCCGATTCGCCGCCGACCTTGGCGGTTTGCACGACAGCGGGCGGGAGGCCCGGCTGATGCACGAGGATGACGGCCTCGCCATCGCCGTTGCCCGCCAGCCCGATCTGCCCGAGGAGCACCGCCTTCTCTGGAACGGGGATCTGGCACCGCACGGCGCCCGGCGCTCGCAGCGCGATGGCTCGCCGGGGATGCCCCCGCAGGGTCGTGTCGATGACGAGGTCGCGGTAGGTAGGAGCAGCATACGTTGAGGCATCCTTGTCTGGGATGCCGACCCGGATCCAGTCGATGTCCGCCGCGACCTGGCCCTTGCGAGCGCCTCGGAAGTGCAACCCCAGCAGGTGACCACCCGCCGCAATCGGGTTGGCGGTAGCCGGTGTCTCCACCACCGTCGTTTCGTCGTGGGGCAGGCGCACGGTCGCCAGCGGCCGGTCGTCGATCGTGATTCCGACGGCGCGGCTCGCCCCGGGGCGCACACGCATCTGAACGAACACCGGACTGTCCTCGTCCATCACAAAACGTTGTGTTATAGATCGAGCCGAAACCCGCGCCCAGGTGGCGCCCTCGCGATCGACGTTCTCCACGCCCGGTGGTGGCGCGAGGGAAAAGCCGTAGCGGTCGTCCGATACGGACGCGCCCATGTCCAGCAGCACACCCCGGTGAAACACAACGCACGCGGGCAGCCGGTCCAGCAGATCCACCGCCACCACGCGATCCGTCACCTGGGATGCCGGCCCCAGCAAGTCCGCGCCCGCGTCGGCAGAGGACGTGGAAGAGCACCGACACCCCACGCTGGTTCCGGCCGCCGTCCACATGGCGAGCAGAACCAACTTCACCGTGTCCACAGCCCCTCCATGCTCACCCGTGTCCTGCGCCGGGCCGACGTGGCCACCTTCACGCGCAGCTCGCTCCCCTGACAACGCACGATCACCTCGTGCTCGCCGGGCGAAACCACGGACCGCACGATATCGCCGGACCCGGCCGCGGTGCCGTCGACGTAGACCACGGCATCGTCGCTTCCCGGGCGAACCTCGACGACCGATAGGTCCTGGTCGATCGTCAGGTCTTCGGGCAGAGCCAGGTCGGCTTCGACGGACGGCGTGCGTCGTGCCGCAGGCGGCTGCCCACGGGAATCGACGGCCCGTGACGACGGCGGAGCGGCCGGGGGAGGCGGCACGGAGGTGTCGTGGGTCGCGAGCTTCGCGATGGCGACGACGGCGGCGACGACGATCGCGAGGAGCAGTGCGGTCGGCCACCATCGAGCGATCGGACCCTGGCCGGGTACCTGGACGGGCTCGTCTGGGGCTTGGTCGGCGACGTCACGCTCGCGGGCATTGCGGGGGGCGACGGAATCGTCGGTGGGTGCGTCGGATGCTGCCGGTGCGGGGCTCGGCGCCGGAGGCGTGGCACGCGGCGGCACTTGCTGCGTCGCCTGGTCGGACGAGGTTCGCGAAGACGGCGGGAAGCTCGGCGTGGAGGGAACGGCCGGCTCGGCGGCGACGTTCTCGACGTCGGCTCCTTCGGCTTCGGGAACCATCGCGTCCGGGGGCAACGAGCCGCTCGCGAGCGGACCCGGAGGGCTGGTGCGCGGGCGAAGCTCGTTGATGTCCACGAGGAAGGGCGCTGGGCCGGACGGTGGCGGCAGGCTACCGTAGGCGTCCGCGACCTCGCGAATCACGGCTTCGGCAAGCGATGTCGGGGCCTGTCCGCTGTCGGCCGCGTCGAGCGGATTGGGTGGCGGGTCGGAAAACATCGGCGGGCGATGGTCGATCTGCGGCGACGGCGCGACCGTCGTCTCGCCCACGAGGCGATGGGGAAGGGCCGGGGCTTCGGCCTTGTCCCCGCCCAGCTTGTCCGCCACCGCGCGCTCGAGCAGGTCCGCGCCATCGTCGGCCAGAACCTGTGCGATCGCCCCTCGCATGCCTGCATCCACGAGCAGGCGCTCGACGACGCCGCGCGGAGCGCCATGGGCTTCGGGGAGCGAACGCGGTGCCATGCCGTCGACCATGGCCTGCAACCACGTTCGGGCAGGCTCGGGCGTGGCGTCGAGGAAAAGCTCCCCGGCAACGAGCCGGACCTGGCGGATGGCGTCGAACGCAGGTCCCGTGACGACCGAGCAGGCGGCGCGAGCCCTGGCAACATGCCCTCTCAGCGCTTGATCGAGTGGCGTGGCACCTTCGATGGCGCGGCCCGGGCCGACATGGAATCTGCCCGAGCTGACTCCGGGCAGCGAGGCGAGCGCTTCCGCGCCGTGGACCGTGCTGCCGTCCAACGCGGTTCGCGACGCAGCCATGACTTGTCCGTCTCCCACGACGAGCTCGTACAGGTGGTGGGCGTCGCGCACCGACAGGGTGCAGTCGGGCCGGGTATCCGTCACGATCCGCAGCAAGCTGAGCGCCGTCCATCCGTCGAGCCGACCGCGGACCTCACCGGGGGATCGGAGGCGATCCTCGAGGCGGACGCGGGGGCGAAGTAGCTCGCGGACTTTCCTGAGCACAGCCGCGGCGCTCGCCTCCTTGCGCAGGTAGCCGTCTGCGTTCGCACCCAGATCCCGCACCCGCTGGAGCAGGTCCTCCTTCCACGAGAGCATCACCACCGGCACGTCGCGCAAGACCACGTCGCTTTTCAGCGCGCGGGTGAGCGCGAACCCATCCATGTGCGGCATCAGGATGTCGGTCACCACCAGGTCCGGCTGCTCGTGCATCGCCGCCTCGAGCGCCTGGCGCCCGTCGCGAGCTTCTCGCACGACAGCGCCGGCCGCGCGAAACAGGTCGGCGAAGAACCACGTCACCGCCGGGTCGTCGTCGGCCACCAGGATGCTGGTTCGGTCGAGCCGCACCGGTGCGTCGAGGGGTTCGCGCGCAGCGGTGCTGCGGCGCGGGAGCATCGGGTCGGTGCCGAGATCCAACCATGGAGCCAGAGGAATGGCGCCTATCGGCCCGTCGTCCGTGAACGACACGGCGCCTTCGGTGCGGGCACGAACGATCTCACGGATGCGGGCGACAGCTCCCCAGATCGCGGCGAGGGCCTCGGTCCCATCCCCAAGATCGACATGCACGCCGCTGGAGCGTGGCTCGAGAGCGTCGACCAACCCACGGCGGACCTGGTCGGCAAGCCTATCGGCGATTTCGACGACGGTGCCATCGAGGGGGTGCACGACGGTGTCGACGGCGCGGGGAATGCGGGAAGCGCCGGTGAGCGCAGCGCGGATTCGCGCGGGTGACACCGGACGGGGGAGGCATTGCGCGACGCCGCGGGAGATCCATGGCGCCGCCTCGTCGGGACGTTCCCACGACCCGATGGCGACGATGGGCACGGCTGCGATGAGCGGATCCTGGCCGATGGCATCGACGAGGGCGAGGGCGCCTGGCTGGTCGGTGTCGAGCAGGATGACATCAGGGGCGAGAGCGCGGGCCAGGCTCGGGACGGACGACAGGTCGGCGGTTTGCTCGCACTCGAACGCTGTCAAGCGATCTGCATGGTCGCTTGAGCCGACGGAGGCGAGCAAGGTCTGGTCTCCGACGACCAGCACGGCGAGGGGGCCGGGGACCGGTTGTGCGGCTCGGGGTGATTCGGCGGGCGGTTGCTTGGGTGCGGGGGACGCCGCGACCTCATGCCATGCGAGCGCGGGGAGATCTTCGAAGAGGGTGTGAAAGAGCTTGACGTCGTCGCGGTCGATCCCGCCGACGGCAGCGGCGCGCTCGAGGCAGTGCTCGGCCTGGTCCAACCGGTCGGCCATGGCGGTGAGCCCGACGACCCGTGCGCGCACGGCTAGGGCGTGGATGCGACGACGGACTTCATCTCTGGCGCGCGGGGATCCGGGGTCGGATTCGAGGGCCGTCCAATGCCGGCGCACCTCGGCGAGGCGGCGGCCGAGGTTGGCGACGAAGTCGGCGCGCACGCCGCCGAGTTGAGCGGTTCCGTCGGCAGTCGTTGGCCGGTTGCCGTCGCCAGTGGGCATGTTCGCCCCCTAGCACAGCGGCGGCGGTCGTCACAGGGGCGGCAGGCGGCGCGGGCCGGAACGCGGCGGACCGAAGCCGACCCGGTGGGGGAGAACTCGCCGGAAGTGGGCGTATCACCCCTCGATGGACTATCCTTCGCGGAGCTGGCCCGGGTGCCAGCCATGAACACGAGTCGTACAACGGAGGGCTTTGCAAATGAGGACGCTGTCAGGGTGGGTCGTGGTTGCATCGTCGATGGCAATGCTCGGGATGTCGGGGTGTGGAAGCAACAGCGACCCCGTGAGCGGGCCGCAGTATGCCTACCCTGATGTCACGTCGTACTGCGCGGCGCGGGCGAAGGCCGAGTGCAGCGCCGTGGTGCTCGATAGCTGCCAGTCGGCCGAGACGTCTTGCATGACGACTCGCCAGGGCCTTTGCGGGCAGTCGGTGCCGCCCGGAGCGAAGTACCGCCCCGCGCAGGCGGACGCCTGCATTGCGGCGGTCGCCGCGGCGTACACGGACGACAAGTTCACCGCAGCGGAGCGCGATGCGATCGACGAAGCCTGCTCGAAGTTGTTCGAGGGGCTGGGCGAAAAGGGCTCGACATGCTCGAGCAACACGGACTGCAACCTCGACGCGCAGCTCGAGTGCGTGAAGCCCACGGGGGCGGACACGGGCACCTGTCAAGTTCCGGACCTCAAGCAGCCGGGCGACCCGTGCTCCGCAGCGGACGCCGTATGCAAGGAAGGGTACTTCTGCACGTCATCCACGCCGAAGACCTGTGCGAAGAAGCTGCCTTCGGGCGAGGCGTGCAACGATGTGCTCCCGTGCGACGACACGCTTCGGTGTGTGCCGACGGCACCGCCGGCGACGGACGGGTTGTGTGAGCCGAAGCTGCCCATCCAGAGTAGCTGCCAGGTCGATGACGATTGCGCGGACGGGTTCTGCCTGCAGATCGCGGGTGAGCTCAAGTGCGCGTCGTCGATCAAGCTCTCCCCCAACGAGCCGGCCTGCGCGGACTTTCGTTGAGTCCGAGGTCGAGCGTCGGCCGGTTGCGGCGCTTGCGGGGGTGACCGTGACACGGAGCAAGACGAAGGATCGCGGCTGGGCGTGACGCGCACGGTTGCGTCGCGAAGCTGACGACGTTGCCTCGAAGGGGTAGACTGCGCGGCCATGAAGTCCCACCCGATCGAGCGACATCTGCAGGTCGCCGTGGTCGGCTTGGCGCTTGCCGCCGGGCTGCTCGCGGCATGCGACGACGAAAAGAAGCCCGCGAGCCCCGACGCGGGGGTCGCGGTGACGTCGAGCGCGCCTGCGCCGCCTCCGCCACCGGCAACACCGCGCATGCCCGAGGTGACGTTGACCGAGCGCAGCGTGCAGGTGGGCATCGACGAGCTGCAGCTTCAGGTGCCGTCGTTCGACACGGCGTTTCGCGAGATGCTGAAGAAGTATCCGGTGGACACGCCGGACCTGGTTGTGTTCAACGTGGATCGGAAGGTTCCGACACCGCTGGCGACGAAGCTCACGTACGTTCTGTTCGACGCCGGGGCGAAGTCGATCGAAGTGCGGACGAGGCCGCGGGGCAGCTTTCCGGACAGGCTCAGGCTGACGTCGGACAAGCAGGTGGGCAAGGTGCTCCCCTGCACGTTTGCGGGGACCATCACGGAGAACCTGGGGGTGGCGTTCTGGCCGATCCAGGGTGGAACGGCCAAGCGCTACACGAAGGGGATGGCCGGGCCGGACCTGAGCGCGATGCACGAGGTCTTCCAAAAAGAGGAAGCCGGGTGTGGATCGACGGTGTTCTTTTTCTCGGCGGACGACACGGTGGAGTGGGGGCACGCATACGACCTGGCGACCTCGGTGATCGCGCACGAGCCCAAGTACAAGATCGACAAGGTCGTGCTGCTTCGGTCCGCGCCCGCAGCAGGAAAGCCGCTGAAGGCGGGCGGCTGAACGGCGCCCTGATCAAGGCTCGACGGCGAGCAGGCGGTCGAGCTGTCCGGAGCGATCGAGGTCCACCAGGTCGTCGCACCCTCCGATCGGGGTTCCGTTGATGAACACCTGCGGGACGGTGTGCCGTCCGGTCGTTTCGGCGAGCCAGCGTCGCGTTGCGGTATCGGCTGTGACGTCGACTTGCTTGAAGGCGATGCGCTTGGACTCGAGGAGGCGGACGGCACGGATGCAGTAGGGGCAGGAGCGGGTGGTGTAGACGACGACGCGGGGTGGCATGGGCGCGCTCTGGTCAGAGGGGTTGGCGGCGGTTGGTGCTTGCAGCGACTCCCTTGGAGGGTGGTAGCGTAGCGCCACGATGGTGGGCAACAAGCAGACACAAGCGACGACGATAGAGCTGGAGCGGTACTCGACGGCGGCGAAGGCGCTGGTTGCGGGCGCACAGAAGCTGGCGGACGAGCGAGGGCACGAGGAGGTCGAGCCTGTGCACCTGATGGCGCGGGCGGTGGATCGAACGCCCGGGGTTGCGGAGGTCTTTCGGAAGGCCGGTGCGGACCCTGCGGAGGTCATGGCGCTGGTGGAGACGGCGCTGAAGAAGGCGCCGCGATCGCAGACGGGCGAAGCGTATCTGTCGAACGCGCTTCAAGAGTTGCTCGGCCGGGCCGAGCGGGAGGCGGACCGCGAGAGGGCGCAGAGCGTGGGCGTCGAGCATCTTCTCAACGCGTTGTCGCAGGAGATCCGGGGCGCGGCGGGGGAGATCCTGTCGAGTCTGGGTCTGGGGCCGGGCGCCTTTCGCCCGCACATGGCGATCTTGAAGGCGGCGGCTGCGGCGCCCGTTTCCGCTGCGCAGGGCGGGGCGGTGGACGCGAGCGCGTTCACACGGGATCTGGTGGCGTTGGCCCGGTCGGGCGAATTCGATCCGGTCATCGGACGCGACGCGGTGGTGCGGAGGGTGCTGCAGATCCTGGAGCGCAGGGGCAAGAACCACCCGTTGATCGTGGGTGAGCCGGGAGTGGGCAAGACGGCGGTGGTGCGAGCGTTGGCGATGCGCATCGCTGCCGGGGATGTCCCGCCGAACATCGCGGGGCTTCGGCTGCTCGAGCTGGACACGGGTGTGCTGGTAGCGGGGGCCAAGCTGCGGGGGGAGCTCGAGGAGCGTGTGAAGCGCCTGGTTGAGGCCATCCACCCGGAGAACGACAAGCACGACGCCGTGCTGGTGGTGGAGAACTTCGACGCGCTGCTGGGTCAGGGCGCGATGGGAGCGGGTGTTGGGGAGCTGCTCAAGCCGGTGCTGGCGAAGGGGGAGATTCGTTTTCTGGCGACGACGACGCCCGAGGGCGTGCGGAAGATCCAGGACCGCGACGCCGCGTTGCTGCGGAGGGTGACGATGGTCGGCCTGGACCCGCCCACGGTGGACCAGGCCATCGAGATCCTGCGGGGTGTGGCGACCCGCTACGAGAAGCACCACAACGTGCGAATCGGGGAAGCGGCGATGGTGGCGTCGGTCCATCTGGCGAAGCGGTATCTGCAGGACCGAGAGCTGCCGGACAGTGCGATTGACCTGCTCGACGAGACGGCCGCGCGAAAGCGCGTGGAGATCGAGGGCGTGCCCGCGGAGGTCGACGACCTGATGCGTCGCCTCGATTCGATCAAGGCGCAGCAAGCGGCGTTGGCCGATGATGACGACGACGCGAGCCGCAAGACTCGCGAGCGTCTGGCTGCGGAGCGGGCGGGGTTGGAGCCGAAGGTGGCGGAGGCACGAGCCGCGCTGGAGTCCAGGCGCGGCGCGCTGGCGGCGTCGCAGGCGCTTCAGCGTGAGCTTGCGGAGGCGCTCTCCTCGCTCGATTCCGCCAGAGAAAAGCGCGATTTCGCGCGTCTCGGCGAGCTGGAGCATGTGACGATCCCCGACCTTCGCAGGCGCGCGCAAGCCGCCGAGCAAGCCGTTCAGCGCGTGGGTGGCATCCGGGCTTCCAACCTGGTGACCGACCAGGACGTTGCGACGACGCTGGGCGAGTGGACGGGCATCCCGGTGGCGAAGATGATGGAGGCGGAGGCGGACAAACTCATCCGGATGGAGGCGCGTCTGGTGCAGCGGGTGGTGGGGCAAGACGAAGCGCTGCGGGCGATTGCCAAGGCGGTCCGGCGTGGACGCGTGGGGCTGCGCGATCCTGGCAAGCCGATAGGCTCCTTCCTGTTTCTCGGGCCCAGCGGTGTCGGCAAGACCGAGCTGGCGAAGGCGCTCGCGGAGTTTCTTTTCGACGACGAGGCCGCGCTCACCCGATTGGACATGAGCGAGTTCATGGAGCGACACATGGCCCAGCGGCTGGTCGGTGCGCCGCCGGGCTATGTCGACAGCGAGCAGGGCGGCTTTCTGACCGAAGCCGTTCGGCGCCGTCCTTACTCGGTGCTGCTCTTCGACGAGGTGGAGAAGGCGCACGCCGACGTGTTCAATCTGCTGTTGCAGCTACTCGACGACGGGCGGTTGACCGATGGCCGTGGCCGCACGGCGGACTTCTCGAACACGGTCGTGATCATGACGTCGAACATCGGCGCAAAGCGAATCCTCGAAACGGAGGCTAGGCTGCTGGAGACCGACGACGGGCGCGAGGCGCTTCGCGACGTGCTGCTGGATGAGCTGCGATCGTTCTTCCGGCCCGAGTTTCTCAATCGCATCGACGATGTCATCGTGTTCCGAGCGCTGTCGCGAGACCACCTGCGCGGCATCGTCGACATCCAGCTTCGCAAGCTCGAAAAGCTCCTGCGTGAACGTGAGATCCGGATCGAGCTCACCGACGAAGCCAAGGACCGGCTCGTCGACCTCGGCTATGATCCCGCGTTCGGCGCTCGTCCGTTGCGTCGCGCGATGGTGCGCGAGATCCAAGACCCACTCGCTGAGCACCTGCTAACTGGGGCCTATCAGAAGGGCGACACCCTTCGCGTTCTGGTCCGTGACAACCAATTCGCCTTCGAGAAGGCGACCTGAACAGCACACCGCCCCGCGCAGGCCCTGCCGGACCCGACCCTGTCCCCACGCAAAACCTTCCGCTGCGTCCATCGCCACCAAGCTCTCTTCATTCCCTGCCCACCGTGGCCCTGCAGTTCAGGTTGACTTGGGTTACAACGGCGCGTACCGATCATTGAATAGGGAGGATTGTCCCATGAGCAGCCTTCTCGTTTCACGTCGCCGCATGATGGCCTTGCTTGGCGGGAGCCTGGCCGTGGCCCCCGCGATCGCGCATGCCAACCCCGGCCTTGCGCGAACGGGCTTTCGCTCGCAGCAACCGCGACACCACGCAACCGCGTTGCTCGCTCCGCTCGCCACCGGATCCAGGCTCGCTTCCTGGTGGGTCGAGGGCATCTCGGAGGTTCGCCACGGCGCCATCACCGTTGCCCTTCGCGACAGCGACGGCGTGTTCTACCTCGACATCTGCCGGCGTGACCGTCGCGCCTCGGCACCGTCTGCTCCGGCCCGGAGTGAGCACTACGAGGTGTTCGTTGCGAACCTGGGCGACGGCTCGCTGCCTACGCGCGAGAGCCAAGGGTTGGCGGCGATGGTGTTGGCCGAGGTCATCCGTGCCAACGAGCAGACCGTACGCGTGCCGGACATGCTGACGCTGGCCGAGCGTCTGGAGCGTCACTCCGGCGAGGTCTTGCGCGAGCTGTAGGCGGCCATCGATGCAACTCGTCCGCCTCGGTACCCGGTGCAACAACGCTTGCGTGTTCTGTGCGCAGGCGGACGAGCGCGCGCGCGGATCGCCAGAGCCGTCGGAGGCGCAGATCCTGGCCGCGATCGAAGCCGTGCCGGAAGGGGAGCCGATCGCGCTGGTCGGCGGAGAACCGACGATGCATGCGGAGCTGCCGAAGTGGATCCGCTATGCGAGGGGTTCCGGCGGCCGAGAGGTGGTGCTTCAGACCAACGCACGCCGCCTCGCGTATCTTTCCTACGCCCAGGAGCTCCGGTCTGCCGGATTGTCGGCGATCGACGTCACGCTGCTGGGATCAACGGCGCCGATGCACGACTACCACACGGGCACGCCCGGGTCGTTCGGGCAGACGGTGCAGGGCATGCGGCACGCCAAGGCATGTGGCATGCGGGTGCTGGTGACCTGCGTAATCACGCGATCGAACGTTCGTCACCTGGCGGACATCGTGCGTGTCGCGCATGCGGCGGGGGGGGTGGCCATCCGCTTGCAGGTGCCGGTGCCAGCCGGGCGGGCCCGGGAGCAGATGGTCCGTCTTTGGGCACGGCGTTTCCTGCTCGAGCCGCACCTGAAGCTGGCCTTCGCCCAGGGGCGGCGTCTGCACGTCGGCGTGAGCCTCGCGGGTCGGGCGGACCCGCCGTTCGTGGACTTCATCGCCGACGGTGTCGAACGTCTCGCGGTGCGGGACCCGCGGCCGGACCCGGCACCGGCGTCCGCGCAGCCCACGGGCCGGGCGCGGCCTGCGCCGGCCGAGCAACGCGTCCGCGAGCACAGGACGGGCGCGGATCTGAAGCAGATCCTGCCGGACCTGTTCTCGCCTGCGACCGAGGAGCGTTGAGATGGCGAACCTCGGTTACATGCAGCTCGTGAGGCACTGCAACCAGTACTGCCGGATCTGCTCCAACCCCGAGACGCCCTACGTGTTGGATCTGGACACGGCCAAGCGCGAGGTCGACGACTTCGTCACCCGGGGATACGACGGCGTGATCCTGACTGGCGGCGAGCCGTCTCTTTCCGCGATCGTGGTCGACGTCGTGCGGTATGCGATCGACAGGGGGCTGTCGGTGCGCATGATCACGAACGGTTCGCGGATCTCGGACGCTTCGGTGGCGCGGGCCTACTTCGCTGCCGGGTTGAAGCACTTCCATGTGTCCATGTACTCGAGCCGGCCGCACGTTCACGATCACATCACGTGCGTGAAGGGTTCATGGGATCTCGCTTGCCGGGCGATCGCCAACCTGGGGGATCTGTCGGCAAACGTGGACCTGAACACGGTCATCAACCGGTTCAACAGCGATCATCTCGACGAGCTGGCTCGCATGGTGGTCGACCGGTTCCCGTTCGTGCACCACATGGTGTTCAACAACCTGGACCCGTCGATGGGTCGCGCGGAGACGAACCGCGAAGCGTTGCACCGCCTCGCCGACATGGAGGAGTCCTTGAACAAGGCGCTCGCGATCTTGTCGTCGGCAGGCAAGACGTTCCGTGTCGAGCGCGTGCCTTTGTGCTTCATGACGGACTTCGCGTACGCGTCGACCGAGACGCGCAAGATCATCAAGAAGGAGGAGCGGACCGTGCACTTCCTCGACGAGAAGGGCACGGTTCGGCAGACGAGCTTTCGGCACCACAAGGCGCAGGTTTGCGGGGCGTGCTCGCTCGACGCCGTGTGTGCCGGATTGTTCGAAATGGGCGCTGGTTACGACGAGGCCGAGCTTGCGCCGGTGTTCGTCGACAAGGAGCCCATCATTCGCCGAGTGATGGGGGGCCAGAGATGAGGGCGAGGGGACGATGTCAGCTTTGGATTCGCTGCGGTGACCTTGCCGCGATGGAAGGGCAAAAAACATGACTACTCGCGTCTTCAAAGGCGGCTTTCGTGTGGTTGCGGCATTGGGGACTCTCGCCGTCGTCGGCATGTTCGGCGCGTGCTCCGCGGCAGGCGACAACGCTGGCGACACACCCTATCCGGGGTCGGGGGGCGGTGGCGACGACGGGGGCGGGGACGCAACGGGGGGCACGGGTGGGAAAGACGGCGGCACCGGCGGCACGACGCTGACCGGTGGGTCGGCCGGGACAGCGGGAGAGGCCGGGACCGGGGGGGACGGCGGCACGGCGGGCAACGGTGGAGAAGCGGGCACGGCGGGCAACGGCGGAGAAGCCGGCACGGCGGGCAACGCAGGGATGGCGGGCAGCGGGGGCGATGGCGGCAGCGGTGGGGACGCGGACGCCGGCGACGGCGCTGCGGGCACCGGCGGGTCTGCCGGTGCCGATGCGGGAGACGCTTGCGCAAACCAGGTCGAGCTTTGCGATGGTCTGGACAACAACTGCAACGGACAGATCGACGAGAACAACCCCGGCGGCGGGCAAGTCTGCACCACGAACAAGCCGGGCGTCTGCGCGGCCGGCACCACCCAGTGTGTCAACGGTGGCATCCGGTGCGTCCAGAACCAGCAGCCGTCGGCGGAGGTTTGCGACGGACTGGACAACAACTGTGACGGCAACGTGGACGAGGGCGATCCCGGCGGCGGCGGCCAGTGCAGCACGGGGCTTCCGGGTCAATGCGGCTACGGCGTGATGCACTGCGTGCTCGGCGCGCTTTCCTGCCAGGCGATCAACCAGCCCAAGTCGGAGGTTTGCAACGGGCTCGACGACGACTGCGACGGGGCCATCGACAACGGCTCGTTGCCCGGTGTGGGGACGCCTTGCAAGGTTCCGGGCCAGCCCAATCCGAACACGCCGTGTGCAGACAGCATCAGCGTGTGCGAGGGCGGTCAGATCAAGTGTCCGCAGACGTACTTCGCGCAATCGGAGACGTGCAATGCGAAGGACGACGACTGCAACGGGACGATCGACGATCCTGCGGCGGTCAACGGGCAGCCTTGCAACACGGGGTATCCGGGCATCTGCGCGACGGGCAGGTCGTTGTGTCTGGCGGGTGGCAACCTGCAGTGCCAGGCGGCGGTACTTCCGGGGGATAAGACCGAGTTGTGCAACAACAAGGACGACGATTGCGACGGCACGGTGGACGACCTGAACGCGAACACGGCATGCTCGACGCAGTATCCTGGGGCGCAAGCGGTCAACTCGTGGGCGTGCACCGCGGGAGCGTGTGAGATCACGAGCTGTGCGAGCAACTACCATGACGTGAACCAGGCGGCTGGCGACGGGTGCGAGTGCAACATGTCGACCTATGCCGCGCAGTGCGCATCGGCCACGCAGGTGTCGGTGCCGCTGAACACGCCGCTGGCCAATCCGATCACGCGCACGGGCGGAATCGGCAGCGCTTCAGGAAGCGCGTGGTTCTCGGTCACGTTCGCCAAGCCGGCGCTTGGTACGCCGTACCGTTTCCGCATCACGCTGTCGGACTCGCACGGGTCCGAGTTTGTGATGCACGTGCGAACAACGTGTACGAACTATGCGACGTGCACGTCCGGGTCGACGACGGAGAGCGGGCAGGCGGTGACGACGTGGGAGGAGGCGACGACCTACGGATCGCACCCTGCCGACGACCCGGCGCCGCCGTCGCAGGTGTACGTGCAGGTGACGAGAACGGCGCCGCAGCTCACGTGCGCCACGTTCACAATCCAGATGGCGAACTACTAGCAAGCTTGCCGGGCGCACCGGCATTCACTAGACGAGAGAACATGACCGAATCATCCAACGTGGTCGGCAAGCAGACGGAGGGGGGCGTGGAGCTCTCCTTCGAGGAGAGCATCTACCCTCGCGATGCGATATTCGGCGCGGCCTACACGCTGCTGGACAGGTGCTTCGTGCACCTGGACAGGGACGGGACGCGGCTGCTGGTGAAGCTCAGGCCCAAGGCTGGTGTCACGGTCGACGCAGCGCAGCTTGCGGGCGAGTTCGAGGCAGAGGCTCTTGCGCAGGCGTGGCGTCGCGAGATCATCGCGGAGAACCGGGCTCTGATCGAGGGGGTCACCTCGCGTGCGTTCGGAGGTGCAGCGGGTGCGCCGAACCTGGACGACCTGCTGGGCGAGAACCTGGGCGACCTGGGCGATGCCTTCGACGACCCGCTGGGGATCGCGGTGAGCTGGGAGGAAAAGTACGGCAAGAAGGACGAAGCCGCTGCGAAGCAGGAGCCAGCCCCGGATGCGCCGTCGACCGGGGAGGCCACTCCCACCGCGGGTCAAGGCACGGATGCGAAGGAGCAAGGGGATCCCAAGCCATGACCGAGCTGCGCTTCCGAACTGACCTATATGCCGCCGAGGCGATCGACCGCACCGTGGCGGCCTACGAGTCGTTTGCCACCATCGAGCGGGAGTCCTTTGGCGAGCAGGTCATCCTTCGGGTGACCGCGCCCGCCGGCGTGGATGAAGCGGAGCTGGCGGGCGAAATTGCCAACTACGTGCTTGGCGTGACGGTGGACCAGCGCACAGGCAAGGAGTTGGGGTCATGAGTGGGCTCGTTCAGATCAGCACCGCGCCGCGCGGAGCGTCGGGCCTGGTCCCCGTGCGCATGCGCAAGATTGGCGGGGAAATCCTGCTGACCAACCCGTGGGGCGACTGGGTGTTCGTCAAGCCCGAGGAGCTGAGGCTGCTGTCGACCGGGCAGCTCGATGCGTCGTCCGAGCTGTATGCCAGATTGGCGGAGCGCAACTTCATCCGGGAGAAGGTGGATGTCGGTGCGCTGGCCGAGCGTGTCGCGCGCAAGAAGAGCTTCCTCGACGCGGGTCCGAATCTGCACATCATCATCGCGACGTTGCGTTGCAACCAGACGTGCGTCTACTGCCACGCGAGCCGGGCGGACATGACTGCCACGGACACGGACATGACGCCGGAGACCGCGGACAAGGTTGTCGACTTCATCTTCGAAAGCACCTCGCCGCGCATTACGATCGAGTTCCAGGGCGGCGAGCCGCTGGCGAATTTCCCTCTCGTGCAGCACGTCATCGAGCGTGCGGGCAAGAAGAACGAAGACGCCCGCAAGACGCTCGAGTTTACGCTGGTGTCGAATCTGTCGCTGATGGATGACGCGAAGCTCGACTATCTCATCGATCATCGCGTGCAGATCTGCACGAGCATCGATGGACCGCAGGCGCTTCACGACAAGCAGCGCATCTTGCCGGGCGGCAGCGCGCACGGGCAAGCGGTGCAGTGGATCAAGCGGATCAACGACCGCTACCAGCAAAAGGGGCTGGACCCCGTGCTGTACCATGTGGAGGCGCTGCTCACCACGACGCGGGAAGCGTTGTCGCATCCGAAGGAGATCGTGGACGCATACGTGGATCTCGGCTGCCGGGCCATCTTCCTGCGACCGGTGGATCCATTTGGATTCGCGGCGCACACGGCCAAGACGATCGAGTACGAGCGTCGGGCATTTCTCGACTACTACCGCTCCGCGCTGGACCGCATCCTCGATCTCAACCGTCAGGGCACGCAGGTGCTCGAGCGTTTCGCGGCCATCTTTCTCACGAAGATCCTCGCGGACGGCGAGCCGAACTACCTCGACATCCGCTCCCCGTGCGGGGCGGGGATCGGGCAGCTCGCGTACAACCACGACGGGCAGATCTTCACGTGCGACGAAGGCCGGATGGTGCACCAGATGGGAGACTCGTTCTTCTCGCTGGGCAAGATCGGAGAGGTTAGGTATCGCGAGGTGATGCTGAGCGACACGGTGCGTGCGCTCGCGATCGCGTCGAATCTCGATGCGCAGCCCGACTGCGTCAACTGCACGTACAACCCCTATTGCGGAGTGTGCCCGGTTCACAACTACGCCACGCAGGGGAGCATCTTCGGGCGAATGCGAGAGAGCAGTCTCTGCGCAGTGCACAAGGGAATCCAGGATCACCTGTTCGAGCTGCTGCGCCGCAACGACCCGGCGACGGTGGAGATCCTTCGCCGCTGGACGACCATTCGGGAGCGAACGCATTTCATCCAGGGAAGCACGGCGGACTGACGTCGATTCGGAGGTTTGACATGGCAAGGCATACAGGAAGGCCCCCCTCGTACGAGCGCAAGGCGCGCGGGATGCTCTCTTCCCGAGAGCACGACGCGATCGATCGAGCGCGGGACGCCTGCAACGGCGCGTCGGTCGGCGAGTCCGGGGCGACGCTTCCGGCGCAACACTGCTCCCACGGCAGCCACGGCAGCCACGGCAGCCACGGCAGCCACGGCAGTCACGGCAGCCACGGCAGCCACGGCAGCCACGGCAGCCACGGCAGCCACGGCTCGTGGTAGCCGACGGCTCAGCGTGTCTCGCTACGCACCCAATCGACGTACGCGCCGAGGGCGCCGACGATCGGAGCTGCGATGATCTCCGGCGTTTCGTACGGGTGAAGCTGTCTCACCCGAGCGGCCAGAGACGCGAGTCGCGGCTCGGTGGTCTTCATCAGGAGCAGCAGCTCGGAGTCGTCGCATAGCTGCCCTTTCCAACGGTAGATCGACCGAACGTGCGGGACGATGTTCACGCATGCTACCAGCGCCTCGGTGACGAGGGCGCGTGCGAGCGTCTCGGCGGTCTGCTGGTCTGGAACGGTGCAAAGTACGAGTCGAACGTCGCCGGTGTCGGAGTTCCAATCCATCCGCGCCTCCGTGGGACGAAACGGATACCGAGCATAGGTCCGCAGGCCCGCTCGGTGGGGGACAATTGCCGTTCGGCGGCGAAGGACGTACAACTAGGCGTCGCCTTGCGCAATTGCCGAGCCGAGCTCCCGCCCAGCCGGGGTATTGTCTTGATTCGTTGCCCATGAAGACCTGCCCTTCGTGCCAGAAGACCAACGAAGACCAGGCGGCCTTCTGCATCGAGTGTGGCGGCCACCTGCCGGTCGACGCGACCGAGGCAGACGCTGCGGGCGGCAGCACCGTGCCTGCTGCGGCGCAGGGCGGCTCGATCGAGGGGGCCGCGGGGGCCGGGGGATCGGGCGCGCTCGCGCCTGGCACGATCGTCGACCGCAAGTACGAGGTCGAGCGGGTGCTGGGCGAAGGCGGCATGGGCATCGTGTATGTCGCCAAGGACATCCACACGCAGGTTCGCGTGGTGGTCAAGGCCATCCGGGCCGAGTACACGCATCGACCCGAGTTTCGCGAACGCATTCTGGCCGAGGGCAGGGCGCTCGCCCGCATCGACCATGTCAACGTGGTCCGCCTCAACGCGGTCGTTGTCGAAGGCGACAGCCTCTTTCTCGTGATGCAGTACATCGAGGGGGAGTCCCTCGACAAGGTCATCGAGCGGCACGCTGCGGCGCGCACGCCCATGCCGCTGCTGGAAGCGATCCGGATCTTCCGGCAAGTGCTCGAGGGTGTTGGCGCCGCGCACCGAGAAGGCGTGATCCATCGCGACATCAAGCCCGCCAACATCCTGATCCGGGCACGGGACGGTGTAGCGAAGGTGACGGACTTCGGCATTGCGAAGGCAGAAGAAGACGCCAAGGCCGGGCGGGGGCAGACGCGTGGAATCATCGGGTCCCTGCTGTACATGGCACCAGAGCAGGTGACTGGCCGACGCGACCTCGACAAGCGCGTGGATATCTACGCGCTGGGCATCCTGCTGTTCGAAATGCTCGTGGGACGCGTTCCGTTCGACGCGCCGAGCGAGTTCGAGATCATGAAGCTGCACGTCGAGGCGGCCATCCCCCCGGTGTCTGCCATGCGTCCGGACGTGCCGCCCTTCCTCGATGCGGTGATCGCCAGGGCATGCGCCAAGCAGCGAGAACAACGGTTCGCCTCTGCGGAGGAGTTCCTTCACGCCCTGGATGCGGGCATGGCCGCGGCGCTTGCCACGGCGGCTCAGCCGGTAGTGCGCATGACCAGCGCAATGCCACCACCGCCACCGTCGATGGTAGCTGTCCCGACCGAGCCTGCGGGGCAGGGTCTTCCGGCCACGGTGACGGCCGAACCCGTCCCGCTTGGCGATCCGTCGCACAGATCGACGACGCCCGGGATTGAGGGGCCGCTCGTGGGCGCACCGGCGCCGTCGCGTTTTGGGTTGTGGGCACGCGTGGTGCTCGCGGTCGTGGTGATGGGCGCGGGGGCAGCGCTCGGAACGGCCTATGCGACCGGCTGGATCCATTTGCCGGGGCCGCTTGCCACGGGCACGGCTTCCAGGACTGCAAATCCGGCGGATGCAGCGGTGGCGGACGGAGCGCCCGAGGCCGAGGCCAAGAGCATCCTGGCGCAGCTCGAGGGAGCCTGGAGGAGCGACAGCGGACGCGTGTACGACGCAAAGCTTGCGGGACGAGTCCTGGAGTTTCGCATTCGCGACGCCGCCGGGCTGCGCGAGCTGGGATACGTCGATGGCGAGGCGCGCTTCCTGCTCACCGAGCTGCCTGGCGAGCCCAACATGTTTCAGGTCGAGGACAAGTGGCGTCCCGCGCTTCCCGCGGACCTGCGGTACGACCCTGCACGCGCGCGCTCCACCTGCCAGCAGGTGTTCACCAGCGTTGACGGCAGGCCGCTGCGAGGACAGTACGACGGCCGCCGCCTGACGCTCGATGCGGCGAAAGTGGATCCGGACCGCCAGATGTTCATCACGCAGGGGTCCGTGGTGGTCGGGTGCACCTCCCTGCGCGCATCGAAGCTGGAGCGGATCCAGAGCGTGCTCAAGCGCGAGTAGGCTAGAAACCGCCCGAGGCAGGAACAGGGACAGGCGCCGGACGAGCACCGTTGGTGACCGAGCACAACACGTTGGTGCGGGCCAGCTCGGTGCTGGCCTTGCCGCCCTGGCCGACGAGCGAGGCGAGCAGCTCGCGTGCGGTGCGCAGAATCTCCTCTGCGCCCTTGGGGGTCACGGGCAGTCCGCTGCCTTCCACGATTGCGGCGGTCTGCACCTGAGCCTGAGCGACGTTCCGTCCGGCTGCCGACACCGCGACTTCGATGCGCAGGCGTGCCGTGGCGCCTGCCGGAACGCCGAACGTGGTGGGCTTCTTGTTGAAGCCGGAGCAGAAGGCGGACGTTCCGCTGCCCCCGCTGGGACCGTACGTTGCCGTGGTCCACGCTTGCAGGTCGACTGTGTAGTTGTTGTCTTCGGTGGATACGGCGACGCATGTGCCCCGCGCGGGATCGAAGACCCAGCCGGGCGCGCAGCGTTGGGTCTTGACGCAAGCACGGCCGTTCCAGGCTTCGTCGCGCGCGCAGGCGTTTTCCGGCGGTACGCAGGAGGCGGTGTTGGCGTTTTCGATGACGAGCACCAGCCCTGGGGGGCAGCCGAGCTTCTCGTTCTGACCGACGGGCACGCCCATGTTCTGGGCGACCTGGTCCACCTGCTGCTTGGCGAGACAGGTTCCGCTGTCCTGATCGAGCTCTTGGCCGGGGGGGCACGCGACCGCGACACAGCCGTAGCTCTGGTAGCGGCTCCCCTTGCCGCAGTACTCGTTCGCTTGGGCGATGGTGAGGCAGGCGCCGTTGAGCGAAACCCTCCCCTGCTCACAGACGCAGGTTTCGCGGGTGGTGTCGTAGATGCTGCCGGAAGGGCACGTGGACCATGAGCAGCGGCAGCTCGACATGTCGCCTTTGCAAACCTTGACGAGGCACATGTTCGACGGGCACCCGGCGAGCATGAACATGCACGACAAGCACGCCGCAGCGAGCAGGGAACGGAGCCCAGGTGGGGCAGGGTTCATCGGTGGCACCTCCAGTGCGAGCAAATCAACCGTGTATCATGGCTTGCGGGGAGGGGGCGTCGTGAATGGCGGAGCGCGGGGCTAACAGTCCGTTCGTCGCGGGCTCGTCCGTGGCGGAGCAAGGGGTACGGGGCGATCAATCGACGCGGAGGTAGCCGTTGCGCATGAGCTTGAGTACGGCCTGGGCGGTGTCGAGATCGGAGACGGCGCTCCGGTTGAGCACTTGCTCCAGGTAGCCGTAGTTGTGGACGAGCTGAACGATATCGAGCTCCTGCGGGCTGAGGTCGCGAAGCGGGGGGCGCAGGGGCAGCTCGAGGCGGAGCCGGTCGGTGAGCTTGGGGAGCGAGTCCTTGATCTGGTTGAGTTCGTCCATCTGGCGCAGGCCTTCCATGAGGACTGCCTGGACGGACATGTCCATCGCATTGGCGAACTCGCGCTCGTCGGGCGGCTCCAGGTCGAAGGTCCCCGCTTGCCAGGTGAGCATTCGGAAGACCGACTTGAACGGGGGAATCTCGTCGAGATCGTTGATGCTTGCGAAGTAGATCCCGCCACGCCGGAGGTAGATCCGGCCGATGTCGTCGTCGGTGCGGATGACGAGCACGCCGCTCTTTTTCGAGGTCCCGAGGAGCTGGAGCAGATCGGGAAGCGGGATCTCCTCGATGGACCCGGTCATGCTGCGAACCTGGCTGGTGCGTCGGTGCGCAGCGACGATTTCCATGTCGCGTCGCGCTTCTTCCTTGGTGGTGCGGCGCACGCCTTCAGACACGACGACCTTGAGGATGCTGGTGCCGATCAGAACGCGGTCACCCTCGCGGAGCTTGGCTCGTTTGATCTTCTCGCCGTTGACGAAGGTGCCGTTCGTGGAAGCCAGGTCTTCAATGATGATTTCGTCGTTCTGGTACGTGATGCGTGCATGGCGTCGGGAGACCATGTCTTCCGCGAGCACCATGTCGAGGTCGTTCGACCGCCCGATGTGGATGTCCCTGCCCTGGATGAGCGGAAACTCTCCGCCCTGGTATTTCCCAGAGATGAACCGCAACGCCAGCGGGCGGGTAGTTGGGGGCCCGTTCGAGGCCTTGGAGACGGAGTTGTCGGGCATCGTGATGCCGATCGAATGCTCGAGGCTGAGTCAGCAGCGAGACTTTAGTGCGTGGATTCGGCGTGGGTCAAGTGCGCGGATGCTGGCGGGTGCATTCGGCCGGGCCGGGTTCCAAGCGAGTCGAAGCTGATCCTGCCGGCTTGCCATGGACGTCCATGAGCGACGGCCTGCCGCTGGACTCGCCGCGTGCACCCGCCGTGCGCGTGCGGGTGAGGGATGGGTCGCGGTGCTCCGTGCGGGCGATACGAGCCCCAGATGAACGGAACGCACCCGTTGCTGGCGCAGCGCGGGGCCGCGCGATTGGCCATTGCACGGCTCGGACGCAGCTACGCGTCGCGGGCGGGTTGGAGCGGCGGGGCATGCTGGCTCGGCCCGGCCGTCTGGTCGGCGTCCGCGTGGGTGCCAGACGCGGGCAGGACGATGGTGAAGGTGGAACCTGCGCCCTCTTGGGATGCGACTTCGATGGTGCCGCCTGCCTCCTGGGCCAGACGCTGCGAGATGGCGAGGCCCAACCCAGTTCCTGTGGCCTTCGTGGAGAAAAACGGCACGAACAGGTGCTTGAGCGTCGGAGCGGCGATGCCCGGGCCCGTGTCACGCACCGCGATCTCGACCCATTCGGCTTCCCGTCGCACGCCGTTTCCTGGCCGGCCCGCCGCCGGCTGCGTTCTCGTGCGTGTCGTGATCGTGATCGTTCCCCTGTTGCCCATCGCCTGCAACGCGTTCTGCAGAATGTTCAGCAACACCTGTCGGAGCTGCTCGGCGTCGATCCGCACGAACGGCAGACCTGATTGCTCGACCAGGTGGACCTGGACACCTTCCGGTATCGACGAGCTCATCACCTGGACGGTGCGACGCACGACGGCGGAGACGTCGACAGGCGCCGGGTTTCCTTTTCGCGGGCGGGCATAGTCGAGCACGGAACCGACGACACGGTCGAGGCGATTGACTTCTTCGATGATGATCTCGACGAAGTCCCGGGAGCCGGGCGGTAGCTGGGGCGCGTCGGGGCCGGAGTCGACCAAGAGCTGCGCGGCGCCCTTGATCGAGCCGAGCGGGTTCTTGATCTCGTGCGCGAGCCCGGCCGCCATCTGACCGAGCACCGCAAGTCGATCCCGCTCCTTCATCCGCGCGTAGGCTCGTGAGTTCTCGACCACGACCGACGCGAGCGACGCCAACCGTTCCAGAATCTGCACCTCGTCCACGCTGAACGCGTCGCGCACCCGGTCGTCATGCACCACCAGCAACCCCACGACGTCGCCCCCCGTGGTGCGAATGCCGGCGATGACCGAGCTTCCGGCGGCCGCTGACAGGAGCCGCACGGCTGTCAGGAGCGCGTCGACCTCGGTGGTGGACGCACCGGTGGCGCGCGCATTGGATTGCTCGCGCACAAGGATGTCGAGCACGACGGACGCCGAGCTTTCCAGCCGCTCGAGAAGAGGCCGGGCGGTCGCCGTCTCGACGAGAGGGGGGAAGGGCGCGCCGAAGCTCTTGCGCAGCGCCAGATCATGACCGTCGGGGTCGAGCAGGTAGAGCGCCGCGGCCGTGGCGCGACGGCTGGCTTCGAGCGTGTCGATCACGACCTCGCCCATCTCGTCGACTTCCAAAATGTGCACGAGGCGTTGCTCGGCCTGGCGCGCCGCGTTTTCGAGCTCTCGGCGCTGCCGGAACAGGATCAGGTGGATGCGGTCTTCGACGCCGGCACGCAGCGGCTCGAACAGCACGAGGATTGCGATCGCCGCGAGGACGGCGTTCAGATACATGGTTTCGAAGCCGACCCAGGTGACGAAGACATAGAAGATACCGGCGAGGCAGAAGGCGAGGGCAGTCGACACGACGAGGCGGCCGACCATCTCGTACAAGTCGATCAGCCGTTCGCGCTGCATGGACTCGGCCAGGGCGAACAGGAAGACGACGGACAGCACGGCGCCTACCGGCGGGATCTCCGCGCCGATGAACCAGATGAAATCGCCGATGCTGAAGGCGAGGGCGGAGGCGCCGACCAGCACCAGCAATCGCACCCGCTCCCGGACTGCACGGGACGAGCTGCGCCGTCCCCGCGCCGCGAGCGAGGCGAGGCCCGCTGCCACGAGGCCGAAGACATACAGGAAGATCGCTCCCCGAACGATGCCCATCTGCTGATAGTTGCTGAACGCGAGCACGAGCATCGGCACACCCACGGCGGTGGCGACCCGCAGCAGGAGCGCTCTTTCCCCTCTCGGGTGGGGGACGATGGCTTCGAACAGATGCAGGGCGAACTGAGGCAGCAGGACGGCGAGCACTGCGGTGAAGCGGTACCAGATGACGGCCTGGAAGAATCGCGACAGCCATTGTGCGGAGTACCAGAGCGCCATCGTGCCGGCGAAGGCCGACAGCAGATAGTGAGCGCGGCTCTTTCGGGCACGAAGCAGGATCGACACCGTGATCGCGATTGCGAACGCGGCACATAGCAGTGTCGTGCGCGTGCGGAGGTCCATCACGCGCGATCGTAGCGCAGCGTGCCGGAAGTCGGCGCACCTTGGAGGCGGGTCGCCGCGTGGAAACGACGTTGAGCCGTAGCCTTCGCCGGTAGCGACCTCGCCGGTGCGCTTCCTACTATCCGCACGATATCGCCGCCTGGACCCCCAGGGGCTTCCGGCCCGACGGGTCCAATCTCTCATGGTTCGTCGCCGAGCTCGAGAGACCGTCTTCTCCACGGACAGCGTCCAGCCAGCAGGACTCGTCTCACTCGCCGCCCGCGCCGTGTGACGCCCCACCCATCGCGGCGCACGCGGGGGCACGCGCTCGGTGCCGCCGCGCCACTCCAATTGCGCGGAGCTCGGGTGGCGGTGAACACCAGGCGGCGCCTCAGCGGCCGCAGCTCAGACGTGCCCGGACCTGCGCGGAAGGCGCGAGCGAGAAGGAAGTCTCGGCCCGGCACTCCGACGACGACGTGTCGACCGATGCTCCGACGAGGATGTCGGCGTCCGCGTCGCTCGGGGCGCCTCCGGTGGCAGATGCATAGGAAAGGAACGCGATGTCGTAGGTTCCGGCGGTCAGAGGCCAGACTTCCACGCACGTGCAGCCGGCGTCGGTGTCGCAAGACCGGGCAGCGTAGCGCACCGGTTCCCATTCGAAGGAAATGGTCTGTCCGCTCCGGATTCTCCGTGCAATCGGCAGGGCGCCATCACAGCCCGCGCATGCGCAGCCCTCGCCGCAGCGGGGCTCGCAACCCGGATCGGTCGCGATCTCCTGGCCTGCCCGGGTCAGCGTGAAGTGCGCGTGATACCCGGTCCAGTCTACGAAGACATCGCGATCGGAGGGGCCAGTCAGCTCGATCTGCAGCGGAGCCACGGGACCGATCGTGATGTCGGGCGGACCCAGCCCGTGATCCGCATACCCGCAGCCGGCCGCGACGCTTGCGGCGAGAACAGCGGTGGCAAGAGCTCCTGGACGCATCGTGGAATGCGTCGAGGTTAGCGCGCCCGCGCGCCAGCACCTCATGGAACAGCGGTTCCGCCCGTCGCGGGCTTGGCCGAGCTGCGCGCCGTCAGTCTCGGGTCGAGCCCATCGCACGCGGCGACGTACGGATCATTGCCGACCTGCCCGGAGTCCGCGGCCCGGTGGAGCAGGTAGAAGCCAAAGCCCGCCATCGCCATCGACGCCCACTGAGCGGGCGTAAGACTCAGATACCGGGGATCCGCGCCGCTGAGCTCGCCTGGCTGGACGCGCAAGAAGTCGAGCGCGAATCGGACCGGCGCGTAGACCAGCATCATCAGGCCGAGGAAGAACCCTGGAGGACGTGTCCTTCGCGCCAGGATCAGGCAAACGACCGCAACGATGAACGCGAACAGCATTTCGTACAAGCCCAGGTCGAAGCGCCCGCCGTGCGGGTACTGGACCGCGAACCACAGGTCCGACCGCATGCCGGGGTGATCGTGGACAACGGAGCAACCCATCCTTCCGAAGGTCCAGCCAACGGGAAAGGCCGCACCCATTGTGTCGGCGAACGCTAAGACGTTCTTGACCTTGAAGTGGTACTTGAAGAGGAAGACCCCGATCACCGCGCCGACGAACCCGCCGAAGCTCGACAGGCCGTCCCACAGCCGTACGAGCGACAGGGGATCCTCCAGCACCTGCGTGGGGTGATAGAAGATGGTGTCGAGCACATGCCCGCTGACGAAGGCGGAGACGAGCACCCAGAACATGAAGCGCGACATGGCCTCCGTGTTCATGCCCCGCTTGCGTGCGTAGTGGGTGGCGAGCAGGATTCCAACGTACACGCCGGTGGCCACGAGGGCGCCGAAAGGCTTGATGGTCCAGGGGCCGATCACCTGGGCCCTTCCGAGGAACTGGATGGTATGCTGTCCGAGCAGCGGCAGCTCGGGCAGATCGATGTACGGGATGAGGGGGCCGGACACGGGTACTTTCCTCTGAGGTGCTGCGGACCAGTGCTAGCACGCCCGGCGCCGATTGCGAGCGAACAGGTCGTCGACGGACGAATCCGCGGCCAATGTCGCGGCCGGTGGCATGGCCGCGACGCCGGAAGGTTGCGCCACGACGTGCATCAGTCACGCTTTGCGGGTAGACGTGAGGAGCATGGGCAACGGTCGGATCGCCATCGTCGTCGGCTGGACTTCCCTCTGGGTGCTGATGGGGTGCGGATCGTCGGGGGCGCGAAAACCTCCGGGGGTGCCTCCCACGCCCATCTCCGTGACGCGCGACGAGCCGGGCGGGGACGCGGCGGATCCGGTGCAGGCCGCGCTGCTTCGACTCGGCTCCGAGGGGTGGGGCTGGCGTAACGACAAGCGCGACTATGTGCACTTTCCCCTGAGCGATTGGGCCAATTGGCGGCGCGTCCGGTTTTGGGGCGTGCCCACGTTCGTGGGCTTCCGGTATGGCAACAAGCACCACGCGGTGGCAGCCATGTGGGCTCGACGGCTTCGGACGGGCGACGCCGAGGATCCCAGCGCCTGCATGCAGTACGCACAGGAGTGGGCGGAACCGATTCTCGACACGTATCGGGCCACGATCCAGACCGTGTCGGAGACGCGCGTCCCATGGCGCGCCGAGGATGACGTCCTCCTTCTTACCATCAACGCCCGGGTCGCGGGCCTGCTCTCGTCACGAACCTACTACTGCGTCGTGGGTGCGGTGATCCCCTGGCCGCAGACGTGTGCCGTCTACGGCTACGCCTTCTACGCGGACGAAGAAGACGACGCCGCTGCGGCGAAGGCACGGGATCGCTACGCCCGCGAGGCGTTCCGGCAGCTCACGTTGACCAGGCCTTCCCCGCCGGACGATCTCGAAGTCCGGTAGATCACGGGCGAATCAGCGCGGACGCATTGCTCACCACGACCTCGTCGCGCTCCTGCACGGAGACACGGAATACGACGCGCGGGCCGTCCGTCCAGCCTTCCGTGACCAGCGTGTCGCCAGGCAGGACGGGGCGGCGGAACTGACCGCGGATGGCTTCGAGCCGGGATGCCTCGCCGCCGCAAGCGTGTCTGCACAAGGCCCGCGCCGCAAAGCCGAAGGTCGCGAGGCCGTGGAGAATCGGACGATCGAAGCCGGCCGCCTCGGCCACTTCCGGATCGGCGTGCAGCGGGTTGATGTCACCGCTCAGTCTGTACAGCAGCGCCTGTTCCCGCAAAGTCCTTTGCTCGTGACGAAAGTCCGGTGCGCGGTCCGCGGGAGGCGACGCATCGTCGTCACGCGGTGGCGGCGCGCCGCCGAAGTTGCCCGCGCCGCGAACGATGATCGACCAGCGCGTCTCGTACAGCTTCGGCCCCCCCTCGATGCTGCTCTCGGTGCGGACGACCAGCGAAGCGAACTTCTTCATGTCGTAGATGCCCTCGACTTCGCCGAAGGTGGCGAGCGTGGCTTGCCCGGGCGCCGGCTCGAACGATCGCACCTCCTGCGACCCATGAACCACCGCATTCAGCGGGATGCCCGCGGCCTGCAAGCACCGGAAGACGTGCTCGATGGCAGGCACCACGCCGAACGTGGGGAACACCTTCGGGCCGCGCCCCTCGTACAGGTGGTCGAGCTCGTCGACCGTGGCCCCGATGCCCAACGCGTAGAGCACGACGTTCTTCCAATCGTAGGTGAACGAGCTAGGCTCCGACCGCCAGCCAATCGACGATAGATTCAACGACATGTCGCGTTCTCTCCGAGGAATGTTTCGCCCCGCGTATCGGAGCATGCTCGCCGCGTCAACGCTGGCCACCATGCTCTCGACGGCATGCCGTGACCCATCGCCACGACCCGCTGACCGTACCGCTACGGCCCCGTCCGGCGCGGTCACGTCCGCGAAACCGGCAGCATCCCCAGCCGCCTCCCCGATCGCCGCGCCTCCGGTCGACTCGCCAGCACCGAGCGCTGCCGCGCCCCAGCTCGCGCGAGGAGAGGTCTTCCTCGGTGATGTTCGACATGTGGCGATCAGCAGCATCGGCGCTATCGCCGTCTCGCGTGACAACGAAGTCAGGATCGCTCCCCTTCGCGGCGGCGTCCTTCAGCCGTTTCCACAGCAGCCGTTGCGCGACAGCCTTCCGATCGCCATCGCCGGCGAGCATCCGTTGTCCGTGCTGTGGATCTCCCAAGGACGCCTCGTGCGGCGCAAGGTGACCGACGATGGCCGCATCGAGCCGTTGGAGGTGCTCGCGAGCGACGCCGCCGACGGCACGCGCGTGTCGGCGGCACGGGCCGAAGGCCCAGTCACCAGCGATGTCGCGCTCTACATCGGCCGGAACGTGAGTCGGGAGCTCGAGCGGGCTCCGCGGCTGTGGGTCGACAAGCAAGGATCGCGGCGCCTGAGCGACGAAGCCGGCGGCGCAACGTCGGTGGCCGTGGTTGGGCTTCGCGGCAACCGCATGGCCTTGCTCACCATTGACGGTCGCACCGCCATGAGCCCCATTCACGCGCTGAGTCTGGAGCTGGACGCCGACGGGGTGCCGCACCTCGGGCAAGACAGGGTCGTTTTCGTCGCGGGGCCGGCGGAGCGACACACGATGATCTCCGGCGTGCGCCTGGGGCCTGGTCCCGTCGCGCTGCTTGCCGTGTCGAGCGACACGACGAAGTTCGGCTTGTTGAGCCTGCTGATCGGATACGGCGAGGCCGAGGCCCCAGCATCCTGGGTCGAGTATCCCAACGGTCTCGACCCCGCTCCGGTGACCGGGGTGACACTGTGTGGCGAGCCGCATGTGCTGTTCGTTCGCCCCGAATCGGAGAAGCCGGGCGCCAGGCACATGCTCGAGCTGGGCCAAGTGGGCGTCGATGGCAAGGTCACGCACGTGGAGACGCTCTCCAGCGCCGCCAAGATCCGGGCGATCTCCGCTTGGGCGCCCAGCCGCGGCAGCGAATCCGGGGGCTGGGTCGTGATGATCACGCGCGACGGCGCTGTGGCACGTCCATTGACCTGTCCTGCGAGTCGAAAATGAGCGCGCCCGGTGTCGTTGCTCAGATCGCGATGGCCCTGGAGCGAAGCGGCGTGGACCTGCGCGCGATGGGCTACGCTTGGGCGCGGGCAGCTCCCGTCGTTGCCGTGGTTCCTGCGTTCGGTTTGCGGGCGTTGCCCGGTCCGGTCCGCGCGGTGATGGGCCTGTCGATCGCCGCGTGCGTGGCGCCGGCCTCGAGGGCGGCAGCCAACCCTTCCCTTCCGTGGGTCTGGAGCCTGGCCGACGCTGCCATGCGTGGAATCCCGGTCGCGCTGGCGACTGCGGTGCCGCTGTGGGCAGCCACCATGGCCGGTGGCGCCGCGGACGCCGTGCGAAGCTCGAGTGACACCGTGCCCATGCCCGTGGTCGAAGGCAGACCCACGCCGACAGGGGTCCTCATGGCGATGCTCGCCGCTGTTGCGTTCTTCGCAAGCGGCGGCCCGGCGCGCGTGGTCGCCGCGCTTGCATCGGCACCGGCCCCGAGTAGCGGCGTGCTCGAACACGTCGCGTACGATCTCGCGTCAGGCATCCAGATCGCGGTTTCGGTGGCCGCCCCGATCCTCGCCGCCTCGGTGATCGTCGAGCTCGCCGCCGCCCTGACGGCGCGTGCCGCGGTCCCGGCCCAAATTCATGTCCTGCTCGCGCCTCTCCGAGCATTCGCCGTGCTCGCCGTGACCGCGCTCGTGCTCGACCGGATGATGGGCATGATCGACCTGCTCGTCGCCTCGAGGCCGACAAGGTGATGAACATCGACATCGATCCACTCGCCCCCTGGATCCGCCCCGACGAGCAGTGCGTCGCGCTGACCGCCGACTTTCGCCTCATCCAGCGGATCAAAGGACACCGATACTCGGTCGACGACATGCTCGTGGCGCATCTGGCGTGCACCGAGTCCGTCGCGCCGCAGTGCGTGCTCGACCTCGGTTGCGGCATCGGATCGGTCTTGCTCACCGCAGCCTGGGTCTGGCCCTCGGCCAGGCTCGTCGGGGTCGAGGCCCAAGCCGAGCACGTGGCGCTCGCGAAACGCAACGTGCTCCTGAACGGCTGCCAGGATCGCGTCGTAATCCTGCACGGCGACCTGCGCGATGGGACGCTGGTGTCGTCGCTGGGGTCGTTCGATCTCGTCACCGGTACCCCGCCCTACTTCGATCCCAGGGCGGCCACGCCATGTGCGGACACGCAGCGCGCTTTTGCACAGTTCGAGCTGCGCGGCGGGATCGAGGCCTACGCGGCTGCCGCCGCTCGCGTGCTCTCGCCCGACGGTGTCTTCGTGACCTGCGCTTCGGCGCTCGATCCGGATCGCGCGCGCGCGGCGTTTCGCAGTGCGAATCTCGGAGTCCGCAGCTTCCGCGCCGTCCTTCCGCGCGAAGGCAAGCCACCGTTCCTCCAGCTTCTCGTAGGTGTGCAAGGCGCCTGCTCGACCGACGAGCGCGCGCCGCTCGTGCTCAGGTTGGCCGATGGACGCCGCTCGCCGGAGCACATCGACATCCGGCAGTGGGCTGGTATCGTCTGCGGTCCGTGGTGAACGCTACGCGCGGATCGCCGTGAGGATGCCGCGAACGGCCGACCGGACGGCAGCTCGAAGCGCGGCGAGCTCATTCGCCGGCGCTTGGGACGCGCTGTCTTCCGCGCGCGCCTTGCCCTGCAGCACGGCTACCAGCGCGCCGCCCCGTGCCTTGCGAAGCGTCGCGGACACCACGCAGGTCGTCCAGGCACGCCCCTCACGGGTCTCGGTGTCGAGGCGTACGAGCGACGCCGACACAACCATCCGCTCTTGCTTCTTCGCGTCGTGAAGATCCATGCGCTCCAGCTCGGTCACCACCGCGTCCCGGAAGGCTCCCGGCAGGTCGACGCCGTCCCGCGTCACGCGCGTGGTCACCTCGCCCAGCGCGATCGGTTGGGATCGGGCATCGGCCGGGACTGCACCGAACGTCAGCCACGACCCGATCAGACCGATGACAATCGACTTGCATGCACGCGGCAGCCAACGTCGCGACATGAGAACCCTCCGAGAGCGCCGGCGTCCGCAACGAACGCTACATCAGGCACGGCCGTCTCGTTGTCGCGTCTATCGCGACGCAGGGCGATCGGGCAAGTTTCGGGGGGAACGCGCACCACGCCGACGTCGGCCCGCCAGGGCGGTGCATCGATGGCGCGAGAGGAACCGGGCTATCACTTGGGCTTGGGCGGATCTGGGGGACGACCACCCGGAGGAGCCTTGCCTCCCGGCGGGGTGGTCGTTGACGGCGGCGCCTTGGCACCCGCGTCCACAAGATTGATGATGAGTCGCTTGCCGGCGTCACCCGCCGCATCCTGCGGCGCATCGGGCCCGGCTTCCGGCGGTGCGTCCGGTGCTGCGTCCGGCGCTGCGTCCGTCCCGGCATCGACAACCGGCGGCTTGCGCGTGGTGTAGCGCTCCTCCACCCATCCCGGGCACAGCTTGCCGACATCGCACGGGTAGTCGATGCACCACCACGTGCCTTTTGCGCCCAGCAGATTCACCCACGTTCCGGGGACGATATCGCTGAGCTTCTTGGAGGTCGAATCAGGCTTCTCGAAGATCTGAAGCTGCTTGAGCGCCGTTACGGTTCCACCTTCGGGACGATCCGCGTCCGGGCACTTCTTCTTCCACTCAGGGTCGACCGCCTCGGGCGGCGTCGCGACCGTCTCGCTCGGGGCGGTCGTCGCGCTCGGTTCCGCCGTGGCAGCTTCGCCCCCGCTGTCTCCACCCTTCTTGCAACAGGCTGCGAACGCCACGGCCCCAAACAGGACCATGGTGCCCACCAGCAAATGGGATCCTCGCACGGTGTGCATCGTCATGCCTCCTTGAACGGACGCACGTTACACGAATTCGAGGATGTCGCACCAGCGGAAAGCTCAGGGCGGTCAATGCAGGGGCGGAGGCGGGGTGGTCGCCTCGATCGGAGGGCGCTCGCGCATGCACTGCACGATCCGTGGTCGAAGCTTGACGTCGTACTCCTTGGGGAGGCGTGGTGTTCCCATGACGGAGACCCCGATGCGATCCCAGGCCGGCGTGCCGGTTTGCGTGAAGCTCATCCAGACCCACAGGGCGGCGCCGCGGATGTAGGAGAACGGGACGCCGCCGCCGCGGCCTTCGAACCAACCGCGCGAATCATGGCTGTTCATGCGGTTGTCACCCATCATGAAGGTCTCTTCCGGCTGGACCATGTACGGCCCTTGATACTCGCCGCAGAGGCCATCCGCGCAGCCCTGCCCCGCGGAGCAGTCCGTGTCCTTCGCGCACTTCGCTGGCTCGCCGCCTACCATCACCGACCGGTCAAAGAACGTCAGGTAGGCTTCCTTGCCCAGGTACTCCACGTACAGATCGCCGACGCTGTGGCGCACGAACGCTCCGTCGCCTTCGTCGTAGGCGAACTCGCCCACCTTGCAGCGGGGCGCGAGCCATCCGTTGATCCGCGGACGGCCGTCGATCGCTTCGATTCGATCGCCTGGGATGCCGATGACCCGCTTGATGAAGTCCTGCTCCGGATGCTCCGGGAACTGGAACACGATGACCTCGCCGCGGGCAGGTGGCAGGCGGGAAAACAATCGCGTGTGGGTGCCCGGGATCATCGGCCCGAATGCGAACTTGTTTACGAAGATGTGGTCGCCCACCGCAAGCGTCGGCACCATCGACCGGCTCGGAATCTTGAAGGCTTCGACCACGAAAGCTCGCAGCAGCAGCGCCACTACGATCGCGATCGCGATCGACTCGCCATACTCGCGCAGCTCACCCTTGCGCCAACGGGCCAGGGTCGCCTGCACCGCCTCCTCCGCCGCATCGAGCGCATCGTCGAGCTGTTCGCCCACAATGGGCTTCGCGTCCATCGCGTCCTTGAGCTGGCTCAGGCGTTCTCGCAACGACGCGCGTTCGGCCTCCGGGATCATCCGGTCGATGTCGCGCTGAAACCTCCGCTGGATCCGGCCGGCCTCGTCCAGAAGGGCGGACGCTTGCTCGAACCTTTTCCGAAGAGCAGCCGGGATGTCGCGTCGTCCCGCAACACCGACGTACGACGCCAGAGGCAGCATGTGCCGCTGGCTCCACAGAAGCATGGCGAAGACGGTGAACAGCACGATGGCGACAGGCACCGGCTGGTCGGCGACCACGCTCTGGATGAAGCCGAGCGGCCCGATGGCTGCGGACGCGTCCGCGGGGCTGAGGAGCCAGACGGTGGTGCCCGCGAGCAGCACGGGTACGAGGGCGAACCAGAGGGTCCAGTAGACGAACCGCAGAAGGGATTGGACAGACACGGTGTTCAGGCTCGGATGGGACGGCGATCTGCTGCGGCTGCCGCCGTGTTAGGGACGGTCGCCGACTTGTACGAGATAGCTGATCGTGACAGGTGCGGCGGCGCTGGGGTCAAAGGGCGTCGGGAGCTTGACCGGCGGCCGGGCGAGCCCGACTCCCGCCGAGTTGTCGACCACAATATAGTATGACCCGCGGGGCAGGGGGAGCCATCCATCGAACAAACCGTTTGCGGGGGTCTGGCTTTGCTGGATGACCGCGGCGCCCGAGGGCGGGTTCGGAGGCGGGCTGGTCCGTTGGTATTGCTGCCGCCATACCAGGCCGATGTCCCGCGACACCACGAACACGTCGACGGGGCTGCCCGTGACCTGGAGCTTGACGAACAACGCGCGCTTGTCCGAATCGATCTCGTAAGGACCCAGGAAGTCCTGCTGCTGTCCGTGGATTTCCGTGGTCTCGTTGGCGAACGTGTAGCGGTCCGACCCCTTGACGTTCCACGGATGCAGCGGCCGCTGCCCCACCGGCAGGTGCCCGAATCCGAAGTCGTCGCCCGCGTCTTCGTGGATGACCGTGAAGCCTTTTCCGAGCTGCTGCTGCACGAACGACTGCGCCAGGTTCTGCACGAACCAGTCGACCGTCGGTAGCTGCATTGCGACGTTCGTGGCTTGCTGCTCCACATACGTGATGCGGAACTGGGGCGGCGGCGCCTGGACCGGATCGAACCACACCGTCACCGTGCCGCCGTCCTTGTGGAAGTCCGGCTTGTACTCCATCGCCACCGAACACTCGAAGCTCATCTTCTGTGTCGCAGGCGTCCAGGCGTACCCATCGCCGCTCATCCAGATGCTGAGCGTACGCGTGTCGTCGTTGGTCTTCGACTGGCATGTCTGAGGATAGAACCTGCCGACAGCCTTGCCGAAGCCGGGCACGGGGACCGGCGCGCTGACGAGCGCGCCGCGCTTGGTCATCTCCTCGCAGACACGCTGGGCCCCGAAGTTCGCGAACACGAACCACCGGAGCCAGGGCGAGCTGTTCACGACACTATCCGTACACGGACAGCCCACCGCGCCGATCGCGAGCGCCAGCGCGATGACCCACAAGACAAGACGAGACCCGGTCTTCAAGGTGCATCTCCCACTTGGACCACGACATTGACCAAAGCAGCGGGGTCGGCAGCGGCCAGCGCGCCCGGCAGCAGCGGGATGCGCCCTGCGCTAGGCGGTGCAACCGACCCGACCGACGAAGAGTTGTCGATGACGACATAGTAGTAGCCCTTGCCCACCGGCAGCGTCTTGCTCCACTGCGCGCGGATCGGAACCACTTCCGAGGTGAGCGGCGGCTGCGGCATCGCAGGAACCCCAGCTTTCCTGATGTACTGCTCGAGCCACGCATCCCCCGCGTCCTTGCCAACCACCATCGCGTCCACCGCAGGCACACCGTCGATCACCAGATTCACATACAGCGCACGGTCGTTCGACTCGACCTGGAATGGGCCGAGGAACTCGAGCTGTTGGCCATGCACCTCCGTGCGCTCATTCATGAACGTGACCCGGTCCTTGCCGCGTACCTCGAAGGGCCGCGTCGGATGCTGCCCCTTCTCGATGATGCCGAGGCCGAACTCCACCGTCCCGTTCGACTCGCGAATGACGGTGAAGCCGCGCGTGAGCTGCTTCTCGACGACTTGTTGGGCCACGGGGTTGGCGATTCCACCGAGCACTTCCGCCCCGTTCACCCCAGCCCGCTCCACCATTACCGTCTTGAACGACGTCGACGCGATCGTGCGCGTGCGGAAGTAGGCGTACATCGTGGACCCGTGCATCAAGAAGTCCTGGTTGTACTGGATGGCTCCGGTCGCTTCGAAGCCGATGCGCAGCGATACGTTCGTCCATGCGTACCCGACCCCCGTGAACTGCACGAACGCGTCGCCGTTGGACAACTCCTGGTAGCTGCAGCTCCTGGCGAAGTACCGGCCCATCACCGGATCCTCTTCGCGCATCTTCAGCGGAGCGCCTCGGTGCGTCAGCTCCTTGCAGAACTGATCGAGACCGTAGCGAAGGATCGACCGGCGAAGCGTGCGGTTTCCAGGGTCGTTGACCACGCCGGGCATGATGCCGAACGACGTCTGCCCCGCGCTCTGCATGCAACTGGAGCAGCCGGACAACGGCAGAACGAGCAGCGCCACGAGAAGGGAAAGCGGACGGTCGATCATGGTCGGCAAGGATAGCGTCTGTTGTCTGGTGCGACGTGGCGAGAAGACAGATTGTTCAACGAGCACCACACGGGTCTGCCGCCACCCGGCGCGAGCTGGCCGGGCCGGGACCGATCCTCGGTTTCCGAAGGATGTGCGAAAGACTTGCCTCCGCCCCTCGTCCAACGGCACATCTTGTGCTGCTCACCGGGAGACTCACCATGCGCATCCGTTCCGTGATGACCCTGTTCGCAGTTGCATCCGCCGGTTTTTTTTTCGTAGGATCCGCTTCGGCGCAAGCAGGCGGCGGCGGATCCTGGGGTTGGGGCACCGGCACGCAAGGCAACACCTGGGGCACGCCTCCTCCTCCCATGTCCGCTCCCCCACCATCGTCCCGCTCAGGTGACTCCAGCCAGGTCGAGATCGGTGTGCTCTATGGCACCGCAGCGACCTACGGCGTGGGCATGGGGATCTGGCTCGACGCCGAGACCGGGCTCGACGACCCGGGGCTCAAGTTCATTCCCCCCGTGGTCCTGGGGCTCGCAGCACCGGTCGGGGTCTACTTCCTCGATCAGCCGCCGTTGCCGCGGGGTACCCCCGCCGCAATCTCCGCGGGCATGATCATCGGAGCTGGAGAAGGTCTCGGCATCTGGTCGTACCAGTTTGCCGCCACCAGAGAGTCTGACTCCTGGGGGTTCCGAGGCCTGTCTCGGGCCATGACCCTCGGTGGCGCGCTCGGTGGCGCCGGAGGCTACGCACTGGCGTACTACCAAGAACCTTCACCCAAGACCTCCCTGTTCGTCGGCAGCAGCGTGGTTTGGGGAAGCGTGGTCGGAAGCATGATCGGCTACGGCTCGACCAAGAAGGGGCTCGACTACGGACAGGCCAACGAGGGAGCGTCGCTCGGAGGCCTGGTCGGCTACAACGTGGCGCTCGGCGCCACCGCTGCGATCTCGATGGCCTACATACCGTCGTACGAATCCATCGGCTGGATGTGGGTCGGAGGCGGGATCGGCGCCGCGGCAGGGTTGCCGATCTATCTCGCCTATGCCGGAAGCGACAAGCCGGCCAAGCGCGGGCTCATCGTGCAGGGAATCCTGACCGGTCTGGGAATCACCGCCGCCGGTATCTTCACCAGCGGGATGACCGACTCGTACGCCACCGCAGAACCGCCCTCGCAGCCCAGCTTCGCCCAGATCACCATGGTCGGTATCATGCCCATCGAGGGCGGTGCCGGTGTCCAGATGACCGGCCTGCTCTTCTAGCCCATGGCGCCAACACGCGTCCTGTTCGTCTCCAAAGCTGTGGCAGCCCCATTCCACGATGGCGCCACGTGCATCGTGCGGGATCTGTGCGATGGCATGTCCCAGGTGCAGCCCACGGTCATGACCACCCGGTCGGCCCCGGCGCCCAGCGCAGACACCCGGGTCGCGCGCGTGTACGCCGGGCGCAGCCGATTCGCGCCCGCCATGACCGACAATGCCCGGGTCTTCGCACATGTCCTGCGCGATCGGACGCATGATCTGTGGCACTTCGTCTTCGCGCCGAACTCCATGTCCTGCCGCGCCGGCGCGCTCCTCCGCGCGCTTCGCCGCACACCCATCGTGCAGACCATCGCCTCGCAACCTCGCAGCTTCGTGGACGCCGACCGCCTGCTCTTCGGCCACCGCATCGTCGCACTGTCGCGCTTCACCGCCGACGGGCTCATTCGTCACGGCGCCGACCCCGCTCGAATCGAGGTCATCCCTCCGCCCGTTCGGGACATCCACCGGACCCAGGCCGACATCGCGTCGGCCAGGAGCCGCGCTGGCCTGCACGAGCAGGCCCCCACGTTCATCTATCCAGGCGACCTCGAGTTCTCGAAGGGAGCCGCCACCGTCGCAGCGGCGGCACGGCCGATCCTGCAAGCCATGCCGGACGCGCAACTGGTCTTCGCATGCCGTGCCAAGACCGAAAAAGCACAGGCCGCGGGAGCCAGGCTGGCGGCGGATCTGTTCGCCCTCGGACAGCGGGTGCGATTCGTCGGTGAAGTGGCGGACCTGCCCGCGCTGCTCGCTGGCGCCACGGCGGTGCTGTTTCCGGTCGACGACCTGTACGGCAAGGTCGACCTCCCTTACGCCGTGCTGGAAGCGGCGCTTCTATGCACGCCCGTGATCGTCGCGAACAGCGGCCCGCTGTCCGAGCTGAAGAACGCACCCGCGGTCGACGCGGGCAATGCCGCCATGCTCGCCGAACGGACCATCGCCCTGGCACGAGACGACGCGCAACGACGTCAGATCGGACAGGCCCTTCGCGACAGCGTGCTGGCCATGTGTTCGCCCCGCATCGTGGCGTCCGCCTACGAGAGCCTGTACCTGTCGCTGGTCGCTACCTGAGCGGGCCGCGCCGAACCTGAAGGCGGAGAACCTCCCCGTCACGCAAGATCGTCAGGTCCACCGTCGAGCCGATGGGACCCACCAGCGCCTCATGAACCTCTTGCGCCGTCATCCGCCGTGCGTCTCGACCGTCAATCGTCAGGATCTCGTCGCCTGCGATCAGCCCTGCCTTCGCGCCCTCCATGCCTCCAGGCACATCGTGCACCACCACACGTCCGTCTGCATGACGTTTGCCGAGCACTGCGCCGATCGAACCTTGGGAGGCGCCGCAGCTCATCAAGGCCGCTGCCAGCAACACCCAGCGCTTCATCCGTCCGCCCCTTCGCCATCACCACCCGCATCCGGTTCCGACGCCGGCGGGCTGAGCGTGGTCGTCGGCCGGAAGCAGACGCCGTCACGGCAGGTCCATCCCTCGCCACAGTCCTCGGGATGGTCCACACGGCAGCCGGGAGCCTCATCGGACCCCAAGACGCACGCGGAGAGCGAGGTCGCCACGGACAGGGCGAGCGACAAGGATGCCGATCGCACCAGACAGCCCGCTCGACGTGTGCACGAAACCCGAAGCAGTGCCATGATTCGCCCAGTATGGGCCGACGCTAGCACAGCGTCGATGAGGCGGGGTTGGTCAGCGTGCCGGGGCGGACTCGGTTTCGGTGGCCGCAGGCGCGGAGTCGGCCTGGGAGCGGGGACGGTCGGGCCAGAGGTTGGCCCACACCGGCTGCAGACCACGGCGCTCTCGCCATGCGAGCTCCCGCGCCGCGATGGCTCTACTCGCAACATGGACCGTGACCGCGAGCGTGATGCCGGCGAGGACGTCGATCAGGTAGTGCCAGCGCAGGAACATCGTGGCGGCAATGATGTTGGCCGTGAAGAACGCGGTGACCGGCCAGGTGTACTTGAAGGGCGCGTGGTCGCGATGCGCGAAGCTGTACAGAACGCAATAGGTGGGCCCTGCGGTGTGCAGCGAGGGGAAGATGTCTTTCTGCGCCCCAGCGCTGTTGACCATCTCCAGCACGCGCTCGTACCAGAAGCCGACCGGGAGCTGGTTGTCGAACAGGTGGGCGAGGAAACGGTACGGGCCGTATCCGGGCACGATCATGTACACGATGTGCGCGATGCAATAGACGCCCAGGAAGCCGAGGCTGAACTCGGTGAAGTCCTTCATGCGGCGACTCAACAGCAGCATCGGGATCACATGGAAGGCGAGCACGAAGAAGTAGCTGTAGTAGAAGAACGCGAACCACTCGGTGGTGATCGGCGTGACGAACCGGTCGAGCACGACCGCGGGCTCGAACCCGAACAAGCGTAGGTCCAGATGATACAGAGGCGCGTCGAGGGCGCCGCTGTTGACCACGGGCAGCAGCCCCTTGAGCATGAAATACGACCCGAGCACCGTGCCGAGCATCACGAGCCTGTACAGGAGGGAGGCGAAGAGGCTTCTGCCGAGCAGGGCGCCGCGGACGGCGACCAGCGTGGTGAGAAACACGGCCATGAGCGCGGAGAGCCGCTGCAGGTTCATGGTTCGTCCCGCGGAATCCGGCGCGAGGTACACGGCCATGATCAGCACGCTCATGTAGCCGAACACGAGCCAGTCCTGCACGGACACCTCCGCCGTCAATCGACGAGCCCAGGCACGCATGGAGACGGCGTCGCCATCGCGGGTGCGAAGCTGGAGGAGGTCGAAACGATCGTAGAACATGGGATTCGCGTGGTCCTGTCGAGCGTCCGTCGATGCCTGCCCTCGAGCTACCCGGACGGCCCGCCTGCTCCGACGAGGCACGGCGCGGGCGCGAAGGGTCATTCGCACGTACTGGGCCGCCTGGGAAGCCGGCTTCGCGGCGACCTCACTTCCGCGATCGCGGAAGACAGGCCCTGTCAGCCGAAATTCGGAGGCGAACCAGGCCGTTTGCTTGCCTGACTCGCACTGCGCATGCAAAGCGCCGACCATCCGGCAAGGCAAGTCGGGCCAACAGCGCCAGCTCTTCTCGAGTCGGGGGCTCGAGCAGGTCCGCCCCCTCCACTACCGTCGTGCAACACGTCCCGCAGGTCGTCGACCGACACGCGAACGCTATGGCGATCCCGTGCTCGTCGCAAAAGTCGAGCAGCCTGCCGGGTTCGTCGACCACGACGATCTGCACACCGGCGGCGTTCTCAACCACGATCGTCGTCATGACGTCTCAGCAGGATGGCGTGTTCGTGGCGGGGCGAACGGCGAGAGAAGGCGTGGCTGCTCTCCCGATGGAAGTGCGGGCGTGGCTGGGATGCTGTCGCGACCCAGGCGAGCCGGGCATGGGCGGCGGCGGAAAGGAGCATCGGCTCCGCGCGGACCGGAAAGCGTCCCACCACGGAGTCGGCGACGACGACGACCGCGAGCCCGCCCGGACGCAGGATTCGCCGCAAGGACGCGAGCACGGAGGTGATGTCGCGAGCAAAGGCCTCGACCGCGGTTTCCGGGTGCTTTGGGTCGACGTGCCGTCGCGCACCAAGCTCGTTGGTTGCGAGCGTGTGATCGTCAAGGCCCAGCCACCGGGCCCGCGCTCGGTGGTGATCGAGGTAGTCGTAATTGCCTGGATAGGGGGGGGACGACACCACCAAGTCGACTGACTGGTCGGCGAACACGGCGAGATCGCGGGCGTCCGCAAGCTCCACGCGCAGCGGGGGGGCAGCCGCGGGCAGCCGGGAGGTGAACGCGGTGATGCGCTCGCACAGCTCGGTGGTCTTGCGCAGAAACAGTCGTGCGGGGAAGCCTGCAGCGAGGCGTCGCGGGCGCTCGTCGATGGCTCCGGTATCACCGGCACGCCTGCTGAGCTTGGTGAGGATCGACGACAGAACCAGCCAGAGGGCGTCGCGAACGAAGCCCGAGGGGCCGCCTTCGATTGCTTCGCGGAGCCCGTCGAGCTCGAGGAGCACATGCGGGTCGAAGAGCTGGATATCCTCATCGGGATAGCGTCTGGTGGCGCCGGCGCGATCGATTCGCCGCTGGTCTGCGTGACGTGCGACGGCACGTGCAGCTCGCAGGAGCCGGTCGATTTCCACGGGCGTGGCGCCGCGGCATTTGAGGTGCGCCAGACGTAGCCCCACGGGGTTGATGTCGGATCCCCAGGCGACGCGTCCGGCGAGTCTCGCTTCCACCAGCACCGTGCCGCTGCCGCAGAACGGGTCGAGAACCGTGCCTGCCGGCGATGCGAACAGCTCGATCGCCCGCCTCGCGATCGTCGGGTGAAGCCTGGCCGGGTACGAGTGGAAGCCATGCACGTGCTGACGCGCGTCGTCCGCCGACAGCTCACCCCCGAACGCCGTCGCGAGCGCGGGCGCGACCGCCGGATCCCCGCGCATCTCGACGGGGCCGCCGATGTTGCTCAGCGCGCGACGGACGCGCGGTGGCCGCGGACGACCGTTCTTCACGCTTCCGCCTTCTGGTCGCGATCGTCGCGCGAGTGCGCTTCCAGCTCGACGGGATCCGCCGACGCATCGGCTGCCGCGGCGACGCGCACGCGACCCGGGGACCGAATCGACAACGCCAGCTCGCCCGAATCGGTGACGTCGGTGCTGACCTCGCTGGAGGCGGCGAGCCTTGAAGCGATGTGCCGCGCGCTCTCCTGATCCATGCCGAGTGCTTCGCCCAACGTGGACGCCGTGATGGTCTCGCGGGTCTGTGCAAGCGTGCGCGCGGCTTCGAGCCACGAAGCGTCGAGCTCCGTTTCCAGCTCGGCGGACCGACGAAGCGCGTTGCGCCAGCCAAGCAACGCGAAGACGAACGGCAGCGACGTGACCACGGCCGCCATCAGCACGGCGAACGACGGAGGCGAAGCGATCATGATGACACCGGTGAGCAGCAGTGTGGCCAGCACGCCGAAAGCGGCTGCTGCCGCGCTGGCCACCTTCCAGGTCGTCTGCGACGACGACGCGCTGCGGGCCTTGGCGAGATGCGCTTGCAGCGCATCGGAAGGCCGGAAGTCTTTGGCCTGCACGCGGATTCGCGGGGCTCCGCAGGCGGGGCACGCGTACCGCAGGCGGGGGTGCGGGACCGGCTCGGCAACGCTGCGGCAGAAGGGACAACGGTTGTGCTGCCCATGCGAGGCGCCGCACTGTTCGCACTTGCTGGCGCCGTCGGGCAGGGACGCCCCGCAGACGCTGCAGGTGACGGGCGATGGACGATTGCCTTGTTCGGAAGCGGTCGACATGAATGCGCTCGTTTCATGGGCAGGCGCTGAGGGCGGCCAGGGAATACCTGCCCGGTGCAGTCGTGTAGCGCCGCACCAGGGTCGTGCCAACCGTGAGCGACACCAGCGGACGCAACCCTGGTTTGACCAGGCCCACCTTTACCGAATACCCTATGGAGTCAACGCTCGCCTTACCTCGCCGTTCCGAAAGGAGGCCGTCGATCATGCCTTTCGACTGCAAACCCATCGCCTGGGCACACCTTGCTTCCGTTGTCACGATCGGCTTGTGCGGACTCGCATCGTCTTGCGCGCAGGGATCCCCCAATGATACGGCGGAACCCCCCGGCGGAGACGGAGGCTCCGGAGGCAACAAGAAGGATGGATCCGCGGACGACGGCTCCGTGGGCGGAAAAGACGGGTCCACGGGCGGCACGGCCGGCCACTCCGGCACAGGCGGATCCGGAGGTTCCGGCGGCACCACCAACGGGGCCCAGTGCGACGGTTGCACCACGACCGACGACTGCCGTTCGGGGTACAAATGCGTGACGTCGCCTGCCGGCGACAAGTTCTGCGCTCAGGATTGCGCCAGCGGAACCTGCGACGACAGCACGACCGAGTGCGTGGACCTCGCGAGCTACGCATCAGGACCTGACGGTGGCGCTAGCGATGACGACGGCGGGGCCGTCACCGGCAAGGCGTGCGTGCCTGCGCAGGGCGGAACCTGCCCGTGTACCGCCGCGCGCGAGGGTCACACGCGCACGTGCTCGAAGAAGAACACGCACGGCACCTGCCTCGGCACCGAAACCTGCACCTCCGGCCAATGGGTCGGGTGTGACGCGCCTGTCCCCGCCACCGAGGTGTGCGACGGCAAAGACAACAACTGCAACGGCTATGTCGACCTGCAGGAGCCAGGGACCGACGGCAACCAGCTATGCGCCGGCGGATCGGCCCCGCCCCACTCCGGGTTCACCTGCAATCAGGGCCAATGCGAGCTGTCCGGATGCGAATCCGGATGGGCGCGCTACCCGCCCAACTTGCCTGTCACCGCCGGATGCGCATGCCCCGTCGATTCGGCCGACGTCTCGCCGAACAGCAACGACACCTGCGCCCTTGCCTCGGACCTCGGTACCATCCCCGACGTCGGCGGAACGCCGATCACCGCGCAGGGCACCTTGTCCTCGGATGCCGACCAGGATTGGTACAAGTTCATCGGCAAGGACGTCTCCCAGGTTCCCACGCCCAACTCGTATCGGATCCACGTGGAGTTCCTCGCGCCCGACGGCAACCCGGGAGACGAGTTCCGGTTCGACGTCGTCCGGGTCGATGCTTCGGATCCGTGTCCGGCGTCGGGAGCGAAGACGGAGCTGACGAGCTATGACTGGTGCTCGGACGTGACCACGAACCCATCGCAGCCGGGCGACGCCGATCAGACGAAGATGTACCGCGTTCGGGTCTACCGGAAGCCTGGCGCGACCGGCACGTGCAACTCGTACAAGCTGAGGATCACCAACGGCGGGTCGGGTGCGTGTCCGCCGCCGGACGCGTGCGGAGCGAGCTGAGCCGCGCGATCACGCGAGGACGGCACGGCTGATGACCGTGCGTTGGATCTCGGATGTGCCCTCGTAGATCGTGGTGACGCGGCAGTCGCGCAGGTGGCGCTCCACGCCGTACTCCGTGGTGAAGCCGTAGCCCCCGTGCATCTGGACGCAGCGATTGCACACGCGCACGGCCGTCTCGCTTGCGAACACCTTGGCCATCGAGGCCTCGGCGGAGAAGGGCCGGCCGTTCTCCTTGAGCCAGGCCGCGCGCAGCGTGAGCATCCGTGCGGCGTCGATCTCGGTCCGCGAATCCGCGAGCTGCCACTGGATGGCTTGGAAGTCCGCGATGGGGTGGCCGAACTGCTTGCGCTCCTTGACGTACACGATCGTCTCTTCCAGCGAGGCCGTGGCGATCCCGATGGACTGCGATGCAATCCCGAGGCGGCCTCCGTCGAGCGCCATCATGGCGATGCGGAACCCGCGGTTCTCCTCCCCCAGCAGAGCGGACGCTGGAATGCGGCATTCGTCGAACAGAAGGGAGACCGTGGTGGAGCCGCGGATGCCCATCTTGTCCTCGTGCTTGCCGACGGAGAACCCAGGCGTGCCGGGCTCCACGAGAAAGCACGAGATCCCCCGCGTGCCAGGATGGGAGTCCGGAGCGCCTGTCCGAGCCCAGACCACGATCACGCCAGCCTTGTCTCCGCTCGTGATCCACATCTTCTCGCCGTTGAGCACCCAGCTATCGCCGTCGCGCCGTGCCGTGGTGCGCAGACCGCCCGGATCGCTCCCGGCGCCCGACTCGGACAACGCAAATGAGCCGGCTTGCAGCTCCCCCGAGCAGAGCCGCGGCACGTACTTCTCGCGCTGCGCTTCGGTGCCGAACTTCGAGATGACCTCGGCGACCATGTTGGTGACCGACATGGTGACGGCGGTGGAGGCGCATGCTCTGGCGATCTCCATCATGGCGAGCACGTAGGCGACCGGACCCGCGTTGGCTCCGCCGAGCTGTTCGGGAACGGCGACGCCCATCAAGCCGAGGTCGGCGAGCTCCTTGATGATGTCGGAGGGGAAGATGCCCTCGCGGTCGATGCGCGCGGCTTCTGGCAGAATGCGCCGCTGCGCGAAGTCTCTGGCGGTCTGCTGGATGAGCGTCTGGGTTTCGTTGAGCTCGAAGTGCATGGCATACCTGCAGGCATGGTTGGTGGGTCGACGGAGCCGGCGGGGCGACCGTACAACAAACCGGCCAGCGTCGAAGCGCGAACGACGTCGTCTACTTGGGCACGGGCACGGGCTCGGTCTTCGCTTCGCTCGCGGGTTCCACCGACCACTTGAAGTTGTCGATGATGACGGTGGAGTCCCAGTCGTGGTCGCCGGTGTCCCAGATGGCAAACTGTAACGTGATCTCCTCGCCGGGCTGGACGGGCGCCTGGGTCACCAGCCAACCCGTGGCGCCACCATTGCCGTTCTCCAAGAACGTCTTGGCAAGCACGGGGTCACTGCCGGACGTGTGTGCGAAGAAGCCGATGTTCACGCACACCGGGTTGTGGTTCTGGTCAAAGGAGATGTTGAAGTCGTCGGCCGGGTTGCCTGGGACCTTGCTGTGCAGCAACGCCACGAAGACGTCGTTGAACTCGGTGCAGACCCATTCCGGGTATTCGGCTGAGAAGAAGCTGAAGTTGAACGAGAAGGACTTCGCGTTGGTGGGAACGCGGATCTTCAGATAGAGGCTGACTGGGTCGTTGGCGTGGAGTCCACCCGCGCCCGGTCCGGGACAGCCAGCCGCGTTCTTCGGAAAACCTGGCGGGTAGTTGGACGACAACGTCGTCATGTAGCCTCCTGGACCGTTGGGGTCGTGGCCGCCGGTCAGCTCGTCACGGGCCGTTCCGGACGACAGCGCGATGAGCTTCACGCCCTCCTGCGGCTTGTTGTTGTTTCCGAAGCGGTCGAGGATGCCGAACAGGTTCGGGTCGGTCCAAGCCTGGGGGTTCGCATTGATCTCGGTGGTGCCGAGGCGCGCCTCGAGGACACCCCATGTGCGGTTCTTCCCCTGCCCGTTGGGATCTGCCGTGCGGCACAGTCCTATCGCACGGGCGAAATCCATCGGCTCGACCGACGTCATGCTCAGGCCCGTGTCGCAGTCCGACGGCTCGTTGTCGACGACGCCGTCGCAGTCTTCGTCGACACCCGGACCGCCATCGACACCGCCGACGACATCGAACGCGCCGGGGTTGGCGTTCGGGTCGCAGTCGTTGCAGTCGCCCTGGTTGATCGAGTAGCCGTCGTGGTCCTTGTCCTCGTCGGGTCCGGCCTGGCACGCGGACACCTGGCCTCCGCCGCCGTCCGGGTTGACCACAGAGCCGTCGAAGATCGGTCCCCCGCCAGTGCCGCCGGAAATACTGCCGCCGGTGCCGCCGGAAATACTGCCACCGGTGCCTCCGCCCCCTGTGTTGGCCGCTCCGCCGGTGCCGCTGCCCCGGAACTCGTTGCTGTCGCTGCTGGTCGCGGAGCAGGCAATGACGGTTGCCAGCCCGGCCAGGACGCCGAAGGGTATGTATCGAAACACGCGCATGGTTGCCTCACGGGTTGGGCGGATACGCCGACGACGATAGGGTTGCTCTACTTTGGCGGCGGGCGATCGGTCTGCGTCTGCCCCTCGTTCACATCCCACTTGAAGTTGTCGATAAGAACCGTCGAGTCGAGGATCTCATCACCCATGTCCCAGATCGCGAAGCGGAGGGTGAACTCCTCGCCGGGGAGCACGGGCGTCTTGGTCTGCAGCCATCCCGTCGCGGCGTGCGACTCGAACCCTGTGCCGTTGAGTTCCTGCGTGCCCAACGAGCAAGGGAAGGTCTTGCCATTGTGCGTACCCGGCGCGCAGACCTCGAGGAAACCGTTGTTGACCGAAACGGGATTGCCCTTGGAGTCGAACGAGATGTTCTTGTTGGGGGGCACGTCCGGGTGGCCGGAGAATAGCAGCGCCACGAAGAAGTCGTTGTACTCGGAGCAAATCCAGTCCGGGTACTCGTAGGTGTAGAAGTCGAAGTCGAAGGAGAACGACTTGACGTTGGTAGGCGCTCGAATCACCAGCTCCAGGGCCATGGGGTCGTTGGCAATGGGGGTGTCGTCGATCGGTTGGCCGGGGCATGCGGCCGTGGACGGCGTCGGGAACCCCCAGGGGGTTGCGCTTTGGGTGCACATCAACGCGCCGCCTGGGGAATCGCCGTTCACACCCTCCCTGGCTACACCCGACGAAAGCGCGACGAGGGCCGCACCTTCTCGCGGGGCGACCGCCGGTCCGAACCGCGGCAAGGCTCCGTGCGACATGGGATTGGGTGGCGAGCCCTGTCCTCCCGGACCCGTGCAGCTTCCCATGAAGTTGTCCGGCGGACCGGACTGCGTGGAGCCGTCTGCGAAGACGTAGCGTGCGGACAGCACGCCCCACGTGCGTTGCGGCCAAGCGTTGGGCTGGGCGACCTTGCAGAGCCCCATCGCCTTCGCCGCGCTCATCGGGTCGTTGGCATCCATCGGCAGCCCTTGATCGCAGCCGGTCGGCTCGTCATCGGGCACGCCGTTGCAGTCCTCGTCGACATGGTTCCCCGGATAGTCGTACGCACCGGGGTTCATCTGTGCCGTGCAATCGTTGCAGTCTCCATCAGCGGGGGACCAGCCGTCGCCGTCGCTGTCTGCGTTGGGATCGCCAGCGTTGCAAGGCGGCGTGGTGTTGAGGATGCCGCCCTCGCCGCTGCTGCCGCCGCCCACGTTAAGAAGGCCGCCCGTGCCGCCAGATCCGGCTCCGCCAGAACCACCGCCGTTTCCTTCGAACACGTTCTTGTCGCCCGAGGCCGAAGAGCATCCTCCGCCGACTGCGACGAGCCACGAGGCTACGGCCAAGCATCCTGCAAGCCATCCGCGATTCGACATCATGCAGCTCCCAGCGCGTTGGAACATGAAAGAAGCGGTACGCTGATGCTCGAAGCATACCCGCCGGGATCGGTCTTGTCACTTCGGCGACGGGTCGTCTCGCCTGAATTCTCGGGGGTTTGTGGAGAGCGAATGATTCCGGCGAGGCCGTCCGGCCCCGCTGATCATGTGTGCGGTAGGCGCATCAGCCAGCGCCGGTCGCAGCGCGGCCACCGTTGGTCCGCTTGCGCGAGGATGCCGGGCTCTTGGGGGTGGACCTGAGCATGTCGTCGGCGATTTGCCTGGCCGGTGACGTGTCTTCCCACGGGAACGACGAACGCCCGAAATGGCCGTAGGCAGCCGTCTGCCGGTAGATCGGACGCAGCAGGTCGAGGCGCTCGATGATCGCCTTGGGCCGCATGTCGAACTTCTCGAGCAGATAGGCGCCAAGCTTGTCGTCGTCGATCTTGCCGGTCCCGAAGGTGTCGACATAGACGCCCACGGGCTTGGCGACGCCGATGGCGTAGGCGATCTGCACCTCGCAGCGCCGGGCGAGCTTGGAGGCCACGACGTTCTTGGCGAGGAAGCGGGCGAAGTAGCTGGCGGATCGATCGACCTTGCTCGGGTCCTTGCCGCTGAAGGCGCCTCCACCATGACGGCCCATACCGCCGTAGGTGTCGACGATGATCTTGCGTCCGGTCAGGCCCGAGTCGCCCTGCGGGCCGCCGATGACGAACCGGCCGGTGGGGTTGATGTGGATGTGCGTGTTTCGGTCGATCAACCCCTTGGGAATGACCTTCTCGATGATCTCGCTGCGAACGCCCTCCACGATCTGCTTGTGCTTGACGTCGGGCGTGTGCTGCGTGGAGACCACGATGGCCTCGACACGCACGATGCGCTCGCCCTCATATTCCAACGTGACCTGCGTCTTGCCGTCGGGCCGCAGGAAGCCGAGGGTGCCCTTCTTGCGCGCATCGGCGAGGCGCTTCGCCATCTTGTGGGCGAACATGATCGGCGCAGGCATCAGCTCGGGTGTCTCGTCGACCGCGAAGCCGAACATCAGCCCCTGGTCGCCCGCCCCCTGCTCCTTGTGCAGACCGGCTCCCTCGTTGACTCCCTGGGCGATGTCCGGAGACTGCTGTTCGATGGCCGTGAGCACCGCGCACGTTTCCCAATCGAACCCCATCCCGGAGTTGTTGTAGCCGATCTCCTTGATCGTCTCGCGCACGATCTTGGGCATGTCGACCCATGCGGTGGTCGTGATCTCGCCGGCGATCACGACGAAGCCCGTCTTGGTGAGGGTCTCGCAGGCTACGCGGGCGTTCTTGTCCTCCTTGAGGATGCCGTCGAGCACTGCATCGGAGATCTGGTCGCAGATCTTGTCGGGGTGGCCTTCGGTGACCGATTCAGAAGTGAATTGTCTGCGCAGCATGTGTGTTCCTGGTTTGGGCTTGGTCGCCGCGATGCGCGACCCGAAGGTGCTCTTCGTAGCCGCTACGTCACGACTCGTCAACGTCGGGCATCGCAATAAGCACGGACGCAGCCCTTGAGCCCGAGCAGGCCTCGACGCTGCGCAAGGCGGCCCGTCCCGCGGCCCTTCCCGACGAAGCCCACGAGCGCTAGGCTGCCGAGCCGATGACATTCGACGAAGTCGTCGAGTACATGCGCGGAGACGATTGGCCGATCGATCCGCTCCGCGAGCGCACCTTTCGCACGAGCTTTCGAGGGCGTCTGCGGAGCTTTCCGTTCTTCGTTCACGTGGACGGAGCGTATCTCATCCTTGCCGCCGTGCCGTACGTGCGGATTCCATTCGACGAATCGGCAGCGGATCGGCTCATGGACAGGCTGCTGCACATGAACCGGGAGATGAATCTGGCGAAGTTCTCGGTCGATGACGATGGCGACGTGGTGTTGTCGGTGGAGTGGCCGCTGGCGGAGCTGGATCCGAGCGAGCTGCGCGACGCGCTCGATGTGATCACGTTCTACGCGGACGAGTACTGGCCGGAGATCGCGAGGCTTGCGGGGGAGCCGGAGGTCAAGCCGACGCGGCCGCCGAAGGCTTGACGGGCGGACGCGGAGGCGCCGCGGGGCAGCGCGCATTGCCCAAGCGTGCGGGGCTACCTGCCCTGGAGGAATTCGGAGTAGGCGTCGAGGTTCGTGGGCCGGCCGAGGAACGCCGTGACGAGGTTGGCTTCGTCGTCGCCCGCGCCTTGCTCGAGGACGGCATGGCGCCAGTCCGCCGCGGTGCGCTGGTCCATGTAGCCCGCCTTGTCGAACCGCGTGAGCATGTCCCGCGCGATCGCGAGCGCCCACTGGTAGCTGTAGTAGCCGGCGTCGTAGCCCATCAGGTGGCCGAAGGTCGCCTGGAAGTGCGTGCCGGGCAGGTACGAGAACTGCTGCGACTTCGACATGACCTCCGCGAACACTTTGTCGGTGTCGAGGGGGAGGGGACGCGAGTGGTAGGCGAAATCGAGGGCGGCGAGCGATAGCTGGCGCTCGGTGGCGAGGGCACGGCCGAAGGATCGCGACCGCGTGAGGGCGTCGAACAGCTTGTCGGGGATCTTCGCGCCGGTGCGGTAGTGCTTGGCGAACAGGTCGAGCGTGTCGCGCCGGTAGGCCCACTCCTCGAAGAGCTGCGAGGGAACCTCGACGAAGTCCCGCGCCACGTTGGTTCCCGCGTAGGTCGCCAAATCCTGGCGCGTGAGCACATGGTGCAACACGTGGCCGAACTCGTGGAAGAACGTGGCCACGTCGGGGTGCGACATCAACGCGGGGGACTCGCCGGGCTTGGGGAAGTTGCACATCAGGGCTGCCACCGGCTCGAGGTAGCGCCCGTCGCGCAAGCGTTTGCCGGTCCTGATCTCGAACATCGCCGCGTGCTTGTACTTGCCCTCGCGCGGGTACAGGTCGAGGTAGACGCGTCCGACCTTGTTGCGATGATCGTAGACGTCGAGCACCCGCACGTCGGGGTGCCACCTGGGAGCGGAGGGAACGTCGCGGAAGGTGATCCCGTACAGGCGCGAGACGATGCGAAGCAACCCGGCGGTCACGTTGCGCACCTCGAAATACTCGCTGAGCTCCTTGGAGTCGAAGCCATACTTCTTCTCGCGGAGCTTTTGCTCGAGGTACAGGCGCTCGTAGTTGGGGATGGGCGTCGCCTTGCCGCCCAGCTTTCGGTACTCCGCCTGGAACTCGCGGTACTCCTTGCGGGCGGGCTGCTTGACCTTCTTGGCCAGATCGTCGAGGAATCGCGCGACCGCCGCGGACGTCTTCGCCATGCGCGGCTCGATCGCGTAGTCGGCCCACGTGGCGTAGCCGAGCAGCTTCGCTTTCTCCTCGCGGAGCTGGAGCACCCGGTCCAGGATGGCCATGTTCCTGTCCGCCGCCCGATTGTCGAACAGTTGCGTCAGCTCCCGGGCGAGCGTCCGGTCCTCCGCGTAGGTCACCACGGGGAAGTAGTCCGGGTAGTTCGTGGTCAGGGTCACCAGGCCGTCGTCGCCGGGCTTGTGCTGCTCGACGAACGAATCGGGCAGGCCTCGGAGGCGATCCGGCTGGACCTTCAAGGACAGGACCGTGTCCGAGATGTTGGTGGTGAAGTCCTGGGAGAGCTTGGTGAGCTCCTCGTTGATGGCGCGCAGGCGCTGCTGCTTGTCGGCCGGCAGGTCGAAGCCGTTGCGGCGCAGGTCGCGAACCGCCTCGCGCAGCATGCGCGCCCGGACCCCGCTCAGGGGCTCGTTGCGCGCGGCGTACCGCTTGACCACGGCGCCGAAGTCGGCATCAAGCATCATGTCGGTCCGAAACTTGTCGACCTTGGGCTCGCACGCCTTGGCTGCTTCCCGCACGTCCTTGTCCGGGTGGCCCACCGCCATGAGCGCCGGGAAGCTCGTGCCCACGCTCAGCTCAAGCGCGATGTCGTCGACCGCGCCCATCGTCGCATCCCACGTCAGCTCGCCGTCCGGGGCATTCTTCAGCGCCTTGATGCCGTCGAGGATCTTGCGCGCACGGGCCAGGTGCTCGTCGCACAGCTTCGTGATCCCGTCCACGCTCATGCCCGAGGCGACGGGGTCGACGTCGGCGGTCGCGACGGGGGTGGGACTTGGCGCTGCGGGCATGGGGAAGGTTTCGGCGGGTGGCGGCATGGGTGGCGGAGGGGGGATTCTGGGCGTGCGTTCGGGGCCGGCGCAACCGAAGACGATCGCGGCGGGCAGAACGAACGGGGACCACGAGCGGAGCAGGCAGCGGCAGAGCGTCATGGGGATCTCGTTGGGCAAGGCGGAGACGGGCATAGACCAGGGCGGGCGCGGGAGGAACGCCCCGCGACAACCTGGCGCGAAGTTGGCCCGCGACGGCCGCGCATCGTAGATCGAAAGCCGTGTTCCCAAGCCGAAGATCTCTCCACCGACACGCCGTGGGATGCCTTCTGGCCATCGCGTGCCTGATTGGCTGGAACGCCACGGCCCATGCTGACGGCCCCAAGGTGGACATGCGGCATGCGCGCGTGACGGCGAGCAACGTCACGGCGCCCACCGATCGCGGGTCCGCCGTGCTGACCCTGGATCCGAACCTGCAACGAGACGTCGACCAACTGCTGGGTCAGGCGCGACCGGTGGAGGGGGCGATCGTGGTGATCGACGTGCGAACCGGGCGGATTCTGGCGTGGTCGAGCGTCGATCCCGCGGGGCGTGATCTGGTGTCGACACCCTATGCTCCGCCTGCCAGCCTGTTCAAGGTGGTGACGGCGACGGCGCTGATCGAAGACGCGGGCGTGCCGGCGTCGGCCACGCAGTGCTACGTGGGGGGGCAGCGGAGCGCCAGGCTTTCGAACCTGCGGTCGAGCGGTGCAGGCGGCGCGCGTTGCGACACCTTCGAGACGGCGCTGGGGTACAGCAGGAACATGGTGATCGCGGGGCTGGCGGTCCGCCACCTGGACGGCGGCGCGCTGCGGGCGTGGTCGCGATCGCTCGGCATGACGTCGGAGCTTCCCATCGACACCGACATACAACCGGGCACGTTCGGCGTGCCGGCGACGAAGGATGAGATTGCGCGGGCCGCGGCAGGATTCGGCGATGGGAAGATCAGCGTGCTCGGAGCGGCCTACATGATGTCGATCATCGCCAACGGGGGCGTTCGCCCCCGGCTTTCGTTGATCGACTACATCGAGGGTGCGAACGGAGAGCGCATGGACGTACCGTCGCCGCCCGCCGGGGATCGCGTGCTGAAGGCGTCGACGGCGCGTCGGCTGACGCAGATGCTGGAGGTGACGGTGCGGGAGGGCACGGCTGCGCATGCGTTCCGGGACGGACAGGGCAATCGGTATCTGGGGCGTTGGGGAGGGGTGGGCAAGACGGGGACTCTGGCGCGTCGGGATCCGGGGCGGATGTTCTCGTGGTACGCGGGCTTTGCACCGGCTCAGAACCCACAAATCGCGGTGGCGGTGATGCTGGCGAACGGCGATCGTTGGTGGCGCAAGGCCAACGAGGTGGGGCGGGACGTGCTCCGAGCCTACTTCGCGGGCAAGCATGTGGCGGGGGTGACCAACCCGATTCGGGCGAGCCGCACGAGGAGACCGGGCAAGAGCCGTTCACGCTGACGGCGCACAGGCCCGGCCGGACGTGGTACACAGAGAGCCTCGACGCGCAGCCGCGCGGACCTGGGCCTCGCGAGCTGCACGGCGCGTCCAGTCACCTCATCGAGGAGGACAGCCGTGGCCACCTTCGACATCTTCAATCCGACCGAGGAGCACCGCCAGCTACGAGAGAACGTTCATCGCTTCAGCGAGACGGAGGTCGAGCCTCAAGCAGCGTCGCACGACGAGACGGAGAAGTTCAACCTGGAGCTGTTCAAGCGGCTGGGCACCGAGCTCGGACTGTTCGGGCTGACGGTGTCGGCCGACGATGGTGGGGCCGGGCTGGACGCGACGGCGAGCGTGATCGTCAACGAGGAGCTTGCGCGCTGCGATCCGGGGCTGGCGCTTTCGTATCTGGCCCACGAGGTGCTGTTCGTGAACAACTTCTACCACTCGTCGAATGCCGAGCAGCGATCGCGCTACCTGCCGAAGGTGATCTCGGGCGAGTGGATCGGGGGCCTGGGGATGACGGAGCCGGAGGCCGGCACCGACGTGCTGGGAATGCGCACGACAGCAGTGCGCAAAGGCGATCGGTACATCCTCAACGGGACCAAGCAGTTCATCACGAACGGGCCCTACGGGCAGGTCTTCCTCGTGTATGCGAAGACCGGTCCGGGCAGGCGGGATCTGTCGGCGTTCGTGGTCGAGAGCGCCTACAAGGGCTTTTCCGTGGGCAAGAAGGAGTCGAAGATGGGCATGCGCGCCTCGCCGACGTCGTGTCTGGTCTTCGAGGACATGGAGGTACCGGAGGAGAACCGGTTGGGCAACGAGGGCGGGGCGCTGGTGCACATGATGCGGAACCTCGAGATCGAGCGCTTGACGCTGGCGGCGGAGTCGATCGGAATTGCGCTTCGGTGCATCGAGGTGATGAGCCGCTACGCGGTGAGCGAGCGCAAGGCGTTCGGGGAGAAGCTCATCGAGTTCGGGCAGATTCAGAGGCTGGTCGCCGAGTCGTACGCGCACACGATGGCGGCGAGGGCGCTGGTGTATAGCGTGGCGCTCGACGTCGGACCGGAGTCGCGGCAAAGCCTGGGTGCGGCGTCGGCGAAGCTGGTATCGACCGGTCTTGGGGAGACGGTCGCGCGCAACGCGATCCAGGTGCTGGGCGGCTACGGCTACACGCGCGACTACCCGGTCGAGCGTCTGATGCGCGACGCGATCCTGCTGTCGATCGGCGGGGGCACGAACGAGGCTATGCAGAAGAACATCGCGCGCGACCTGATGCGAGTGTACGGCTGAGGCGCGCGACCCGATCGGTCAATCGTAGTCGAACAGCCCCTGGCTATCGAGGCGTTCGCGGCGGATCTTCTCGCGTCGTGCGTCAAGCTCCTTGAAGCGTGCGCGCAGCTCGTCGACGCGGGCGAGGTCGCCATGTTGCCGGGCGGAGCGCACCTCGAGCTTGATCTCGTGCATGGCCCGGACAAGCTCGATTTCCTCGTCCCAGAGGTAGCGGCTGCTGGGGCAAGCCGCCGCCGGGGCGGGCTCGTGGATGGGAAGCTTGATGGGTGAAGGAGGCTGGCGCGACATGGGCAGGGCTACCACTTTGGATTGGATGCTGGTGGCGCGGGGCGTTGCGCACCATGATACGCCGGAACGCGGTGTCGAGGGCAGCGCGAGCGAAAGGAGCATCGATGAAGTCGTTCCGAAAGGAGCTGTGGTTCCAGACCCGGTCCCGGCGCGAGTACATCAACATCACGTCGGACGTTCAGAAGTGCGTGCGGGAGAGCGGTGTGCAGGAGGGGCTGTGCCTGGTCAACGCGATGCACATCACCGCCAGCGTGTACATCAACGACGACGAATCCGGGTTGATAGCGGACTACGACGACTGGCTCGAGAAGCTGGCGCCGCACGAGCCGGTGTCGGGTTATCGTCACAATCGCACGGGTGAAGACAACGGCGACGCGCATCTCAAGCGGCAGGTGATGGGCCGCGAGGTGGTGGTGGCGATCACGGCGGGGGAGCTCGACCTTGGACCGTGGGAGCAGATCTTCTACGGAGAGTTCGACGGGCGCAGGCGCAAGCGAGTGCTGGTGAAGATCATCGGCGAGTGACCGGATCGTCGAGGAGCGACGGGTCCGGACCTGCTGGCATCGAAACGCCAGGCAATTCCCAAACAACCTTGCATCGAAGCGGACCCTGGTCTTGCCGGGGTCGGCGTCGGAGTGCGACGAGCGAGGCGATCATGGCCAAGGACCTGTACGAGATCGGCGAGGCGCCGCCAGTCGGCGTGGTTCCCAGCAAGATGCACGCGTGGCTCATCCGGCCGGAGCGGTTCGGCGAGCCGAGGACGGCCTTTCAGCTCGAGGTGGTCGATGTGCCGGAGCCGGCCGACGACGAGGTGTTGGTGTATGTGATGGCGGCGGGCGTGAACTACAACAACGTGTGGGCGGGGTTGGGCGTGCCGGTCGACGTGATTGGCACGCGCAACAAGGCCGGGGAGCCGGAGCGGTTTCACATCGGCGGGAGTGACGCGAGCGGCGTCGTGTACAAGGTCGGCAAGGCGGTGACGACGCTGAAGGTGGGCGACGAGGTCGTGATTCACTGCGGCACATGGAGCCAGGACTGTCCGGTGGTGCGAAGCGGGCAGGATCCGATGTACTCGCCGACGTTCCGGATTTGGGGATACGAGACGAACTGGGGCAGCTTCGCGCAGTTCACGAAGGTGCAGGCGCACCAGTGTCTGCCCAAGCCCAGGCATCTGACATGGGAGCAAGCCGCGGCGTACATGCTGGTGGGCGCCACCGCATATCGGATGCTTGTCGGTTGGGACGAGCACGCGATCAAGCGGGACGACGTCGTGCTGATCTGGGGCGGCGCGGGGGGGCTCGGGTCGATGGCGATCCAGATTGCGAAGGCCAAGGGGGCGATTCCCGTCGCGGTGATCTCGAGCGACGACAAGGTCGAGTACTGCAAGCAGCTTGGGGCGAAGGGCTGCATCGATCGGCGCAAGTTCGACCATTGGGGAATGCTGCCGCACTGGAAGGACAATGTCGGCTACGCGCAGTGGCTCAAGGGCGTGCGCGCGTTCGGCAAGGCGGTGTGGGACGTGCTCGGCGAGAAGCGCAACCCGCGGATCGTGTTCGAGCACCCGGGGGAGACGACCATCCCGACGTCGATGTTCGTTTGCGACACGGGAGGGATGGTGGTGGTGTGTGCCGGCACGACCGGATACAACGCGACGGTGGACCTGCGATACCTGTGGATGCGGCAGAAGCGTCTGCAGGGGTCGCACTTCGCGAACGACGACCAGGCGCGGGCGCTCAACGATCTGGTGATCGAGGGCAAGGTGGACCCGTGTCTGTCGCGCACATTCGCGTGCGCGGACCTGCCCACGGCGCACCAGCTCATGTTCGAGAACAAGCATCCCCACGGCAACATGGCGATCCTGATCGGCGCGCGCGACGCGGGAATGGGCATATCGGCGCCGCCGCCGTCGCCGACGTCGATGCGCGCGGCGCCCGAGACGGTGCTACCGGAGGTGGAGTACGTGCAGCCCAAGCCCGAGCCCGAGGCAACGATCGAGATGGTGGATGATCGACCGGTTCGCGACCTGATGCATGTTGGCGTGATCACCTGCGGGCTCGACGCGACGGTCGAACAGATCTCGCGCCTGCTGCTCGACAACCGGATCCACGCGGTGGTGGTGGTGGATGACAGGGCTGGGGCGGTGGGCGTGGTTTCGCAGACCGATCTGGTGCTGGCGCGCCAGGGGCGTCGACCGGAGGTCTTCCGGGCGATGCGGGCGTCGGAGGTCATGACATCCGGGCTGATCGCGTGCGCATCGGGCACGACGGTGACGGAGGCGGTGACGATGATGACGCGTCACCGGATCCATCGGTTGGTGGTGGTGGACGAGCACGAGGGTCGGCGGACGCCGGTGGGGGTGGTCTCGATGACGGACGTGGTTCGGACGATGCTGGGGGAGGGGCCGGACCGGGGGCCCTACCGGGATCCGGACTGAGCTCGGGTTTTGCGAAGACCAAGCGGGCAAGCGTGGAAAGCGCGCCTGCCGGCTTGCGCGGGCGACCCGCGAAGGCTTGCGTTGCGTGTTCACTTGGGGAATATGAGCGGGTGGGTCGGGGCGTCCGGCGCGCGGTGTTCGGACGAACCGACACGTTCGGAGCAACCAGTCCGCACCCGACAGGATCGCGAGCCCTTGAGTCCGCTTCGCAGTCTGAGCCCCAGCGTCCGCGCCGAGCGGCGGATGGTCCTGTTTCCTCACGGGCAGCCCGACTCGCTCCGGCATCGGGCGTTGTGCAGCGAGTATGCGTTGTGCTGCGGGGGGGATCTGGCGAGGGTGATCGACGCGCCGAGCGACACGGTGGATCGGTTCGCGGCGTACGTATCGAGGATACGTGGGCTTCGCGACGGGTCCGAGCGTGCGCTGGTGATCATGACCAGAACGAACCCGTTGGCGCTGACGGTGATCGACGGCCGGAAGCGTCTGGAGTCGATGGTGCCGTCGCTGCGACGGGCGTTGTGGGTGATCTACGCGGATCCGGAGGCGGATCCGTTTTTCCTGTCGACGGCGGAGCGGCACGGCACGCTGGGGGGACCGTTGGAGGCGGCGCCGATCTGGGTGGGGCCGGGGCCGATGCGTTTTCTGGTGCTGTCGCCGCAGGTTCGGGACGCCGGGGTGCTGCGCGAGCGGGTGGTGCAGATCGTGGCGGACAGCCCGGACGACACGGGCGTGCGCCGGATATCGCGGTGATGTTCGTGCCTGCGTGATCCGGATTGCGCGGGACGGGCGCCGGCGGCGGGGTCCGGAGCAAATCGCGCGTGCGGTCCCGTTCAGTTGCGCACGGGGAAGGAAGCCGCTATAGCCGGCAGTCTTCGGAGGCAACGTGCATCTCACCGCAATGGAACTTCAGAATGTGCCGCCCGCGCCAGGGCGGGGCGAAGCCGCGCAGCCGACGCAACCCACCACGGGCGTCCCGTCCGGGCACGATCAGCCGCCGGGTGGCGGAGGAGGCTTTGGGGGCATCGGCATGATGCTGCTGATGTTTTTGCCGATGCTCGCCGTGATCTTTCTGCTGAACCGGTCGCAGTCGAAGAAGCAGAAGGAGCTGGAGTCCAAGCTCAAGAAGGGCGATCGGGTGCTGACCGCGAGCGGCATTGTCGGCAAGCTGGTCGAGATAGCGCCCGACTCGAAGTACGTGAAGGTCGAGATCACCTCCGGCGTGAAGGTCGAGATGCTCAAGACCGCCATTCAGGGACTCGACACGGGCGACGTGTCGACGGTGGCGGGCAAGGCGGAGAAGGGCGCGTCCGGCAAGGACGCGGCCACGGACAAGAAGTAGCCGTTCGGGTCGGCGCGATGCTCCACAACATCCTTCAATATGGTTTCCCCGCCGCGGGTGTGCTGATGGCGGCAGGCGGATGGTTCAGCAAACCTCGGCGTGTGCCGCTCTGGTTCGCGGCCGGCTCGGCGATCCTGGCAGGGGTTGCGGAGCACTACGGCGCGTTCTGGGTGTTCGTGTCGCTGGCGCTCATCATGGTCGCGTCGCTCATTGCCTCGACGCGGGTCATCGACATGGGCTGGCGGATCCGCGCGGGCATCGTGGTGTCGGTGCTACTGCTGTGCATCGTGAGCTTCTGGCCCACGGTCTGGCAGCTCAGCGGAGGCAAGGTCTGGTGCCCCGCATACATCCGGGACAACGTCAGCTTCCGGTTGGTCTACGGGCTCGACCTGCGGGGTGGCCTGCGGCTGGTCTACACGGTCGACGTCGAGGAGGCGATCCGGGACAAGCGGGATCGCAACTACGAGGAGATGCGGTCGCTGTTGGCGACGTCGTTTGGGTTTCACGACGGGGACAAGGCGCCGACGCGCGAAGCGCTGGCGAAGCTGGCGGGCAAGGTCCAGATCAGCAAGCCGCGCACGGAGTCCTCGACGATCGTGCTCAAGTTCAACGATCCGGCGGATTCGAGCAAGATCGACGAGCGTTTCAACAAGCGATTCCAGCAGGAGATGTCGCAGATCCGCAACCCGTCGACCGGCGAGTTCACGTTCAAGATCAAGACGGACGTGGAGACGGGCATCCGGGAGCGCGCGGTGACGCAAGCCAAGGAGACGATCAGCCGTCGCATCGACGAGCTCGGCCTGCGGGAAGCGTCGGTCATCGTGCGCGACGAGGACATCATCATCGAGGTTCCTGGGGAGGACGAAGCGGCGTTCCAGAACATCCGCGACATCATCAGCCGCACGGCCCGTCTGGAGTTCAAGATCCTGGACGACGATCAGGACTACATCGGCAGCATACGCAAGCAGGTGAAGGAAGCGGACTGGCCGAAGGGTGTGTCGCTGAACAACGTGGAGAACGCGCCGGTGGGGCCTGGCAAGACGAACCCCATCCACTACGCGGTGGTCAAGAAGCAGGACGACGAGACGTTGGCGCAGGCGAGGGAGCGGCTGCGCAAGTTCCTGGCGCAGTTCCCGGTGCCGGACGACCGGGAGGTCGGCTACGCGGTGACGTACGAGCAGGACGAGCAGACGTTCAAGCAGAAGGAGACGGGCTGGCGCACGTACTTCCTGTTTTCGCGCGCGGACATCACGGGTGATCAGATTCAGGACGCGGCGGCGATGCCGTCGCAGGATTCCTCGCAGCCCGGGGGCTGGCATGTGGCGCTGACGTTCACGGACGCCGGCGGCGACCGGTTCGAGGAGATTACGGGAGCGAACATCAAGCGTCGGTTCGCGATCATCCTCGACAACAAGATTGCCAGCGCGCCGGTGATCCAGGCGCGAATCGGCGGCGGCCACGCCCAGATCACGATGGGCGCGTCCGACCCGCAGACGCAGTTCGAGGAGTCCAAGCAGCTCGAGCTGGTGCTGCGATCGGGCGCCCTGCCCGCTCCGATCACGCCATCCAACGAGCAGCGCATCGGGCCGTCGCTCGGGCGCGACGCGATCGGCTCCGGCGTGAAGGCGGCGGTCATCGGATCTGGCATCGTGCTGGTCTTCATGGTCGCCTACTACTCGGCCTCAGGGCTCATCGCGGACTTCGCCGTGCTGTTCAACCTGCTGCTGCAGATGGCGATCCTGTCGAGCTTCGGAGCGTCGATGACGCTTCCTGGCATCGCCGGGTTGGCGTTGACGATCGGCATGTCGGTGGACGCGAACGTGCTGATCAACGAGCGGATGCGAGAGGAGATCCGGGCGGGCAAGAGCCCGCGAGCGGTGGTGGACGTCGGCTACGACAAGGCGTTTTCGGCGATTCTGGACGGCCACGTGACGACGTTGCTTTCGGGGTTGATTCTGGCGCAGTACGGCACGGGGCCGATCAAGGGGTTTGCGGTGACGCTGATCGTGGGTGTCATCGCGAGCTTGTTCACCACGGTGTTCTGCTCGCGCGTGGTGTTTGAGCTCCTGGTGCGGGGCCTCAAGGTCAAGGCGCTGCGGCTCGGTTGAAGGAGAACGGATCATGGAGATCATCAAGCCGGGGCGCTACTTCGACTTCATGGGACAGCGGAAGTTCTGGATACCGCTCAGCACCATCCTGGTCATCCTGTCGATAGCCTCGCTGTTCTATCCGGGGATCCAGTGGGGAACCGACTTCAAGGGCGGCACCGAGGTCGAGATCGCCTTCAACAAGGACCTGACGGCCAACGAGCTGCGGGAGACGATCACCAAGCTCGGGTTCGGTCAGCCCGACGTAGTCAAGATCCAGAGCGATGCGCGTCCCAACTGGTTCCTGCTGCGTGTGCAGGAGGTGACGGCGCTTGACGACAAGCAGCGCGAAGGTCTGATGGATGCGCTTTGCTACATGGCGCCGGGCGGAGGAGAGCCGCCGGCGGACCGTTGCCCGCCCGAGAAGCGTCCCACCGAGATCAAGTTCTCCCCGGGCGGCGACAAGATCACGCTGCGCTACGACCAGGAGCCTGACCTTGACTTCATCGCGACCCGGGTGCCCACGGTAGAGGGTGTGCAGCTTCGCCTGCTGGGTCGCAACCCAAGGTTCATCAGCGAGTCCGAGAACCGGGTCGAGGTGAGCTTCAAGGCGGTTCCCGACGATGCCGCTCGGGAAGCGCTCAAGGAAGCCCTGTGCTACCCGACGCAGGGCAAGGAGCTGTCTGTCGATGCGTGCCCGCCGGAGAAGCGTCCGACGGAGCTGTCGTTCTTGTCGGGCGGCGAGAGGATGGAGCTGAAGTACGCGTCGCGGCCGAGCCTGTCGGCGATCGCCAAGGCGATGAAGGGGGTCGCTGGGGTGCAGCTCAACGACGCGGACCTGAACCCGAAGATCGTGAGCGAGCGCGACCGGAAGGTGGAGGTGCTGCTCAAATCCAAGGGCGACCAGCTCATGGACGGCTTGCGCAAGGCGTTGGGGCCCAACGTGGTACCGGACGCGCCGCTGCGGGAGGAGTGGGTCGGCCCGAAGGCGGGACGGTTGCTTCGGGACGCGGCCATCAAGAGCGTAGGGATCGCGATGATCTTCATCATGGTGTACATTGCGTTCCGGTTCGACGCGAGGTTCGCGCCGGGGGCCATCCTTGCCCTGATCCACGACGTGTTCGTGATCCTGCTGGTCTGGACGCTGGCGAGGAAGGAGTTCTCGTTGTCGACCGTGGCGGCGTTGCTGACCGTCGTGGGTTATTCGGTGGCGGACACGGTGGTGGTCTATGACCGAATCCGCGAGAATCTGGGCAAACACCGCGGCAAGTCGTTCAGCGACCTCATCAACCTGAGCGTCTCCGAAATGCTCGCGCGCACGATCCTGACGTCGCTGACCACGATTCTCTCGCTGACGGCGTTCCTGTTCCTCGGGATGGGTGCGATCAAGGACTTCTCGCTGGCGTTGTGGGTCGGTGTCATCACCGGAACCTATTCGTCGGTCTTCGTGGCGGCGCCGCTGACTGAGTGGCTCGACCGCAAGGTTTTCGCCTCGCTGATGGCCAAGCCCAAGCGGACCGGCCCGGTGCGCAAGCACGGCGAAGCCGTGGTCTGAGCCTTTGGTTGTCGCCGGCGCGCCGGTGTCACCACAATTGCTTGACCCGCGTGCGCTGCCGACGGAGAAGGAAAGCCATGCGGATTCAGCCAGTCGATGCATCCGCCTACAGGGAGCTCGCCGCGCAAACCACAGCCGGCGAGCTGCCGTTCGGCAGGGTGTTCACGCCACACATGGTCGTGGTTCGGTACACGTCGGAGAAGGGATGGCATGACGGGCAGGTGGTGGGCCGCGGGCCCTTCCCGATCGACCCGGCCGCGATGTGCCTGCACTACGGCCAGACTGCGTTCGAAGGGCTGAAGGCACATCGTCAAGACGACGGCCGCGTGGTGATCTATCGCGCTCGCGCCCACGCCGAACGCATGCAGCGCACGGCCGAGCGTCTGTGCATGCCGCCCGTGCCGGTCGACCTCTTCCTCGAGGCGGTGGAGGCGCTGGTCACGACGGACCATGCGTGGGTTCCCGCGCGCGAGGGGACATCGATGTACGTGCGCCCGACGATCATCGCGACCGAGCCTGCGCTCGGGGTTCGTCCTGCGCAGCAGTACCTGTTCTTTGTGATCGCTACGGCGGCGGGGCCGTACTTTCAGGCCGGGTTCAAGGGGATACGAGTGGCCGTGGAGACGCGCATGTCGCGGGCGTCGCCCGGTGGTCTCGGAAGTGCGAAGGTCGGCGCCAACTATGTAGCGTCGCTGCTTGCCGCGGAGCGGGCGAAGGCGAAAGGCTGCTCGCAGGTCTTGTGGCTCGACGGGTGCGAGCACCGGTGGGTCGAGGAGACGGGCGCGAGCAACGTGTTCTGGGTGCAGGACGGCGTGATTCACACGCCGCCCACGGGGGACACGGTGCTGAGGGGCGTGACTCGGGATTCGATCATGCAGCTTGCTCCCGTGCTCGGGATGGCGGTGGCCGAGACGCGCATTTCGCTCGACGGCTTGCTGGCTGGGATTCGTTCGGGTGCGATCTCGGAGCTGTTCGGGAGCGGGACAGCCGCGGTGGTCACGCCCATCGCCGAGGTGATGATCGACGACGAGATCGTGCCGGTCGGGGATGGGCAAGCGGGTCCGGTTGCTCGCAAGCTCTACGAAGAGATGACCGCCATTCACCGTGGGCGAAGCCCGGACCGGTTCGGGTGGCTGACGCCGGTGGGCAGACCGGTGTGGGCGTGACGACATCGGAGCTGATCCAAGAGGAGTGGGCTTCGCGTCCGCCATCGCAGCCGAGGTCGCTAGGCGTGGCGTTGCCGCAAGGGGCCGGCTCCGACGCACGCAAGCTCGCCCGGTCGCTGGGCGTCACGGGCACGTTCGCTTCGCTGCTGATCGCCCGAGGATATGGGGACGACGATCGGACGCGGAGGTTTCTCGACCCGAAGCTGGCGAGCCTGACCGACCCGCGGACGATGGCGGGGCGTGCGGAAGCGGTCGATCGGCTCGTGCGTGCGGTGCGCAGGAACGAGCGGGTGGTCTTGTTCGGGGACTACGACTGCGACGGCATCACGGCGGTAGCGATCCTCACGGAGATCATCCGGGGCGTGGGCGGGCAGGCGATACCGATGCTTGCCGAGCGATTCGCCGGCGGCTACGGCGTGAGCGAGCCTGCGGTCGACCGGATCCTGGAGGCGCGACCGGGCCTGCTGGTGACCTGTGATTGTGGGTCGAGCGACCATGATCGGTTGGCCCGTGTGTCGCGTGCGGGGGTCGACGTAGTGGTCATCGACCACCATCTGGTGCCGGCCGAGCCCTTGCCGGTTGTGGCATTTCTCAACCCGCGACGGCCGGACTGCTCGTTTCCCTTCAAGCATCTGGCGTCGTGCGGGCTGGCGTTGAGCATCGGGGCGGGCGTGCGCACGGCGCTCGGGAGCAGCTTCGATGTCAGGGCGTGTCTGGATCTGGTGGCGATCGGGACGGTAGCGGACGTGGTGCCGCTGGAGGGAGACAACCGGGCGCTGGTGCGGGCCGGGTTCCGGCGTCTGGAGAAAGCGGATCGTGTGGGGGTGCGCGCGCTGGCGGAGCGGGCGAATCTGGTGCTCTCGGCGGGGGTGACGAGCGAGACCATCGCGTTCGATCTGGCCCCGCGGATCAACGCGCCTGGAAGGCTAGCGAGCCCCAAGCTCGCGTTGCAGCTCCTGCTCGAGCGGGACCCGGCGCGGGCACGCGAGCTTGCTGGTGCGATCGAGGCGGCGCGTCTGGAGCGACGATCCATCCAGCAGCGGATGCTGGACGAAGCCATGGCGGAGATCGACGAGCGAGCATGGTATCGCGACCCGGCGATCGTGATTGGTCGTCGCGGCTGGCATGCGGGCGTCGTGGGGATCGTGGCGGCCAACGTGGTGGAGCGAACGGGCAAGGCCGCGGTGGTGATCTCGTTCGACGGTCCGGTGGGGCGGGGTTCGGTGCGAGGGCCGAAGGGCGTTCCGATCTACGATCTGCTCGTATCGAGCAGGGAAGCGACCATCTCGTTCGGGGGGCATCAGGCGGCGGCGGGGGTGGAGCTGCACGAGCACCAGCTCGATCGGTTTCGCGAGATGTTCTGCGCAGCGGCGCAAGACCACCTGCAGCGGCAGGGGGCGGCGAGGCCTGACGACCACGCTGCGGCCGATGTGCTCCTCGAGGGAGCGGACGACCCCTACGACGTGGTGCGCGACCTGGATTTGCTCGAGCCTTGCGGCATGGGCAATCCGCTGCCGCGGCTGGGGGTGTCGTCGGCGCGGGTGGGTCGTTCGCAGGCAGTGCGGGGCGGGCATCTGCAGCTTCAGATCGTGCTGGACCGAGGGCACGTGTTGTACGGTTTCGGCCACGCGATGGGGCATCTGGCGCAGCGGTTCCCGCTGGGCGCCAGGGTCGACGCGGTGGGGATGCTGCGGCGCGATGGCTATCGGGGCGGGCGTGCCGTCGCATTCCGTATCGAGGCGCTGGCCCTGTCGGGGTGATGCGCCCTTGCCTCCCGCGCCGTGAAGCTCGCGGACTCGCGGCTTTTGCCGAAGGGCCGCGCTCTGCTTCCGCGGGTTGTCGCGATGCTCACTGCAACAGGCCTGCGGATCGACGACTCGGGCTCGGTCTGAGCGGGCATCAACCTGCAAGGATCGGAGCTCAGGACGCCGTGTGGTCGGGCTTGGCGGGGGCAGTGTCGACGATGGGCAGGCGGTACTTGGCGGAGGGGCGTGGGATGCCGGGCTTGTCGCGTTCTTCCTGTAGCTTGAGCTGGCGATAGTAGCAGTAGGGGTTGTCGTATCGCGAGGTGGTATAGGCGAACGCGGTCCACGAGCAGCCGCCGCGGCAGATCTCGGCATAGTCGCAGGCCCGGCAGAAGCCTTCGAGCTGGTCGACGGTGAACTTGCGGTTGTAGGCGAAGGCGTTCGGGTCGGTCCAGATGTCGCGCAGGGAGCGCTGACGGATGTTTCCTTCGACGAAGCGGTCTTCGTGGTTCATGGCCGACGGCAGCGACAGGCAGCCCTTGATGTTGCCGTTGCTCTCGATGCCGATGACGGAGATCCCGGCGGTGCAGCCGATCCAGAAGGGGATGGCGCCCCCGGTGTCCCGCAGGTCTTCTTCCGCGTCGCCGTAGTAGCCCACGTTGTGCCCCGGGTAGACCTTGGGGCGCGACTTGTCGCGGCAGAGCTGGGCGATCTTGGGCACCATCACGAGCACGTCTTCCGGCTCGATGCACAGGTCGCGGTGATCGGCCATGTTGCCCGTAGGATTGCCGAGCTGCACCTGCCATCGCTCGACCCCATGCTGGGCCAGAACCTCCCGGAGCGCGTCGAGCTCGTGCAGATTGCGTCGGTGCACCGTGGTGATGACGCTCGGAATCACGCCGTGCGCCTTGCAGTCGTCGATGCAGTCGAACACGTGTCTCCAGTGCCCCTCGACGCGCCGGACATAGGTGTGGGTTTCTTCGAGGCCGTCGACGGAGAAGGCCACGCTTTCGAGGCCAACGGTGCGGGCGGTCTTGGTGGTTTCCTTGTTCCAGGCTCGCCCGTTGGTGACCATGTTGGTCTTGACGCCACGGTCGATGAGGGTGGTGGCGATGAGGGGCCAGTCGCGGCGAAGCAACGGCTCGCCGCCGCCGAGCGTGAGGTTCTTGCAGCCGAGGTCCGCGAGGTCGTTGGCCAGCTTGAGCGCCTCGGGCGTGGTCAGCTCGTCGTCGCGTCCCTTGCCGGCGCGTGATCCGCAGTGTCGGCAATTCAGGTTGCACTGGAGGGTGAGCTCCCAGACACACAGGCGCGGAACGTAGCCGAACTTCTTGAGCAGCTTGATCATGGCGTTGGACCTTGGAACCTTGCGTTGCAGCCCTGTCGGGTGTCCTGCTTCTCCTGGCCGGGCACCGGCGGTGCGGGACGACAAGCCCATTGTTGCAAGGTCTGCTCCTGGGCGCTACCGATGCAGGCGTAAGCACGGGGGAAGAAACCAGGGCGGACCGAAAGCGCTGCTCGGTTTCCAGGCGAGTCAAGCTGTGCCATCCTCTGACATCGTGGTCGCATCCTGTGCGGAGGTCGCGACCACGGCACGGGCCCTTGCGATGGCGAGGATCGTGGATGGAATGCCCCGTGCACCACGCGTACGATCGGATCTCTTTCCTGGGAGGCATGCACATGCGTATCGACAAGGATGCCAGGGCAGCGCGGGCGTACCTCGAGGCGCTCTGTCGCTCGATGGAGCGACGGGAGAAGCCTCGTCGGTTGGCTCGGGAGTGGTGGCGCGTGGCGGCGCTCATGCCCGCTGCAGTTGGGCTGTCGCTGGGGGTGTGCTCGTGCGGCGGCACGACGGTGGAACGGACGGGTGGATCCGGCGGTGGTAGCCAGCCGGACCGCGAGGTCTGTGATGACAAGGCTGACAACGATGGCGACGGCGCGATCGACTGCGCGGATGCAGACTGCCGGGCGCAGGCGTCGTGCACGAGTCCGACGCCGGTGGAGCTTTGCGACAACGGGAAGGACGACGATGCCGACGGGAAGGCGGACTGTCTGGACGAGGATTGCGCGACGTTTGCCGGGTGCAATTCGGCGTTGTACGCGGCGCCGCAGGAGATCTGCGACAACGGGAAGGACGACGACGCCGACGGGAAAGTGGACTGCGCGGACAGCGATTGTGTGCAGAATCCGGTGTGTCCGGGGCCGGCGTACGCCGCGCCTGTCGAGGTCTGCAACAACGGTGTGGACGACGACTTCGATGGTGCGGTGGACTGTCTGGACGACGACTGCCTGACGTACGCCGGATGCGGAGCGGAGTACGCTGCGCCGATGGAGATCTGCGACGACAACGTCGACAACGACTACGACGGCAGAGTGGACTGCGCGGATTCGGACTGCGCGCAGTTCCCTGGTTGCTTGAGCTCGGACTACGCCGCGCCATTCGAGTCCGACTGCTCGAACCAGCTCGACGATGACCACGACGGCGACGTGGACTGTGCGGATGCCGATTGTGCGTTGGATCCGAACTGCGGGGCGCAGCCGGCGTACGCGGCGCCCTTCTGACCCTTTCGGGGCCGGCCGACCTCACCTTGCGCTTGATTTGCCAGCCAAGTCACGCTTCCCTGGGGGAGCAGTGTGATGAGCACCTCCTCCACGACATGGGCTCCGGGCACCGTGGTCCCGGGGACGGTATATCGCGTCATTCGTCCTCTCGGTCAGGGCGGGATGGGGGAGGTGTACGAGGTCGAGCACGATCTGCTTGGCACGCGTCGGGCGCTGAAGGTGCTGGCGCGCCAGTATGCCGACCGCGAAGATCTGGCGGAGCGTCTGCGTGTGGAAGCGCGGGGTCTGGCGCGGCTCAAGCACCCGAACCTGGTGGAGGTCTACGACCTTGGGACGGCCGCGGACGGTCGGATCTTCTTCGCGATGGAGCTGCTGAAGGGAGCGACGCTTCGCGAGCTGTTGCGAAGCCAAGGCAAGCTCAGCCCGGCGGCAGCGGTGCGGGTGATCGCGCAGGTGCTCGACGGTCTCGACGCCGCGCACGCGGCGGGCATGCTGCATCGGGACGTCAAGCCGGAGAACGTGTTCGTCTGCCGGGATGGGATCGCGAAGCTGCTTGACTTCGGCGTGGCGAAAGCGATCGACGCCTCGACCCCGGTGCAGGCGATCACGGGTGTGGGCATGACGGTCGGGACACCGCGGTACATGTCGCCCGAGCAGGCGGAGGGGCGTGTTGTCGACGCGAGGACGGACATCTACTCGGTGGGGTTGGTGCTGTGGGAAGTGCTGCTGGGGCGGCCGGCGTTCGAGGACACGAGCCCGATCGCGATTGCAACGTCGAAGCTGACGGACGGTGTGCCGCTATTGGAGACGCAGGCGGGGGCCGAGGGGATTCCGCGTGCGCTGTGCGAGGTGGTGAATCGCGCATGCATGACGGAACCGTCGCGTCGATTCTCGACCGCGGAGGCGTTTGCGTCGGCGTTGCGGCAGGCGGTCCCTGCGGGCGGGGGGGAAGTTGCGCCGCGTCGTTCATGGGTGCCGGAGCCCCTGGAGCAAGCCAGCACGGTGGTGGCACCGGTCGGGGGCTTTGCGCAGGTCACCGAGCCGCCTGGCCAGGCGACGGAGGTGGATCCGTCGAGCTCGGTGGGCGCTGGTGAGACCCTGCCGGCCACGCCGGCGGACGAGGCGCTGCGGGAGCTGACGGAGCGGATTGCCGTGGCGCAGACGGTGGATCGCGATCAGCCGACCAGCGTGGCGCCGGCGCCGATGATGCGAGGACCGACGGGTACGCAGATGCTGCCTGCGGTTGCGGCGCGGCATCGGGCGGCGTCGATTCCGGCGCCTGCGCAGGCTCGGCCTGGCGGTGCGGCGACGCGCGAGGCGGCCACGATGGTTTCCACGCAGGCACGGCGCGCGGCAGGACGGCGTCGTGCTGGGGTAAACTGGACGAGCGTGGCAGCGGGGATCGTCGCGTTCACCCTTCCCGTGTGCGTCGCGGCGATCGTGGGGTACGCCCGGTTCGACCTCTTCAGGAAGCCATCGGACACGAGCCAGCCGCCGGCCGTTTCCGGGGTCGTGTCCGCCGCCGCGGTCGTACCGGGTGCGGCGCTGCCTGCCGAGCCCGAGGTGGGCAGTGCGTTGCCGATGCCCGTCGGCTCCCCGTCACCGGCCGAGGTGCTGCCCTCTCCACCCTCTGCGTCGCTGTCGGAAACCGCGCCGAAGAAAGCCTCGTCGCCGCCCGCGCGCACCGTCTCGCCTCCGGTTGGCGGGACGCGGACATCCAGGCCGCCGCCGGCGCGGACCGCGCCTGTCGGATCGACCGAAAGGCGCCTGCCGACGATGCCGGCTTCGGGGCTGTGAAGGCCCTGGCGCGCGAGGATCGTGGTGACGGGGGGCGAGGCGTGGGGTAAGGGGCTTGCCCGGAGAATCGGATGGTCAGCGTCGAACGAGCGCCCCAGCGAAGCGGCCCCGACGGGTCGGAGCGGGAGTCGACCGTGCGCCACCTCATCGCGGTGGGGGGCGGTCGTGGTGGCGTGGGCAAGAGCCTGCTGACGGTGAACCTGGGCGTGTACTTCGCCCAACTCGGGCGGAGGGTGCTCATCGCGGATGCCGACCTGGCCGGGTCCAGCCTACACATCCAGCTCGGTCTGGATCGTCCGCCACTTGCGGACCGCGAGGCGGTCGAGCTGATGACGGTGGAACCGGTGGCGACGTCAGTGCCTGGTCTGCGCCTGTTGCCGTCGCCTTTCGACCCGACGGCGTCATCGCCGTTTCGGCCTGGTCGCAAGGCGCGCTGGCTGACCAGGCTGCGGAGTCTGCCTGCGGACTACGTGTTGATCCATCTGGGAGGGGGAGCATCGCCGGCGACGCTCGACCTGTTCCTGGCAACGGATGTGGGCATTTGCGTCACGGCGCCGGATCCGGCGGCCGTGGAGGCGACTTACCGGTTCCTACGTTCGCTATATCTGCGCCGGCTGCGTCGCGCGTTGATGAAGGAGCGGTTCAAGCTGCGTCTGGTGGAGCGTGCGCTGCAGGATCTCGGGCCGCTGCCGGCGCCGCTGGAGGTGGTTCGTGCCATCGGACGGCACGACTCCTCGGTGGCCGACATGGCTGCCGCCGAGATGCGTCGGGTTCGTGCGAAGCTGGTGGTGAGCCAGACTCGTCTGCGCACGGATGTGGAGCTGGGTCCCACGATGCAGGCCATGGCGGAGCGGTTCCTCGGCCTCGGCATCGAGTACATCGGACACGTGGAGTACGACGACCAGGCATGGCTGACCGCGCGTCGCCGTCGTCCGCTGCTGATCGACAGCCCTACGGCCAAGAGCGCGCGCAACCTGGAGCGGATCGCCCGTCGGGTGGTGGCGCTTGCCTCGGCGATGGAGCAGAGGATGAGCGAACCGCCGCCTCCGCCGCCGGAGCGCCGCGCGACGCTCTATGACGTGCTGGGCGTCTCCAGGGGAGCGTCGGACGAGGAGGTGCGACGGGCGTACAAGCGCCAGCGGGAGCTGTTCCAGCCCGGGAGCCTGCCGCTGGTGTCGCTGCTTGATGAAGCCCAGCTACGGGCGGAGCTGAGCCTGGTGCAGGAGGCGCACGACACCATTCTGGATCCTGCGCGACGCCAGGCGTACAACCTGTCGACGTTTCCGGAGCTGTCCGAAGACGAGGCGTCGAGGCCGTCGCGCTCGCCGATCTCGCAGGATCAGCTCCTGTTGCAGGCAGAGCTGGCCCGGGAGCTTCACCCTGAGACGGAGTTCACCGGGGCCTTGCTCAGGAAGGTTCGGGAGTCGCACGGCATCGACCTTGCGGAGGTCGCCAGCAGCACGAAGATCTCGCTGGCCCACCTGTCCGCGATCGAAGATGAGCGATACGACGATCTTCCAGCCGAGGTTTACGTGCGCGGGTTCGTCCAGCAGATCGCGCGCCAGCTCAAGCTCGATCCGGCGCAGGTCGTCAAGACCTACATGCGTAGGATGCGCGAGACGATCGCGGCGCGCCGGCAGAGCTGACCATGCGTTTGCCGGCGGTCCGGGATCTCGCGTTCACGTGGTGGGCGGCGGTCGCCGCGCTGGTTCCGCGCCTGTATGTGGCGATCGCGTGGGCCCGCGAGCCGGTCTGGGACGGCCACTACTACGACTACGGCGCGAAGCGGATTGCGGCGGGCTTCGGGTATTCGGACGACATCATCGTCGGCGGCGCGACGGTGTGGCACCCGTGGTGTCACTATCCCGTGGGGTACAGCGGGTTTCTGGCGGGGGTCTACAAGCTGTTCGGTGAAGGGGGGCATGCGGGAACGATCGCGAACGCGGTGGTGGGGGCGCTCACGGTGGCGCTGGTCCACCGCATCTCGCTGCACATGATGACGGCAGGCAGGGCGAGGCTGGCCGCGGTGCTGTGCGCTCTGCACCCCGGGCTGATCTTGTACAGCGCGGTGCTGATGACGGAGCCGTTGGCGGCCGCTGGGCCGCTGCTCGCGTTGTGGCTTGCGTTGCGGGATCGAGGCGCGCACGCGCTTCGCGGTGCGATCCTGTCGGGCGTGGTGCTCGGGCTTTCGACCCTGGTGCATCCCCAATCGATCCTGCTGGCGCCCGCGCTGGGGATCGCGCTGGTTGCGCGGCCGGGCCTGGCCTCATGGCGGGCGCTGGTTGCGCGAACGGCGCTGGTGTCGGCGTGCGCCCTGGCGGTGGTGGCGCCGTGGACGATCCGCAACTGCCGCGTGATGGACGGTTGTGCCTTCGTGTCGACGAACGGCGGTTGGAACCTGGCGATCGGGGCGTTTTCGCGGGCGACCGGGCGCTTTGAGACGCTTCGGGCATCGGACGGCTGCGAGGTGGTGACGGGGCAGGTGCAGCAGGACCGATGCTGGGCGAAGGCGGGGTACGAGGCGATCCGGCGGGATCCGTGGCGCTGGATCCGGCTGGCGCCCCGGAAGCTGGCCTATACGTTCGACCACGAATCATTTCCGGTGGAGTATCTGCGTGAGGCGGATCCGCAGGCGTGGCCGGAACCGCGGCGGGTCAGGTGGCGCGGCCTGCTCACCGCGGCGCACAGGTTGCTCCTGTCGGTGGCGGTGTTCGGCTTCGTGGCACGGGCCAGCCGGGGATGGCGCGCGGTCGCGTGGGAGACCGCGCTGCTTTCGGCCAGCGCCGGGCTCGTGGCGTGGGCCTACTCGGACGACATCCCGACCTTCTACCCGCTTGCGATGGCCCTGCCGGTGATGGGGATGATTCCACGCCCCAGCGCGCCCTACCGGGGCCCCGTCGGATCGTTCGTGGTGTTGAGCTTCGTCGCGGTCCTGGTGACCCATGTCGTGTTCTTCGGGGAAGACCGGTATCACATGGTGTTGTCACCCCTGCTGTGCGTGATGGCGGCAGCCGCGCTTCGCGTCCCGCAGAACGTCGATCCGGTGCTGCAAGGCGCCCGCGGTTCGGCCTAGGATCGGTCGCGTGAAGAAACTCCGATGGTTGTTGCAGACGGCGTGCGCGGCGGCTGCATGCATGGGCATCGCGTCGCAGGCGTCCGCATTTTCATACGTGGTGCAGAAGGGCGATACGCTCGCGGGGATCGCGGAGCGGATGTACGGGCGCATCCACTACGAGCGTATCCTGGTTCATGCGAACGGGCTGGAAGCCTGCGGCGGCGTTCCCATCGTGCCCGGGATGCGGCTCGAGATCCCCGCGGTTTCCCACTACCGCGTGACCGCGGGGGAGACATGGCAGGGGCTGGCGACCGAGCTGCTTGGCGATCCCACGCGCGCGGAGAAGCTGGCGAGCGCCAACGACGCGAAGTCGTGGACGCCGCCCGACGACGGTGCGGACATTCTCGTTCCGTACAACCTGCGATACGTGGTGGAGGACCGGGAGACGGTGCCGGAGGTGGCTGAGCGGTTCTTTGCGGACAAGGAAAGCGCGTGGATGCTCGACCGCTACAACCACGTCAACGGGGCGATGCTGCAGCGAGGGGATGTGCTGTTGGTTCCGCTGACGGACCTGCCGTTGACGGAAGAAGGGAAACGGCAAGCGAGGGCGGCGGAAGGCAGCGCGCGATCGGAGCTGGAGGGTGCGGCCCGCGAGGCGCAGCGCAAGGCCGCCAACGAGATGCCAGCGCTGATGGCGGAGCAGCGTGGGGGACGCTACCTGGAGGTGGTCGTCCATGCCAATCGCATGCTGGCCATGGGGGAGCTGACGAGGCCGCAGATCGCGGACATCCACCGTGTGCTGACCGAGGCCTATGCGGCGCTGGGCGCGAAGGGGCTGGCGGCAGCAGCCTGTCAGAAGTGGCGTGCGGCCGACAGCTCCGTGGTGATCGACCCGGTGCTCATGAGCCCGAAGATCGTGGATGCTTGCAAGGCCGGCGAGCAGATGAAGTGACATCTCCGTCTTCTGGCGTGCCCTGGCGGGCCGGGTGAGCAGCTTTACGACGTAGGCGCGCGCGGCCGGCTCGTCCTGTTCCGTGGTTGCGGCGGCCCACGTGACGAGCACGCAGTCCTTCTCTTGGCCGAGGCGCAGGGCTTCGTCTGCCGGATACTGTCGACCAGACGGATCAGCTTGGCGGCCTGGGCCCAGCTCGTGACCCTGCGTGCGTCGAGCATCGCGCGTGGCGTCCGGAGCGGCAGCTCAGAGGATAGCCAGACCCGGAACGTCGGCGTAGTGGCGGTCTCGCGTGAACAACGCCAGTCCGTACTCGATGGCCATCGCCGCGATCCAGAGGTCGTTGGTGGGAATCGGCGTCGCATGCATCGGATGCCGTAGCGACGAACCGTCGAAGGCAGTAGCTCGGCCAGCCGGGGCCGTAGCGCTGCGAGGCTCGGCCCGAACTTCACCTGCTGCACCCGAAACCCTCCACGGCTGACCGCTCTGGACAGCAGTCAAGGTGCCACACCCCGACCTTTCGGGGGCGCTTGCCAACGTGTGGCCTATCCGGAGGGGTTCGGAGTACATCGAGGACTCGCCCCGCCCCTAGTGTGAACGGCCGGAGACACCTCCAGGTATCCCTCACCTCTGTCATGAACGTTTTGGCATACCTCGAGGTACCCCCTCCCCTCTGTCATGAACGTTTTGGCATACCTCGAGGTACCCCCTCACCTCTGTCATGAACGTTTTGGCATACCTCGAGGTACCCCCTCCCCTCTCTCATGAACGTTTTGGGATACCTCCAGGTATCCCTCACCTCTGTCATGAACGTTTTGGGATACCTCCAGGTATCCCCTGCCCTCTGTCATGAACGTTTTGGGATACCTCCAGGTATCCCTGCCCTCTGTCAGGGGCTGTTCAGCCCGAGGCCGGGTGCAGGGCACACGTCTGCCTGCCGGGCTCAGCCTCACCTCCTGCCTGCCGGGGCTCTGCTTCACCTCCAGCCTGCCGGGGTCGTTCCTCCAACGGCGACGACCGCCAGCCTCTCGCGCCTCGCCTGCCAGACCGGCCGCTATGCGCAACCGAGCCCGCCAGACGCGCGCACTCCTGCGAAGTGGCACCTCTTATAGGTCAGAAAAAAACCCGCCACTTACCCACGGCGACCCGGCCGAAGCCGGACCGCCTGGACAATCCCAACCGTCCCGTGTCCATCCTGTCAAACAGCGAGCCGGCGCTATGCGCACTCGCACCGGCGCGCACACATCAAGCAGCTCCTGTGCCAGGCCAGCAGCATGGATTTGCGCGTACTTGCCGACGCGCCCTGGTGGCGGCCGCCACCCCCAGACCCGCCCGACGAGCCCCCCGCCTTGCGGTATTCCCCGGGAAAAACCACCAAGGTGGCCAACCGCCACCTCTCCACGCATTCCGCCACTTCCCCTTCCTGCTGCCGGCCCTCTGCCCCTCGGTTCAACAGCCTCTCAGACGCTATTGAACCGGCGGGCAGGAGAGCAGGCGGGCCGGACCACATACCTCGAACGGTCGAAGGCAGTAGGTTGGCCACCGGGGGCCGTGGCCCTGAGAGGCCCAGCCCGAACTTGACCTGACGCATCCGGAAGCCTCAACGGGTGACCGTTCAAGCTACATCCGGCCAACCCGAGCGTCCGGATGTTGGCCGCAGACAAGGGAAAGGGGGCCAGGCCCAGCCACGGGACCGGTGTCGGGCGGGCCGTCTTGTCGGCATCGTGTCGATAGCACCACAACGCGGGTGGGGTCCATGCATGCATTCGGTTGGCGCGTGCGGCTGGCCGAAGCCGATCGCGCTCACGACTGGCGGATCGTATGATCCGGCGGAACGGACCGTAGGATTCGGTGCAACCGGCGACCGGTTGCATCGGCAGCGCTTCGCTGCTGGATGGACGGACCATGGACGCAGGACAACGGATGTTGGCAGCCAGCGGGCGGGGGGGCGATCCTGGGCGGCATTCGCTGCGCGCGCTCGACATGATCCACACAGGACGATCCGGCATGCCGTCGGTCGTGATCGGTCCACCGCCTCGCGGCGCGGGACCATCCCTCGATCCGCCGACGAACCTCTAGAAGACCGTGGACGCATGCAAACCCGGCGCGCAGACGAAGTGACCGACCAGCTCGAGGCTGCTGGATCCCGTGACGGCGCCGCGCGGCCCGACCGACCCAGCTCCAGGGCCCCGGGCAGCGGCAAGCTCACCGAAGGATCCGTGTTCGCCGGCCGCTATCGCGTCGGAAGCGCGATCGGCGACGGAGCCTGCGGCACCGTGTATGCGGCGCAGCGCCTCGACGACGGTACCGCCGTCGCGTTGAAGGTGATCCACTCGCACCTGGCGCGGGATCCGCAGGTGAGCAAGCGTTTCCTTCGCGAGGCGTCGATCCTGCGCAAGCTCGACAGCCCTTGCATCGCGCGGATCCACGACAGCGGACAAGACGACGCCGGGCTGCTGTACATCGCGCTCGATCTTGTCGACGGAGAGCCGTTGAGCGCGATGCTGGCGCGAGACGAGGAGCTGCCGATCGCGGATGTGGTGCGCATCGTGCTCGCGATCTGCGAGGGGCTTTCCGGGGCGCATACCGCGGGCGTCATCCATCGTGACCTCAAGCCCGACAACGTGATGGTGCGACGCACCGACGCGGGCGAATGGCAGGTGCGTCTGCTCGACTTCGGTTTGTCGAAGACGCTTCACGCGGCGCCGGGGTCCACGCATCTGACCGAGCAGAACATGCTGCTGGGCACGCCCGAGTACATGGCGCCGGAGCAGGCTCGGGGTGACGACATCGACGCCCGGTGCGACGTGTACTCGGCAGGGGTGCTGCTCCATGAGATGCTGGCGTGGGAGCATCCTTTCGCCCGCCGGTCGCCGCTAGCGGTTTTGACCGCGCACCTGACCGAACCGCCGCCGGACCTGTCCGTACGTCGTTCCGGTGCGCCGATTCCCCCCGCGCTCGCCGCCGTTGCCCACCATGCCCTCGCGAAAAAGCGATCCGAACGCTATCCCAACGCGGCAGCCATGGCAGACGCGTTGCGCCTCGCGGTGTCGTCCCCTCTCGACGTCGCCTCTGTGCGTCCGCCACCGGCCGAACGAGACAGCCTGCCCTATCGCGACACCGATCGGTTTTCCGCCGTCCACGCCGACACGCTTCGGGCAGCCTTACGCCCGCCGACCGCAACCGGACGCGCTGTCGGCATCCCCCCGTGGGTAGTCGTGTCCTTGGCGGCCGCGATCGCAGGGGTCTTGGTCGGCATGCTCGTCGCGCTGCGGTGTTGACGCCGCAGGCTGTCGCCGTCGGCCGCGCTCGACCTGGTTCCCTGCGCGCGCCGTGCTTGTTCTGCTTGTGGTCGTCGGGGTACGCGCCAAGGACCGTGCGCGTGCCTGGGCGTGAAGGGCGATGTCCGATGTTCCCGCGGCGGCAGCCGTCACCGAGGTTGTGGCGGTGCGATCTCCTGTCGCAGCGCATCGGGGATCGCGGAACCAGGGCCTGCAGCGCTCCACCCGCCCACCACGAGGTCCGGGAAGCTCGCGACGAACCACGCCACAGCATCGGGCGCCGGGTCGAACGCGCGCAGCGCCTCGGGCAGGACATCGACGGGCGCCAGCACCCCTCGGCTGTACTGGCCCCATGTGAAGCTGGTCGCACCCGTGCATGCGTGGCAGGCAAATGTCTTGAAGCCGGCATGGACCACGAGACGTCCTGTCCTGTCGAACGTAGGCTGCAGGCTGACCAGGTCGACGTCCGCCAACGTCCGTGGCGGCTCACCGGGCGGAGAGGGTCCGAGCTGTGCGAGCGCGCGCTGGCGCGCCCTGGTGACGTCGACGGCCCGCAAAAGCTCCTGCTCCTGCCGCGACGCGATGCTCCACACCACGAAGCGCGGCACGGAGATGCCGTGGGCTCCGCATCCATACTCGGTGTGGTCGGCGCGGACGAAAAGGAAAGGGCCTACGCTGCCGAGCAGCGTGATGCTCGCTGGAGGAGCGTCGGCGTTGCAGAACTCGGGGGGTGACACGACGGTGACGTTTCCGGCATGACCGACTCCGACCAGGTCGGCGCCCACCGAGACGCCCCTCCCCGCCACTTCCATGCCACCGCACACGCAGGGAGGGATCTCCTTTTCGGTGGGCTTCCAGCGCCAGACCATGCCGTCGTGGAGGATGAGCACGCCCGGTGCGTGGCCAACAATTCGCGTGCCCTGGTCGTCCGTGGTCAGCCACCAGGTGCGGACGCTATCCAGGTTCTGCTCGTGCGGGTTGGGACCGGCTTCTCCGGCCCAGATCAACACATCGGGAGAGGACCGTCTGGCGGCGTCGGGCGTGGCATCCTGGTCGGCGAGGCGTGCGGATACGGCAGACGAGGGTGCCGGGCTGGCCGGCGGCTTTCGCGACCACAGGTATGCTCCTGTGGCGGCGGCAGACAGGGCGAACGCGGCGGCCACGCTCCAGGTGGTTGTCCTGGCGGCGGATCGTGCGATCATGGCTTGCGCGAGCGGGCGGTCGGGGGACGCGATGCGCCGAGGAGCCGCAGGGCCTGACAGACGGTGGCGTCCTGGCAAGGGCCCACGTGGCCGCTGTGGGCAGGCCACGGAACGGGGAGCATCAGCGAACGACGCCGCACATCAGGGCCTCGCCAAGTTGGAAACGCATGCTCGAGCGACGCCTCGCGCTCGCTGGCGTTCGGAGGGTCGATGCGCAGGGAGGGGGACAACCCCACTCGTTGCACGGGAGACCCGTCGGGAAGAGCGTACAGCAACGTGGTGAGCCGCAGGACACCGACGCCCGCCTGGTCGTCGACGTACTCCTGCGCGCAACCCTTGCCGAAGGTCCGCGATCCCACGACCGTCGCACGCTGGTAAGCCTGCAGCGCGCCGGCGATCATTTCGGCGGCGCTGGCGGTGTTCCCGTCGACGATCACGGCGACCGGCCCGGTCCACCGTTGATCGGGGTCGGTGACGGGAGCGGTTTCGAGCTCGACAGACCGATCGCGGCGAAGCATGGGGAACAACGGTGCACCCGGCAGGAACAAGCCGAGCGCGGCCTTGGCGCCATCGATCGACCCGCCCCCGTTGCCGCGCAGGTCGAGCACCAGCCCGGCGGCCCTTCCCAGCTCGCGCGCATGGGCAAGCGCAGCTTCCACCTGATCGCCGAGGTCGTCCGGAACATCCGGTATGTCGAGTACGAGAACCTGCGTGTCTCCGTATGGCACGGCCTCGAGGTGCACCGACGGCGGGGACGGAGTGTCGTCGACGATGCTTGGGGGGACGACGCGAAGGTCGATGGGCGCGCCGGCGCGCAGGACGCGTACGATACGCGCCGGTTCGGGGTCGGCCGGGTCGAGGACGCCGAGCTGGTCGGCCTGTTCGACGGTCAGGCCGGAGGTGATCACGGATCCAACGGACAACACGATGTCGCCGGGCTGCAGCGGGCTTGTGACCGTGCCGTCGAGGCGCAGGCCGGCCACGGTCCTTTGCAGGTGGGACCACATGCGCGTGCGACCGCTCGCTTCGAGCTCCACCTCGTAGAGCGAGGTTTCCTCGTCGAGTGGGGCCCAGGCCCCATGGGGATCCACGTGCAGGACGAACGCGCGCAGCGCGGCCGCCAGCACCACTTCGCCCCAACCTTCGCCCGACAAGGGCGGGAACAAGCGGGTTCGAAACGCGTGGGCCACCGCCGCACCGTCGGGCCCCAGCGCCCGAGACACCAACGCCATGCGCCGGCCCAGCTCAGGGGCGAGCTGCCGTGCCGGTATCGTGACCGCACCGTCCTCGAAAGCAGGCTCGGTGATTGCGGACCAGGCGCCCGTCATGTCGACGGGATCTCGTGCGGCCGCATCGAAGCCGCGGTCGTAGAGGGTGCGAAGCTCGTCGATCCAGGAGGCCAGGAGCGCCCCCAGGTGGCCGGCAGCTTCGCAGCTCTCCGCCTGATCCGGCCGTTCGAAAGACGACAGGATCCGTGGGGCGACATCGCGCACCGCGGAAGAGAAGGGTGCATCCGGCGACGCGGACCACAGGCCATGCGGGTCGAGCCAGTCCGCGACGCTCATGGCGAAGGCTCTGGGGTCGACACGGGCCGGTGGCTGGACCAGGTTTGTGCGAACCTGTTCCGCGACGAGCCGGGCCTGGGAGCACATCAGGTGAGCAGGCACGTCGGAGGGCGCCTGGAGCTGCCTGGTGGCGTCGTCATCGCAGCGGGTGAGGCCGATGGCCGATGGCACGGCGCGCAGGACGGCTCGCGTCGGGGACTGGGCAACGCCGTTGTCACGCCGTGCGACGAGCCATCCCGCGGATGAGGCGGCGGCTACGGCAATAAGGACCCAGAGCCAGCGACGGCGGCGACGCATGACACGGAGTACTGTAGCACCGGGGGCGAGCGACCCTGGAGTTTGCTGTGGACGGGCAGCGGGTCAGGCTGTCCGCGGTCGGATGAAGCGGCTGCGCGGTGAGGATGCGAGCGCGCGTCTACAGCTCGATCGTCAGGCCCTCGCGCGCGGCCTCGCAGTTCGGGAACAAGGCCTGGGCACGCTTTTCCTTGGCCGCGACGATCGCGTCGGAGTGGCCGGGGTCGTGGTGGAACAGCACCAGCTTGCGAACGTTGGCGGCCTTGGCGAGCTCGACGCCATGCACATAGGTGGAATGTCCCCAGCCGGTCTTGGGCACGCCGCCAACTTCACCCGAGTACTCCTCCGGCAGGTACATGGTGTCGTAGATGAGCACGTCCGCGTCCTTGGCGAGGCGCGCGAGCTTGGGGTCCACGACGGAATAGTGCTCGGTGTCGGTGGCGTAGACCAGCGACTTGCCGCGATGGGTCAGACGGTAGGCGAACACGCCGTTGGGGTGATTGCCACGGGTGTTGACGATCTCGACCGGGTTCTGGTCGCCGATTCGGACGGTCTGGCCTTCGCGCAGGTCGTGGAAGGACATGTGCGCGGCCATGTCGGTGAGCGTGACGGGGAAGCTAGGGTAGTCCATCTGACCGGCCAGCGTTTCCTCCAGGGTGTGGGTCACGTTGTTGCCACCGTACATGTGAAAGCGATTTCCGGGGATGAACGCGGGCGTGAAGAACGGGAAGCCCTGGATGTGGTCCCAGTGCACGTGGCTGAAGAAGACGTAGGCCTCGATGGGCATCTCCGACAGCAGGCTCTGGCCGAGCAGGCGGATGCCCGTGCCGCCGTCGAGGATGACCAGGGTGTTGTCGCAGCGCACCTCGACGCAGCTCGTGTTGCCGCCGACTTCGACGGTATCCGGTCCAGGAACGGCGATGCTTCCACGAACGCCCCAGAATTTGATGCGCATCCCGGACAGCTCCTTGCGTAGCGCCAAAGCGCGGCGGATCCTCGACGAGTGTTGCTGGTGACTGGTTGGTGATAAAGGGGAGTCGCCCGAGGGGTCAACCTCTCTTTTTCGGTCTCGCGACGAGGCGACACCGGCCTATTTTGGATGGTTCTGCACGTGTGGCAAGCCCCTCCGACGGCATCGCGGTCGTGTCGGGCGCTGCGGATGGCCCCGCGGCATCTCGTCGCCTGCATCGACTGTGCTGCGCCCGCTCGACCCGGCCCCCTGTCCCTTCCGACCGGCGATCAGACTGCTTCATGCGCCCCGCGGCACGGCACGGTCGTGGATCGCTGCTCGATGGGCATGATGCGCACGCCGTGCATGCCTGCAGTGCGCATGCCCTGTTCGGGCGTCGTCGTGTCCTCGGCGGACCGTGCGCCACGCTGCAACCCACTGCGGCCGTCGTGGCTCCCATCGGCGTTCGACCGAATCGACGGATGGTCGACCGTGGCCGATCGAAGTCTCCGGCTCCGTGCATGGCGTGTCCGAATCGGATGAGCCATGGCTCTTGGGCGTGGACGGTCAACCGGCAGGATCCGCTTTCGGCTCGCAGGGAGCGCGGCACGGCCGAATGCGTGCATGCGACCTGGCGTCCCGAGCGCTTTTTCGATCCCGGCAGGTGGCGGCTGCACCCCGTTTTGGTAGGTTCTGCGCCCGTGACCAGTCCCGCCGCCGATATCGTCATCGTGCTGGGTGCGCGCGTGTACCCCGACGGCACCCTGTCGCCTGCCCTGCAACGCCGGGTTGCTCGGGCGGCGGACGCTTGGCGCGACGGCGTGGCGCCGCGCATTCTGTGCACCGGCGGCAAGCGCTGGGGTGAGCACCAAGAAGCGATCGCGATGCGCGCCGAGCTGCTGCGCCAGGGCGTGGATGACCAGGCCGTCGTGCTGGAGCTGTTCGCGCACAGCACGGCGGAGAACGCCTTGTACTGCGCCCGCACGCTGCGTCTTCTCGGCCTGCGCCGCGCCGCCCTGGTGACCTGTCCCTGGCACATGCCCCGCGCCATGCGTGACTTCACCCGGTGCGGCGTGGACGTGATCCCACTTCCCTCGGCCCCCGGACCAAGCTCTCTGTCCGTCGCGATCTGGCGAACCGGATCGGAACGCCTGAGCGCTGTCGTCGATCGCGTTCGACTGCGTCTGCGCGTGGGGACTGCATGAGCGTCCGCCGCCCGCTCCGGTCCGTGATGCTGCTGCTCGCCGCCGCCGCAGCGTGCAAGGCTCGGCAGCCGCCGCTGTCCCATGCGGACGCCAGTGCATCCTCTCCGGTGAGTGTCCTGCTGCCCGCTGCCCGGCCGCCGTCCCGGGTCGATGCACTTTTGGTGGCCGAGCATGCGCGTGCGATCGGCGAGGTGCACGACGACGACCTGTCGTCGGGAGAGGTGGGTATTCGGCGGGCGGCGGCGAGGGTGCTCGCTCGTTCCGAGGATCCTCGCGCCCGGGATCGTCTGGAGACGTTGTTGGCCGACGGCGATCCGGAGGTGCTGTCGTTTGCAGCGTTCGGGCTGGCCCAGGTCTGCGCGATCGACCGGGCTGCCATCACGCAGCGCGTGGCGTTGCGGGGTGCCTCCGATCGGGTCGAGCCGCAAGCCGCGCTTGACACCCTGGAACCAGAGTGGGCTCTTGCGCGTGCGCTCGGGCGCTGTGCGCATCCGTCGGGAGAACGCACGCTGGTGGCGTGGCTGACCGGGCCTCGCGACCGGGCGAGGGCATCGGCGCTGGCGCTTGGCGAGATCGCGTCGCGCCACCGGCGGCTGGAAGAAGAAACGACGGCGGCGTTGCTCCGAGCTGCCGCGGGCGACGCTGCGCAGCAGGCGTTGCCGGAGGCGTTCTTCCCATTCGGCCAACTCAAGCAGGCGCCACCCAGGGCACGCGAGCTGCTGATGGAACGCCTGCGCGATCGTCTGGCGGTCGCGTCGCCGGCCCGTGTTCTGGCCGTTCGCGCGATGGCGTCGATGGGCGCCGCGGCCGTGGCCGACCTGCGTCGCGTGCTGGTTACGACGCAGGGCTACACCACCGAAGAGCGCGCCGAGGCCGCGCGGTCGCTCGGCAAGATGGGAAGCGACGAAGCGCGCGAGGCGCTCGCGGCGGCGATCGACGATCTGGGCGCGAAGGTCGACCCCGCGGATCGGTCGTCGCTGGTCGGAGGCGATTTCCCGGTGCTTTGGACGGCGGTGGAGACGCTGGCCGGGCTGGGCACGAGGGCGGGCGCACCATCGAAAGGGCTGCAGACCCTGGCGGTGCTGCCGGCGGCCGGCGAGGCGCCTACGATGGTGCAGCGGCGGCTGACGTTGCTGCGGTGTGCCGCCGCGCGTGCGCTCGCGGGAACCGACCCGGAGGCCAGGGTGCTGACGGCATGCGATCCGGACCCGAGCGGAGTCGTCGGCGCGCTGGCGCGCGTCGCGGTGCTGGGACGCGGGCAGCTTCGTGGGGCTCGGCTGGTCGCATGGAAGAAGCTGGCGCAGTCCGGGCCGGCCCGTGTGCGCGAGGAGGCGATCGACCTCATCGGTGCGCACGCGGAGATTGATGATGTCCGCGGCGTGCTGGCGAGCGCGCTGCGATCGTCGGAGCCGGGGGTCGTGGCGAAGGCTGCCGAGCAGATCGGGGCGCATCCCGACCGTGTGATGGTGGCGGGGAAAGCGGGGCCATCGCGCGCCAAGGCCCCATCCGCCGACGACCACGTGGATCCGGAGGTGGCGAAGGCGCTGCAGGAGGCGATCGGCCGCACGTTCCCGGACGACGCGGTGGAGACGCGGGAGCAGCTTGCTCGCGCGGCGGGCGCGGTGCGGCTCGATGCCGCACGGCCATGGCTGACGGCGTTGTGCCGGAGCCCGATCGGCACGCTCCGCGCCAGCGCCCAGACGGCGCTGTCATCGCTGGATCGAACCCCGGCGAGCTGCCCGGCGAGCGGCGCCGTCGCAGATCCCCCGCCCAAGGAGCTCGCGCAGCTCATGCACGGCAAGGTGGAGCTGACGCTGGCGACCGACGTGGGCGACCTGAAGATGACGCTCGACGCGTCGTTGGCGCCCGTGGCGGTGACGCGCATCGTGGCGCTGGCGCGCCGGGGGTTCTACGATGGCATGCCGGTGCATCGGGTGGTTCCCGGGTTCGTGGTGCAGTTCGGGGATCCGGCCGGTGACGGTTACGGTGGCGATGGGGCGCCGGCGATGCGGTGCGAGCTGTCGCCGGTGGCGTTCGAGGGGGGGGCGGTCGGCATCGCGACGTCGGGGCGCGACACGGGATCGAGCCAGGTGTTCGTGACGCTGGCGATGGCGCCGCATCTCGAAGGCGAGTACACGTGGCTGGGCAGGGCCGAGGGACCGTGGAACGTGATCGTCCCTGGCGATGTGATCAAGAAGGTGACGGTGGCCGCGTTGCCTTGACGCGGGCGGGGAGACTATCGCTTCGGGTCGGCGGCGACTACGCTTGCCCGGATGCTGCTCGCCATCGATGTCGGCAACACGAACATCACGTTTGGGCTCCTGGATGGGCCGAGGTTGGTCTCGCAGTTTCGGAGTGCGAGCTCACGCACGCGGACGGCCGACGAGTATGCGGTCTTCGTGAGGGAGGTGTTGAGCCTGCGAGGGATCGATTACAAGGCGATCCGCGCGGCGATCGTGGCGAGCGTGGTTCCGCCGCTGACCGACACGATGGTGGAGCTGGTGCGCAGGGCATTCGCGCGCGAGCCGATGGTGGTGGGGCCGGGGATACGCACCGGGATGCCGATCCTATACGACAACCCGCGGGAGGTCGGCGCCGACCGCATCGTGAACGCGGTAGCGGCGTTCGATCGCGTGCAGGGGCCGGTCATCGTGGTGGACTTCGGAACCGCCACCACCTTCGACTGCGTGAGCCCGAAGGGAGAGTACCTCGGCGGCGCGATCGTGCCCGGGATCCAGATCAGCGCCGAGGCCCTGTTCTCGCGAGCCGCCAAGCTCTCGCGCATCGAGATCGCCGTCCCGCCGAGGGTCGTCGGACGCAACCCCACGCACTCGATGCAGTCCGGCATCCTCCACGGGTACGCGTCGATGGTCGACGGCATGATCGGCCGCATCAATGAAGAGCTGGGCTACGAGTCGGCGGTGATCGCCACGGGCGGGTTGGCCTCGTTGATCGCGAAGCTGACGAAGTCGATCCAGCATGTGGACGATGCGTTGACGCTCGAGGGCATGCGGATTGTCTACGAGCGCAACCTGTCCGGCTGATGGCGTCGTGATGCGGTTGCTGGCGGTATCGCTGACGGTCTCGACGATTTTTCTGCTGGTTGCAGTGGTGCTCGCGTCGTTGCTGGGCAGCGAGCCGGTATCGCTGGCCCGTGGCTGGGCCGACGCGGCGAGCGTGGATCATGCCATTCTGTTCGAGGTGCGGCTGCCGCGCATTGCCCTGGCGGGGCTGGCCGGCGGCGGGCTTGCGGTGGTCGGGTGCGCGTTTCAGGCCTTGCTGCGCAATCCGCTCGCGGAGCCCTACGTGCTGGGCGTCTCCGGAGGGGCGGCGTTCGGCGCAACCCTCGCGATTGTCCTCGGCGCGGGGTGGATCGCAGGCTGGGGTCCTGCGCTCATTCCGGCCTCGGCGCTGCTCGGCGGGCTGCTCGCGACCGTGCTGGTCTACGCGATCGCCGGCGCCGGCGTAGAGCCTTCCGGCACGTCGATCCTGCTCGCCGGCGTCATCGTCAACGCGATCGCCGGCGCGTTGATCACGGCGCTCAAGAGCCTGGTGAGCGCCAGCAAGGCGCAGGAGCTGCTCTTCTGGCTGATGGGGTTCATCGATGTGCCCTCGCCCTCGACCCTCGCGTTCGTCTCGGCGTACGTGGTGGCGGGGGGGTTGGTGCTGATGGTCGACGCGGGGCGGATGAACTTGCTGTCCCTAGGCGACGAATCGGCGAGGCACCTGGGGGTCGACGTGAGGTCGCTGGAGCGGCGGGTGTTCCTGGCGTGCTCGCTGGTGGTGGGCGCGATTGTGAGCGTGACGGGGCTGATCGGGTTCGTGGGGCTGGTGATCCCGCACGCGCTGCGCCGGCTGATCGGACCGGATCATCGCGTGCTGCTGCCGACATCTCTGATCGCCGGGGCGGGGATGCTCGTGCTGTGCGACATGATCGCGCGGGCGGCATTCCAATGGATCGGCACCGAGCCGCCGGTCGGCGCGGTGACAGCGCTGGTGGGAGGCCCGCTGTTTCTGGTGCTATTGCGAAGACGCCGGGTGGGATAGATCAGTTGCGTCGCCCGCCGCCGGGCGCGTTGGGGACGGGGGCTGGCTTGTTGGCGGCGGCGGAGGCGGCCATGAGCTGCTGTTGCTGCTGTTGCAGGAACTGCGCGACGCCCTTGGACCGCTCGATGGCGAACTGCTTGACCTGCCGGTCGGGCGAGGCGGCGAGCGCGTTGAGCAGCTTGGTGACCTTGTCGATCTGACGGTCCTGGAACAGCGCCTCGAAGTAGTTGTTGGCGAGGCGCACGTCGCGCATCATCTTGGGCTCGTGGGGCTGCAGCAGCTCGATGACCGCCTTCAGGTCGCCCTTCTGACCATAGAGGGCCGACAGCACGAGCAGCGCCAGCGGATCGTCGGCGTTGCGCTCCACCGCTTTCTTCGCCCACACGATCGCCTTGTCCCTCGTCTGCTCCTGCGCGGCGAAGAACCCCTGGATCGCGATGAACGGAGCCGCGTTCTTGGCGTCGGCAGGTGAGCTGGCTTCCTTCTCGATCGCCGCGATCGCCTTCTCTTCGTCGGACTGGTCGCGCGTGTACTGGAACAGGTACGCCCAGGCGTCGACGCAGCGGCGGTCGATCGAGATGGCCCGCATGATGTGCTCGCGCTCCTCGTCCGCGTTGCTGCGTTCGTGGGCGACCTTCGCGAGGTGCAGGGAGGGATACGGGTTCTCGGGCATCAGGTTCTGTGCGCCCTTGAGCGTCCCTTCGGCCTTCTCGAGCTTCTGGAGGCGGAGCTGGGTCACACCGAGCGCGAGCCAGTCGTCGCCCACGGCAGACCCGGACGCGACGATGCGGCCGAGGACCTGCTCGGCGCGTGCAAAGCGCTCGTACTTCATGAGCTCTTGGGCGAGGATCCGGGCGCGGTTGAGGTCGTCGGGTTGCTGGTCCCAATGCTTCTCGAGGCCCGTGAGCAGGTCTTCCAAGCCGATGGCGATGGGGCGGCCCTGGTCATCCTGAACCTGGACGGCGGGGCCGTTGAAGCCGAGCAGCTTCCACATCTGCTCCTGCGTGACCACGAGGGGCCCCTCGTTGAGCTTGTTCTTGAGATCGTCGGTCGGCTGCGTGAGGGGGAGAACGATCAAGGCGTTGCCGGGAACGCCGTTGGGGAAGGCGCTGACCGGGGCGACGATGGCGGCGCCGCCGGACAACGAGACGCCGAGGGGCGATCCGTTGCCGCCCGCGCCTCCCGCGGGAGACGCACCGCCGGGGTGGCCCTGAGCGGGGCCACTTCCGCCGCCTGCGCCGGTCGATCCGGCTGCGGACTGTCCGTTGGTCTTGGGCACTGCATTGCGGTTGGTCGATGCGTCCATGAGCGTCTCCTGATCGGTCGCTTGATTTGCTTGAGGGGCGCGGAGGCTACCACGCGCGCGGGCGAGGTGCACCGCGCCAGAGCAAAATCTCTGCGCCCGGGGAAAGGGCGGAAACCGCCGGGCCGGTGGCCGGCCACGGGCCCTGGCTTCCCTCAGTTAGCCTTCTTGTCGGCCTTCGGGGCGTTGGCTGCGGTCTTCTCGAGCTTGGCGCGCGTTCGCTCGGCTTCCTTCTTGGCCCGGCGCTGCTTCTGGCGACGCCGCTTGATCGGATCTTGAGGTGTTCCCATGGCGCCTCTTTAGCGCAACGCCACGCCAAGGAAAGAACAAAGTGGGAAGCCGCCGGAGCTCAGCCGAACGTGCTGCCGTCGAACCCCCACATCGCACCGTCGAAACCTGTGAAGTTCAGGTAGATCCGGGACGACGGCACCCCCAGGCGGTCCGCCAGCAGCTTGCACAGCGCTTCGCTGATGGACGCAGTTTGGGCAGGCGAGAAGGCCCCGACACCACGCACGTCGACGAAGCACGCCGGGCCTGCGGACCCGGCCATGGTCATGGCCGCGGGCGGGTCGAAAATGGTCATGACATACGCTTCCGGCTTTCCAGTCGATCGGGCGATGGTCTTGGAGCACTCGAGCAGCAATGCGGAGCGATCGGAATCGGCGACGTGTGCGTTGGTGCGAATGGCGACGAGCGGCATGGTGGACCTCCTCGTGTGCGGCGATACGATGGGCGCGGTCGGGGGGGAAGTGCCCACGGAGACGAACGGGGCCGCGGGTCGGGAACAGGCGAGCGGTGTTGCGGGTTTGGACGCCGCAGGAGATGGCATGGTGAAACGGATGAGCGAAGGGCGAGTCGGCGCTCGCGCGCTGGGCGCAGCGATGGTTTCGGTTCTTCTCGTGCTGCCGGGGTGCGGTCACCGAGGGGCGGTGCCGTCGACGGTGACGCCCGATCCGGCGCCGCCGGTGGCTGCCACGTCGCCGAGCGTGGTGTTCGGGCAGGTGGCTCCACCCTTCCAGCAGCCGCCGGTGCTGGCCGGGATGCCCGACATCGCGGCGCTGGCGGACAAGGTGAAGCCTACGGTCGTGAACATCACGACCAGCAGCTCGGCGCTGGTGCCGCGGATGCTGGACCCCTTCGAGTTCTTTTTCGGACCGGATTGGCCGCATTCGGGGCCGCGTCTGCCACCGAACCGCATGGAGCGCAGGGCCCTGGGCACGGGGTTCATCGTGGATCCGGCTGGCTACGTGGTCACCAACGCGCATGTCGTGCAGGATGCCGAAGACGTGTCGGTGAAGCTGTCCGACGACCGGACGTTCAAGGCGACGGTGGTGGGGCGCGACGAGCGGCTCGACATCGCGCTGCTCAAGCTCGAGGGCGCGCAAGGGCTGCCGGCGGTGGTGATGGGCGACAGCGACGCGCTGCGCGTTGGCGAATACGTGGTGGCGGTGGGCAACCCGTTCGGACTCGGGCACACGGTCACGATGGGCATCGTGAGCGCCAAGGACCGAACGATCGGGGCGGGACCATACGACGACTTCATCCAGACGGACGCGTCGATCAACCCGGGCAACAGCGGCGGGCCGTTGTTCGACCTGCGGGGTGCGGTGGTGGGGATCAACACGGCGATTCACGCGCAGGGGCAGGGCATCGGGTTTGCGATTCCGATCAACCAGGTTCGTGATTCGGTGCAGCAGCTTCGGGCGACCGGGCGCGTGGAGCGGGGCAAGCTCGGGCTGGTGTTCCAGCCTGTCACGGACGAGATCGCGAAGGCGATGGGGCTGGACAGGCCGTATGGTGCGCTGGTGGCGGAGGTGGAGCCGGACGGTCCCGCGGCGAAAGCGGGGATCCAACCCGGCGACCTGATCACGTCGGTCAACGGCGAGCAGATCACGCAAGGAAGCCAGCTCGCGCGGATGATCGCACGCAACGCACCGGGCAGCACGGTGCGGCTGACGTGGCGTCGGCAGGGCCAAGAGAAGTCGGGCACGGCGACCCTTGCTGCCCTCGAGAGCGACGACAAGGGGATCGGCAAGGCGTCGCCGTCGAGGCCGGATGCGAAGCCAACGCTGGGGTTCGGGCTGTCGATGACGCCCGCGGCGGGCGGCGGGGTGCTGGTGACGGAGGTGCGCGGACAGGCGGCGGGCAAGATCCAGCCGAGGGACATCATCCTCGCGGTCGACGGCCAGACCGTGTCGTCCCCGCCGGAAGTGGTGCAGGCGTTGACGAGAGCGTCGACGCAGAATCGTCCGGCGCTGATCCGGATCAAGCGGGGGGGACGCGTGCTGTTCGTGGTGCTGGACCCGCGCGGTTGACGATTGGTCGAGACGTCGCGTGGCGATTGGATGTACAAACGGCGTCCTTTCGCCGCGCCCGGCGTCGGCCTGCCGGGCCGTCCCATCGAGGTGAGCAATGAATACGATTCCTGGCATCGAGACAACGCTCGACCGTCTCGCGACGCGCCGCACCGCGCTCTACGACCGCGACTTCCTACTCACGTGGGAGCAGACCGACACGGAGCTCCTGGCGCTGCTCGACGTGGTCGAGGTACTCGAGGCGATGTACGCGCACAACATCTCCGCGCGGGTGTTCGACACGGGCCTTGCCGTTTCGCTTTTCCGCGACCAGTCCACGCGCACGAGGTTCTCGTACGCGAGCGCCGCCAACCTGCTCGGCTTGACCGTGTCGGACCTCGACGAAACCAAGTCGCAGATCGCGCACGGCGAGACGACCCGCGAGACCGCGAACATGATCTCGTTTCTGACCGAGACCGTCGGGATCCGGGACGACATGTTCATTCACGAGGGGCACAAGTACATGACGGAGTTCGCGGCCGCGCTCGACAACGGCTACCGTGAGGGCGTGCTGCTGCAGAGGCCGTCGGTGATCAACCTGCAATGCGACTACGATCACCCGACGCAATCGTTGGCGGACCTGCAGCACCTGATCCGGACGTTCGGCGGCCTGGAAAACCTGCGGGGCAAGAAGCTGGCGATGACGTGGGCGTATTCGCCGTCGTACGGAAAGCCGTTGAGCGTTCCGCAGGGCATCATCACCCTGATGACGCGCTTCGGGATGGATGTCGTGCTGGCCCACCCCGACGGCTACGACCTGTTGCCGGACACGATCGAGGTTGCCGCGCGCCATGCGGAGAAGTCGGGCGGATCGTTCCGCAAGGTGTCGTCGATGGCCGAGGCGTTCGAGGGAGCCGACATCGTGTATCCGAAGAGCTGGGCGCCGCTGCACGTGATGGAGCAGCGCACGCGTCTGCTGCGGGAGAAGCGATCGAGCGAGCTGGCGGCGCTCGAAAAGGAGTGCCTGGCGAACAACGCCCGGTTCATCGACTGGGAGTGCAACGAGCAGATCATGCGGGCGACCCGCGACGGACGCGCGCTGTACATGCACTGCCTGCCCGCGGACATCAGCGACGTGAGCTGCAAGAACGGCGAGGTCAGCTCCGCCGTGTTCGACAAGTACCGCCTGGCCACCTACCGGGAGGCGAGCCACAAGCCCTTCGTGATCGCGGCCATGGTCCTGCTCACCCGTTTCCCGGACCCGGTGGACGTGCTCCGCCATGCGATCGGGCGGGATGTGCGCCGACGCGCACGCTGAACGTGGGCAGGGGCCGGAAACAACCCGGTCCCCACGGCGGCGGCAGCGCCACGGACGGCACCGTGGCGAAGTCCTGTTGCCCTATCTGCGGGTGCGTTCGCGACACGAAACGTGGTCGCCACCGCGCCGGACCTCGTCCCCGGACAGCCCAGCGTGGAGGTCAAGGCAGGTTGGAGGGGTGAGCGTTCAAGGAATGGCACTCCGACCCCACCTGGCGGCGCCCGGCGCCTTGAGGAACCCCTGCACCCGGAGGGAGAAGATTGTCCGAAAGCGTTGCTCCTGGCATCCTGGACAGCGCATGGCCACGCCGAGCTTCTTCGAGTTCATCAACCCCCTTCTACCGTATCTGGCCCAGCAGTCGCGCGAAGTCCCGGTCTCCTAAGTGCACGACGCCGTCGCAGACGCCGTTGGCCTGACGGAGGAAGACCGGCAGGCCCTCCTGCCCAGCAAGTCCCAAGCGGTGTACAAGAACCGCATCGGCTGGGCTCACGACCGTCTCAAGCGTGCGGGATACTCGACAAGCCCCCGGCGAGGCTACTGGTTCCTGACGGACGAAGGCCGGAAGGTGTTCGAGAAGTACCCGAACGGCCTCCCCGAAAAAGAGCTCGATCGCGTTGCCTATCCATCGCGTGACATCCGCCTGCGCCAAGACGACAGCGACGGCGACGACCAGCAACCGAAGCCTTCGACGGTTGATCTCCAGGTGGAGCAGAGCCCAGACGAGCGCATCGATGAGGCGCTTCGAGAGTTGCGTGAGAGCGTGGCCCGCGAGCTGCTTGACGACATCCTTCGTGCGTCACCGCGTTTCTTCGAGAACCTGGTGCTCGATCTGCTCCATGCGATGGGCTACGGCACGAGCCGCGCGGATCTCCAGCGGGTCGGCGGGTCCGGCGATGGCGGCATCGACGGCGTGATCTCGCTCGACCGGCTCGGCCTCGAGAAGGTCTATGTTCAGGCCAAGCGGTGGCAGAACACGGTCGGCAGCCCGCAGATCCATGCCTTCATGGGCGCGTTGCAGCTCAAGGGAGCGGACAAGGGCATCTTCATCACGACCGCCAGCTTCAGCAAGGACGCGCGCAAGGCCGCCGCGCTCGCCCACGGAAGCGTTGTGCTCGTCGATGGAGAGCAACTGGCGAACCTGATGATCGACCAGGGCGTCGGCGTGACGAACAAGGCGCTGCACATCCCTCACGTTGACAGCGACTACTTCGAGGAGACCTGATGCCCAAGCTCACCACCTGACCGTCATCGCCCAGGTCTTCGATGACGGCGTGCTAGGCGTGAAGACGCCGACCGACCTCAAGCCCGGCGCGTACGACGCCGTGCTCGTCCTTCAGCGACCGGCTGATCCGCCAACCGCACAGGCCGGTGAGACGTTCGTTCCGCTTGCCGACTACCTCTAGCAGGCCAAAGCCGAGTAGGTGCACCGCGCGCTCGCAGCCTGCGACGGAAATGGAACGCAGACCGTCAAGTTTGTGTCGTCGGCGAGTGTGCAAGACCGTGATGGTGCGGTTCCGCTGATCCACGCTGCGCGAGAATCGTTCCCCACCATCGAGAAGATCCTGGTCGACGGCGCCCACGTGGGCGAGGTTATCAACGATGCGGTGTCTGCCACGGGAATCACCGTTGAGGTGACCAAGCGCACCGAACAGGTGAAAGGCTTCGTGCCTTTAGCAAAGCGCTGGTCGGTGGAGCGAACCCTGGGATGGCTCTGCCGCTATCGCCGCACGAGCAAAGACTACAAGCGTTCCAGCGAGACCGAGGAGTATGTGATCAAGTGGGCCATGGTAGCAGTTGCTACTGCGCAGACTTGCCCAGGCCATCCGTTGGAGACGCCCCGGTTGCGGATCCGCGGTCAGCAGCCTCTGAGAACCACGCCCGTAAGGGACTAATCCCCTGGCACCCATCGCTGCGCGAACCTGGTTGTCACCGCCCCCGCGATCCCCAGCACGAGCCAGCCAGGATGCGCCAGAACCGCGAGCAGCGCGCCGTCGACCAGCGCGATCCCGGCCAGCAACCACGGCACCGGGATGAGCGGCGCGCGCGTCCGGGTCTTCTCCCAGCGAGCGATCAAGGCCAGCGCGATTACGTACAGGAACTGCGCCGCCCCTGCGACCACCACCGCTCGTGTCGGCTGGCCGTTCGCGGCCCGGGCAGCCACGGGGAACACGAGCGCACGGCACGCGGCCATCAGCAGCACGGTGGCCGCGTGCTTGCGGTGCAGCGAGTCGTAGAGCAGCACGACCCCGCAGAGCACGGCCCCCCACAGCAGCGTGCCCGGCGATATTGCTCCCAGCACGACCAGCGCCGAGGCGAACAGCGTCATCATGAACGTGATAGCGGATCCGATGCCGATTCTCCGGGAAGGGAGCGGGCGACCGGGCTTGCGCACGCGATCCTCGGATAGGTCCATCAGGTCGTTCAGGCACATGCCCGCCGCGTAGATGAGCGATAGCCCGACCAGCGCCCCGAGCGTGGGCATCGAAAGGAGCGAGCCTCCCGACAGGATCACGGCACAGAGCGTATTGGTCCACACCGTCGGGAGATTGCTCACCCTGCACAGCTCCAGATACGCGCGCAGCCCTCCTGTCGCCAGAAGTCCTCCTCTACCTCAATCCCGAATCACGTGGTCGAGCAACGTGCCCATCACCTCGGTGGCGTGCAGCCGCTCCTTGTTTAGCAGCTTCGGTTCGGTCGTCATCAGAAGCGGTCCGTCGTCGTCGCGATCGGTGACCCTGCCGTGCGAGCCCTTTACCAGCGACGCGTCGAGCGGTGTCACCTCCAGGAGGTGCCGAAAGCCGAGCGCTTTTTGGGCGAGCGCCGTCGCGATCCTGAGCCGCGGCCAACGGATCGCAGGGTCGAGCAACAGCTCGCACGGATCGTATCCCGGCTTGGCGTGGATGTTCACCGTGCGGGCGTAGTCCGGCGCCCGAGCGTCATCGTCCCAGAAGTAATAGGTGAACCACGTATCGGCGTGCGCCAGCAGCACCAGCTCGCCGGACCGCTCGTGATCCAGCCCAAACGAGCGCTTCCCTTGGTCATCGAGCACGTGCTCCACGCCGTCGACCGACTCGAAGAGCTGCTTGACCCGCGGCAGGTCGCCCGGACTGGCCACGTACACGTGCGCGATCTGATGGTCGGCCACGGCGAACGCGCGACACCGTCCCGGGTCAAGGTACTCGCGCCCGAGATCGAGCTTGACCGCGAGCAGCCCGGCCTTGCGCAGCAGGCGATTGGGGTGAATGACCCGATGCACGGGCGTGATCCCGTATTCTGACAGCACCACGACCCGACACCCCCTGTCGGAGAAGAAGTCGATCAGCCGCCCGCACAGATGGTCGATCTCCGCGAGGTCCGATCCGATCGGACCGTCGGGGCCCGCCTTCTGCAGCACGTAGTCGAGGTGCGGGAGGTACACGAGCTGGAGCGTGGGTTGGTAATCGCGCTCGATTGCCATCGCGGCTCTTCCGATCCACTCGCTGCTCTCGATGGAGGTTGCGGGGCCCCAGTACTTGAACAGGGGGAAGACGCCGAACTGCTGCTGGTAGCGCTCGCGCAGCTCCGGCGGGTTGCTGTAGCAGTCGGGGAGCTTGCGGCCGTCTGCGCAGTACAAGGGACGCGGCGTGATCGACCAGTCCACGTCGGTGAACATATTGTACCACCAGAAGGTGTTGGCGCAGGTGAAACCGGGGCGCAGGCGTCTTGCTAGGTGCCAGAGCTTGTCGCCCTGCACAAGGCGATTGGATTGCCGCCACAGCCAGATTTCGCCGAGTTCGCGGAAATACCAGCCGTTGGCGACAATGCCGTGCGCCGAAGGGAGAGTGCCGGTCAAGTAGGTCGACTGCATCGAGCAGGTGACCGCCGGCCAGATCGCCCGGATCGGGACGTGGCCGCGACGGCTCAGCTCCAGAAGTCGCGGCGTGCGGTCGCCCAGCAGCGAGCGCGTCAGCCCCACCACGTCCAGCACCACCGTGCGATTCATACGCAGACTTCCCCGCTCCGGCACGCGATTCGGTTCCGAGCCCAGGCGAGCTCCCGGACCACCGCGTCGACCACGCTGCCCGCCCGCAGCTCCGGTGGGAGCACGCCGAAGCTGTAGGTCTCCACCACCAGGGGCACGTCCGCCGGAAGCAAGGAAATCGCTTCCAGCAGGTCGGGCTGGGTGGTAAGGCATTCCCCGATGCGCTCAGCGAAGAGGGGCACGTGGAAGTGCACGCGCCACTCCTCCACGTTGCAACCATCGTTTCCGAAGGCAAGGGCGTTGTCGAGGTCGTCGAACCGGACGAGGTTCCCCGAGGCGGTGCGGCCTGCGGTCTGGTGCAGGTAGCGGGGCTCGGCGAAGGGTCGAAGGCGGGCGAGCCCAGCGCCGGGAACCCGCAAGGCCGAGGACAGATGCACGATCGAGACTGGCAGGCCGGCCTCGGCGAGGGTTTGCAGGGCCTTGGCTGCCGGCTCGAAGAGCACCGCATGGTGGCAGCAGTCGAAGCAGATGCCCAGATGCCGGCGGCGACCGGGTGACAGGTGCAGTCCCTCGACGAAGGCCGCCGCATCAGTCGCGGTTTCGAGCACGCAGCCAGGCTCCGGCTCGAGTGCGAGAACCAGATTGTAGCCGGAGCGCTGCGACAGGCGGTCGAAGTGGTCGAGCGCGCGCTCGAGGTTCCGCCTTGCCGCACGCCAATCCTCGCTCGCGGCGTGCCATCCCACCGGCACGGTCGTTACCACGCCTTGCTTGCCCGGCTCGATCCAACCGGAGAGGAGGTCCGCGAGCCTCGTGGTGTATGCGAGGCGATCCTCGCTGCGCCAATCCGGGACGTACGCTTGCTGCTTGACGACCAGGTCGTGGAATCCTCCGTAGGGGAAGCCGTTGAGCGAGGTAATCGACACGCTCTGTTCGCGGCACCAGTCCAGAAACTTCCTGCAAGACACGTCATCGAGCTCGGCCGCTGCCTGCTGGGAGAGCCAGAGGCACAGCGGGAATCCTTCGGGCGCTCCAAGCCCCTGGCGGACGCCGGGGACATTGGTCTGGAGGCTGGCGAAGGTGTCGGCCCAGGACTCGCCCGGGTGGATATTGGTGCAGTAGGTGAGCATCAGGCCGCGAACTTGGGGCACTGGCTGAGGAACGTTCGGGGGTTGTCGTAGAACACCTTGTCGATGGCGCTCTGGGGGTGGCCGCGACGGCGCATCTCCTCGGCTGCCTTGAGGGTGGCGAGCGGATCGCTCACGCCCCAGTCTGCGGCAGAGTTGAGCCAGATGCGGTTCATGCCGTGGATCTCGAGCAGGTCGACCGCACGCTCCGGAGAGCATTTGCTAGTGGGGTACAGCGTCAGGCCGACCCAGAACCCGCGGTCCAGGATCTCGCCCACGGTATGCTCCTCGCCATGGTCGATCACGACCCGCCCCGGATCGATTCGCCGCTCGTTTCGGATCGCGTCCATGATCAGGCGCGTGCCCTTTCGCTTGTCCTCCAAGTGGGGGGTGTGAACCAGGATGAGCTGGTTGTGGTCGGCGGCGATTGCGATCTGGCGCTCGAGCACGGACAGCTCGTTGCGGCTGTTCTTGTTCAGGCCGATCTCCCCGACGCCGAGCACGGTGGGGCGATCGAGGTAGTCGGGGATGATCTGCAACACGTCGTCGGCGAGCCGGAGATCCTCGGCCTCCTTGGGGTTGAGGCAGATCCAGCAGTAGTGCCGGATTCCGTAGCGGGCGGCGCGCGCGGGCTCCGCGACAGTGAGCTGGTGGAAGTAGTCGCGGAAGCCGGATGCCGATCCGCGATCGAAGCCGGCCCAGAAGGCCGGCTCGGTGACGGTGTGGATGCCTGCGATCGCCATCGCGCGGTAATCGTCGGTTGTGCGCGAAACCATGTGGATGTGAGGCTCGATGATTCTCATGGACGGACTCCATCCCAGGCTCCGACAGCGGCCTTGAGCCCAATCGCGCTGGGGCGAGGCTCTTGGGTTGGATCGCTCCAGCAGACCAGCAGGGCCTTGGCCCGGTCTTCGGTGGCAGTGGTGAGAATCTGCAGCGCCTGCACGAGCGCGCGATAGCGGAAGTCCGCGCGCCCTTCGGCCGCATTGTGCGTGCGGTCTACGCGATCGAGCAGCGCTGCCACCTCGAGCAGCCGCGCACGGGCGTCGAGGAAGCCGGCATCAAGAACTTGTTGCGCCGTCATGGGGCAGGTGGGTTTCGACATGGAACGACCCCTGGGTAGTTGCAGCCGCTCCGGAGCGGTAGCTCAGGAAGTGTGCGAATGCAAAGCCTCATCAAGTCCAGATCGATCTCGTGGAGCTCCTTTTTGCGACCAAGGCCTGCGGGCACTGTGATGCACAGCTCGCCGCCGATGTGCTCCTGGAACTCCTGCAGCGCGCGCGAGACATCCATCGCCTCGATCGCCGGGTGGTAGAGTGCCAGCCCGAACGCGGCGAGCGTCTCGATAACCAGCCCGAGTTCGTGCTCGGTCAACAACCCCGCTCGCGCGGCGTAGAGCGAATCGAGCGCGATTCCGATCGCTACCGCCTCGCCATGGCGCACGCCTCCCGCAGTCATCTGTTCGAGCCTGTGCGCCGACCAGTGGCCGAAGTCGAGCGGGCGCGTGGAGCCGAACTCGAAGGGGTCGCCCGACCGGATGTGCTCGATGTGAAGCTCCGCGCACCGAATGATCAGATGCTCGAGTCTGGCCGGGTCGAAGGCGGCGAGCCGATCGCGCTCGGCGTGCAGCCAGCCAAGGAACTCGGCGTCCTGGATGGCCGCGACCTTGACAGCCTCGGCCATGCCGGCGCGAAGGTCGCGCGGCTGCAGCGTGGAGAGGAAGTCGAAGTCGTTGATGACGGCGAAGGGCGGTGCGAAAGTGCCAAGGAAGTTCTTTCGGTCTAGCACGTTGACGCCGTTCTTGACCCCCACGCCGACGTCGCTCTGGGCCAGTACAGTCGTGGGCATGCGGATCAGGCGCAGCCCGCGATGCGCGGTCGACGTCGCGTAGCCCACCGTGTCGAGCACCGCTCCGCCCCCGATCACGATCACGAACGACTGGCGGCACAGGCCGTGCTCGTGCACCAGGCGATGAACGGCATCGAGGTGGGTCGGCGCGCTCTTGCAGGCTTCCCCTCCCGGCAGGACCAGCGGTGGGCACACCCATCGCAGCGTGTCGGCGTGCTCGCGCGCGTAGTCGATCGCGCGACCCATCAGCCCCGGCATGGCGTTCGCCACGCCCGAGTCGATGACCAGCAGGGCCTTGTGCGGGTGAGGGCCTGCGCGGCGCACGATGTCTCTCAGGACCATGCTATCGCGGCGCCAGACCGAGCGGGCGAAGACCACGGGGTAGGCGAAGTGCACGGCGAAGCTCTGCTCGATCTGACGAAGCATCTACGGTGTATCCTACCACGGTCACATCGATCCGCCGCACAGCACCGCGCTCACCCACGGCGCCGAAGGACGCCGCCGCCGCGTCGTCTCCGCAACATCGTGGGGCAGGACAGGGGCAGGACATCGCCCAGACCGGCGAACTCGCTGTGCGCGTTGAAGACGGCCACGACCACCTGGGGCTGCAGCGTGACCGCGATGGCATCAACCACGAACCCGAACCAGCGCATGAGGCGGCCTGCGAGGCATCTGGGGCGGATGTTCTTGCCGAAGCTTTTGATCTCGTCGCGCTCGAGCAGGTAGACGAACGCGAAGACGAAAGCCCACGAGGGCCAACAGGAGCAGGTGACCGAGCGCGGCCAGGTAGGACACGGCGCCGGCAGCGTGGTGCAGCGCCTTCCCGAGGTCATCAGCGCGCGGCAATCGGAGCCTTGTCACCCACGCACGCGGTCGGAGAGCAGCGGGTGAAAACGATGATGCCGCTCAGCTCAGCCCAGTCCATGTCTGACTGCGCGTGCGGATTTCGTCTGGACCGGCACGGACTCGTGCGAGGGCTCGCGCAGCAGCCCACCGTGGTGCCGCGCACCAACATCACTTGCTGATGGCGAGACTGCAAGAGAGTTGGGTACGACGCATCCTGGAGCCGACCGCATCCCCGGTGGGTGGGCGGCATTCCACGGTCTCGAAAGGCACGTACCGGGTCGGTACGCGGCATTCCACGGTCTCGAAAGGCACGTACCGGGTCGGTACGCGGCATTCCACGGTCTCGAAAGGCACGTACCGGGTCGGTACG
>Ga0272446_1000046_pt1 | contig 146213 bp, 140 predicted proteins | sample YNPCB0061_FD_194587 | JGI IMG/M metagenome (GOLD analysis project Ga0272446, IMG submission 194587) | Hot spring microbial mat communities from Yellowstone National Park, WY, United States - YNP-CB-006-1 | ecosystem: Environmental > Aquatic > Thermal springs > Hot (42-90C) > Sediment | place... | reverse complement strand
GTGTTTTTTAGTCTTATATAAATGGGCTCTCCCTCAAAGATGGGGCAAAGGCGGACTTCTGGTAAGACAGAAGTACGGCAAAACATCTTGAAAGGAACCCGAATGGCGGAGGGAAACGACTCTTGTGCCAACTCGCTCTTCGTAATCGCGCGCCAAGGCTGAGCAACCATGCGAAATTCCACGAATGCAAGCCCATTGCCGACCAACTCCATCACACACGAGGTGTGATGCGCGCGGCCGTACGGATATCGGCAATCTGCACGCCGAGAGCCATGAGCGTCTGGCGCAGGTCGTTGAAAACCGGTTGCGCTCCATCGGGGTCAGAGATCGTCAGGATTGCGGTGAAGGGCACCCCATCATCGGGCATCTCCTCACCAGCGCGCGTCAGGTAGTTGACGGCAAGCCGCCAGTTCGATGACGCACCGACACCGCGCGGCATCGTTTTGGCGAAGACCTTGACCGGGCTCCATTTCAGGCCGTGTTCGATTAGTTCGGCTTCGACAACGGGAGTCTCGCTCCGACCCGGAAGATAGAGCGGATCCAGTCGGCCCTTCCAACCCCCGTCAGGTTGCTCTTGCTGAAGCGCTGCTTCGAGGTTGATCCGCACGAACTCAGAGCCGTAGCGCGGATCAAGCGGTGGCGAGGAGACGAGGGTCAAGCGCGCGGCGCCGCGGCACTTCCCCCCAGGACCGACAAGAGAAGCAGGCCAGGAGAACCGGAAGGTCACCTGCTGATCACGCTTGATCCGCGACGCGAATACCAGCGTGATCTCGTGATCGTCAGTCTCCAGAATATGCTCTGTCGACGGTGGAACACCGAAACCCACCAGATGACGAGCCACCGGAGCTAATGCCTTCGCCTGAAGCGGCTCGGGAACCCGGGCATTATGAATTAAAAGACCGATCAGCGTCTCTCTTGAGACATTGCCCTCGATGGCGTGGTCGAGAGCAGCAGCCGTCTTTGCAACGAGTGGGGTTGCATAGCTTGTGCCACACCCGCTGATGACGGCGCCCTCGGGTGTGACCGAGAAGAGCGCGTGGTCCAGAGGGGGTTGAGGGGAGCCAGACCCTCCGACATGAGCGAGATCAGGCTTTACTCCCGCGCGTAGTCCTGGTCCGCGCCGACTGAAGCGACACGGCGCAAACGGCACAGAAACCGGATGTCCTGGCGGATTGACCGCGGCAACCGCGACATTCCGAATACTCTCAGCCGGTGTAAGCAATCCGTCATTGATCGACGCCGCTATGGTCGCGAGCGCCTGTGTCGCATCGCTTGGCCATTCTGAGCGGAGATTGTGAGGATCGACATTGCCGGCTGACACGAAGATGATGGCATCGTTGTCTTCGGCGATGCGGTCGAGACGCGCCGCATGGGGACCGTACCGATCAAGCGTTGCTGGCTGCAGTACGTTCAGGCTCATGTTGAAGACGCGGACGCCATGTCGCGATCGCACGTCGCCTACCGCTGTTTCAACCTCATCGAAGAACTGGGGCAAGCCCTCGGGGTAGTACGACGCAATAGCCCCGCTGTTTTCACTGGGAAACACCGCGAGATCGACGAGTTCAGCGCCATCGGGCTCGGGACAGCATTGGGTGCCATTGAGCGCCCCACCCAGGACGGCGAGACCGCCAATGAAAGACCCATGCGCGAGGTCCTTGTGTTCGTCGGCAAGGATGTCCCACCGGTCAATTACCCAGTCTGAAAGCGCTGCACCTAGCCCGCCGTCGATGATGCCAATTTTGGGATGCGTTCTGGCCGTATCTCGGACAGGCACCACCTCCTCACTCGGGCGCACACGCCCTTGATAGGCGGCCGTTCGCACGACAATGCCTGGGAGCGAGACCCTGCGCACAAGAGGATGCGTGTCCAGGAAGGCCAGGAGGCGGCGGTGCCGCTCCTGGGAAGGATCGAAAGGCGCAACCTCCCGGCGGCGTTCAGCCTGAGGTGGTGGACCGAGGCGGAGTGTTGGAGCAGCGGCGGAGCGGGAAACTCGGACCGACAGAAGTGGCTGGGCGCGGGCGCGGCTGGGAAGCCGCTGAACCATCAGCCCTTCGCCAAGCGCCGTGAGGCCAGCAACAAAGGACTGGAATAGGCGGCGATGACTCTCAGTTAGCGCATCCCAATCCCCCCGCGGGGGAGGTACATCGAAGAGTTCGACTTCGTAGCTGCCGCCAGTGATAGGGTTGGATAGCCATGCCACGGCCTCTTCGAGCGAAAAGCCCCTTCGGTCGCTCTCTCCATAAATCTCAATTCGCTCAATGGCACCGGTTTCACTGCGGAGCGCCGAGGGGTACGGGACCTTTTTTCCTAGAGTGGGCACAAGACGAAGTCTGGTGTCGTCCTCAGCCCTCGCAATATCGTCGGCGATCTGCAACAAGGGTTGAGGCCGCGCTTCGACAAGCATTACGCCGATGTCCGCTCCGCCTACGATCGGAGTGCGATCCGCTTTGAAAAGCGCCTTCAATGGTCGATGGCTCTTGGCCCATGCCGAGCGGCGCAGGATTACCTTCACATAGCCCAGATCAGTTTGTGGATTAGCATGCAAGCCGTCCGCAATGGTTCTGAGCTGCGCGATGAGGCGCGCCTTGTGTTGTCGAAATTCCTGGTCACGGTTTGCGAAGAAGTCCTTCTTCGGACCGCCGCCGGAGGTTTCCCGCGCCTCCTCATAATTCTCGGGATTTAGGATGATCTGAATCGGGCTAGCCATCGGCGCTCACCTCGCCGCCGATTTCAGGATGGCGATCTCCAAGCTTCCCGAGTTGACGGCTTACTGTGGATTTATCCCGGCCGGCGACTTCGCCGATGTCGGTAAGTGAAAAGCCGAGTTCGGGATCATCTTTCATGGCGCGAAACAGGTTCGCTGCATCGCTGAACAGAAGCGCCCGCCGGGTACTGTCGATGCGTGCGCTATTGAGCGTCGCGAACTGCCGAAGCGTGTCCAATAAGCCCCGTCGATCCTGATCCTTTACCGTGGTGGCCTTCTTGTAGGTGCGCACTAGGGACTCGATCTCTGCACCCGTGCAGCCCCCCGTGAACCATGCGATCAGTCGAAGATGGCTTTCGGGAGCATCGATCGGCGGCATGAAATGCCGAGCGATCGCAATTCGCATCTGGAAGTCCGGCTTCGGGATCTCAAGCTGCACCTCGAAGCGCCGCCAGACCGCGGGATCTAACAGGCGCTCATGGTTCGTGATCCCGATGGTGAAGCCGAGGTCCTTACGCGCGTCCAGATTCTGCAACAGGGCATTCACGACCCGCTTGATCTCGCCCACCTCCTGCGGGTCGTCGCGAAGCTTCGCAATGGCGTCGAACTCATCCAGAAGCAGCAGACAACGATGGCGGTTCGCGAATGCAAAGAGATTGCCGATGTTGCGCGCTGTTGTCCCGAGAAACGACGACACCAAACCGTCCAGCCTCACCAGCACGACAGGCAGATCGAGCTTGTAGGCGATCCACAGGGCGAGGCGGGTCTTGCCGGTGCCAGGCGCACCATAGATGAGGCAGGTCTTCGGCGGTTGAAGGTCGATGGCGGAGAGCGCTTCATAGTTGGCCCATTCCTCAATGATCGTCTCGATCGCCGCGGTGACCGTCGAGTTGAATAAGGGCGGGTCGGCCCGAATGTCCGCTGGGAACAGGAGCTCGGCCAGCGGCGCCGATGTCTCGCGATCGACAGGGACCGGCGTATTCCGGCTGAGCGCTTCCCCAGGCATTTGCGCCCTCGAACGCGCAAGTCGGCTCGGCGCCATCTCCTTCGTCCGTTCAGCGGCGGTGAGTAGGCTGGCCAGGGCCGCTGCTTGCTTGGTCTCCCCGTCCTTGGCAAGTGCGTCCCTGAGCCGCTCCACCTGCTTCCGCAATGCGGGCGAGGCATCCGCCATTGCCGCCCGGCACAGGGCCTGAACTATCGAGAAGTGCTCCATCCTGGCTCCTGAATGCGTTGCAGAGGTCACGCGTTTTGGTACTTATACCAGTTCATTCGTTGCAGAACAAGCCAAAAAAGTTTCGCATATACCTAAATTCGTTGCGTACTCCCGTCATGCTGTTGCGCACCCCTGCGAGACTGATGCGTATCGTTGGCGGCTGTCGACGCACCCCAAGGTGGCAGCATGGGAGGAGATTCAGCGTGGATTATCGCACATGCTATATCGCACTTGACACATCACGAGACATAAGCGTATCCTTCGCGGGGTTACGATCCGCTGCAAAGGTACCCCGATGCGACAGGCCAGCGCTGACATCCCCGCCGATTATCCGGTCCGCGTGAGGTCCGTCAGGGGGCGGCTCGAGCTGACGCAGGCGCAGCTGGCCGAGCGGATCGGTGTGTCCTTTGCAACCGTCAATCGGTGGGAGAACGGCCAGTCGAAGCCTACTCGGCTGGCTTGGCAGCAGATCCTTGACCTCGAATCCGAGTTTGCGGCCTCGCAGGAGAGGGCCGCGCCCGCGGCTGTTCCCGCAGAAGCTCCGTCAATGCTCGACTTCGCGGCGAAGCCTGCCGTGGTTGCCGCCGTGGCCGAGGCGAACCGCCTCGCCTACGGCCACCTGTTCAATCCAGCCTTCGCCACGGAGATCTCGCTGATCGATCCGCTGCCCCACCAGCGGATCGCCGTCTACGAGCATATGCTCGGCCTGTCGCCGCTGCGGTTCCTTCTGGCCGACGACGCCGGTGCCGGCAAGACGATCATGACCGGCCTCTATCTCCGGGAGGTCCTGGCACGGCGCCTCATCAAGCGCGTGCTCGTCGTTCCGCCGGCTGGCCTGGTCGGCAACTGGGAGCGCGAGATGCGCACCCTGTTCCGCCTTCCGTTCCGGATCGTGCGCGGGGCAGATGCCCGCACTGGCAATCCATTCGTCGGAGCGGACAGCGACCGCCTCATCGTCAGCGTCGACACCCTTGCGGGTGAGCGCATGTTCGCCCGGTTGCGCGAAGCGGTCGCTTCAGGCGCCGCCCTGCCATATGACCTCGTGGTGTTCGACGAGGCCCACAAGCTGGCGGCCGATCGCGAGCAGGACTTCTACGTCCGCAAGACGGACCGGTACCGCCTCGCCGAGGCGCTGGCTGGCCTGCCGGCAGATGGCTCGCGGTGGGAGCTTGGCTGGTCGGCGACGCACGTCCTCCTGCTGACCGCGACGCCGCATATGGGGAAGGACTTCCCGTACTACTGCCTTTGGCGGCTCCTGGCGCCGGACGCTCTCGCCACCTTCGATGCGTTCCAGGCCTTTCCCGAGGCACAGCGCCGCCGCCACTTCATCCGGCGCACGAAGGAGGAAATGGTCCGCTTTGATGGGCAGCCTCTCTACCCGCAGCGGCAGTGCGACACCCTCAGCTATGAGCTGAGCCCTTCCGAGCAGCAGCTCTACGAGGCGACGACCAGTTACATCAGCGAGACCTACAACAAGGCGCGGATCCTGAACCGCTCCGCGGCGCGCCTCGCCATGAGCGTGTTCCAGCGCCGCCAGGCCAGTTCGACCTATGCGCTGATGCGCTCCTTCGAGCGCCGCCTCGAGCGGCTGGACGAGGCCATCGAGCTTGTCCGCTCGGGCCGCGCCGAAGAGCTGGAGCGCCGCCAGAGGCGCATCGGGGAGACGCCCGACTTCTTCGAGACCCGAACTGCCGACGAGGATGCCGACGACGCGGGCGAGCGGGAGCGCCACGAGGAATTCGAGGAGAGCGCCCTGGGCGGCCTCGTCGCGCTGACCCTGATGGAGCTCCAGGAGGAGCGCGCCGAGGTCGAGACCCTGCTCGCCCAGGCTCGGCACCTTGCCGATGCGGGCGAGGACTCCAAGTTCGAGAAGCTCCGCGCGGTGCTGCGGGACCCGGCCTTCGCCCGGGAAAAATTCATCATCTTCACCGAGCACCATGACACGGCCGAGTTCCTGGTGCGCCGTCTTGAAGGACTTGGGTTCACCGGGCAAGTCGCACTGATCCACGGCGGCCTCGACTACCGGGACCGCGAGGCGCAAGTCGAGCTGTTCCGGCGCCCGCTGGACGAAGGGGGCGCCAACTATCTGGTCGCCACGGACGCCGCCGGCGAAGGCATCAATCTGCAATTCTGCTGGCTCATGGTGAACTACGACGTGCCGTGGAATCCGGCACGCCTTGAGCAGCGGATGGGGCGCATCCACCGGTATGGCCAGAAGCGCGATCCCGTCATCATCGTCAATCTCATTGCGGGGGAGACGCGCGAGGGCCGGGTCCTGAAGACCCTGCTCGACAAGCTGGAGCTGATCCGCAAGCAGCTCCGGTCGGACAAGGTCTTCGATGTCGTCGGGCGGCTGTTCGAGAACGTGTCGCTCAAGGCCTATCTGGAGATGGCGGCGACGGAGGACGGCGCCCGCGCCGCGATCGAGGGCATCGACGGGCTGCTGACCGAAGAGCAGGTGCGCGCGCTCGAAGAGCGGGAGCGCGCCCTGTTCGGGGGCGGCGACGTCAAGAGCCATCTCCCCGAGCTCAACGCCGCCATGGAGCAAGAGCAGTACCGCCGCCTGCTGCCCGGATACATCCGCCGCTTCGTCGAGACCGCGGCGCCCCTGATCGATCTCCGGCTGGAGGGCGATCCGGACGGCATCTTCGATCTCACCCCGGAACGCACGCGCGGGCTCGACCCCGTGCTCAGCGCGATGGAGTTCTATCCGGCCGAGATGCAGGGCCGGCTCACCGTCTACCGGCCCAAGGATCGTACCGATGCCATCTGGATGCACCCCGGCGAGCCGGTGTTCGACCGCTTCTGCACCACGCTGCTCTCGCGCTACGGAGACGAGGCGCGCCGCGGCGCGATCTTCGTCGATCCGCATGCCAAGGCCCCCTATCTTTTCCACCTCGCCCAAGTATCAGTGGTTCACCGCCAGCCGGCCGCAGAAGCCGCCGAGCTCTTTGGAGATCACGCTGGGCGTCAGGATGGCGCCCGCTCGGAGATCATCGAAAGCCGGCTGATCGGGCTTAGGCAGGAGAGCGACGGCACGATCGCTCTTTGTCCGCTGGAGCACCTGCTCCTGCTGCGGGGTGCGCATGGTGTGCCTCCCGGCAGTGTGCCTCTCGCCCGGTTAGCGCGAGGGATGACGGACGCCGCCGCCGAATGGATCAAGGGCGACGCGCTTGCCCGCATGGTGGAGGAGCACCGCGCGCGCATCGAAAGCACTCTGCCGGAGCGTGTCGATTGGATCACACGCGGCTATGACCACAAGACGGCCGAGCTGATCGCGAAGCGGCAGCGCGTGAGCGAAGCGGCCCGCCAAGGTGATCCCCACGCGAAGGCGGAGCTTACCAGGGTCAAGGACCAGCAGCGCCAGCTCGCCGCCGAGAAGGAGCGCCGGCTCAAGCTGCTGAAGATGGAGCCCGCCCTTATCGTTCCGGGCGAAGCGGAGATGGTCGCGCACGCCCTTGTTCTGCCAACTGACGATCCGGAGGAGCGGCGGCGGCACGACGCCGAGGTCGAGGCGATCGCCATGCGTCTGGCGCGCGTGCACGAGGAGGCGGCCGGCGCCATCGTCCATGACGTGTCGCGGCCCGAGCTCGCGCGGGCGGCGGGCCTCACCGACTGGCCAGGCTTCGATCTCAGGTCGCTGCGCCCTGCCACCCTGCACGCGCCCGCGGAGGAACGCGCCATTGAGGTCAAGGGCCGCGCCGGCGCCGGCGGTGTGGAGGTCAGCGAGAACGAATGGGCGAAGGCCTGCAATCTGCGCGACCGGTACTGGCTCTACGTCGCCTTCGACTGCGCCACGCCCCGGCCGCGTCTCGTGAAGGTGCAGGATCCGTTTGGGAAGCTGCTGGCCAAGACGAAGGGCAGCGTCCTGATTGCCGAGACCGAAATCTTGATGGCTGCCACTGACTGAGGGGGCATATGAAGATCTGCTACGTCGATGAGAGCGGCAACAACTCCCACGACCCCTGCCTTGTCATGGTCGGGGTCCTCGTTGATGCCTATCGCCTGAACCGTACGCGGGAGGAATTCGCCGAAATCTTCGACGAAATTCAGAGCCTTTTCGAAGAGAACCTAAGGGAACTCAAGGGCTCGAAGATGATCTTCGGCCGGGACCGCTGGAGGAAGGTTGATCCGGAAGTCCGCAAGAGGATTGCCGGCTATCTTTGCGACTGGATTGCCGACCGCAAGCATTACCTTGCCCTCTCCGCAATTGACCGGAACAAGCTGAAGAAGGATGAAACTGCCGGCGTTCCGAAGCAATGCCGTGATGAATGGCTGGCGGGAGGCCTGCATATTGCCCTGCAAGTCCAGAAGGCCAATCAGCGGCAAGGAAATAATAAAGGAAACACTGTCCTGATATTTGACGACAACAAAGTGAAAGCGAACACACTGAGCGACTTGTTGTGGCAGCCGCCGGAATGGACCGACGACTATTACGCCAAGCAGAAGAAGCAGAGCCGGCTGGACCAGATCGTGGATACGACCTTCAGCATCAAGTCTCACCATGCTGGCTTGGTGCAGGTCGCCGATCTCTTCGCATTTATATTTCGGCGGTACGCCGAGATGAAAGACTTCGGGAGACCCGAGGAATGGGCCGGAGAGCAGGTATTGATTGAAGAATACGTAGCCACCCTATCAAGCAGGCTCCTTCCTCGCCGCTGCCGCTGGCCCGCGAAACAGAATGGAGCCTCGTCACGATGGTTCAATTCGATCGCGCCCGCTTCGCTCATGTCTTTGGGAAAATGATTATGCAGAACGGCAAACGCCTCATCGAAGTCGACTTCCCCCTGGAGCAGGTATCGCTCGACTCGGTGCATGAGAAGAACGTCCGGCATGGGCATATCTCGACGCTGCACATCTGGCCGGCGCGGCGGCCGCTTGCGGCAAGCCGGGCGGCGCTGATCGCAACGCTCTTGCCCGATCCGGGCAACGAGGAGGAGCGCAAGGCGATCTATCGGCGGCTTGCCGGCACGGTGAAGGAGAAGATCGAGCAGAAGAAGGTCGGCGGACGGACGGTCGAGGTCCGCAAGCGCGAGACCGAGGGCGGCATCCTGCATTGGGGCCGGGAGAACGGCCCCGATCTCGACTGGTTCCGTGAGAAGATCCGCGAGGCCTATGGCGGGCGGGCGCCGAAGGTGCTGGACCCTTTCGCGGGCGGCGGCGCGATCCCGCTCGAGGCCATGCGCCTCGGCTGCGAAGTGACGGCGATCGACATCAACCCGGTCGCCTGGTTCATCCTGAAATGCACCCTCGAATACCCGCAGAAGCTCGCCGGCCAGACCCGCCCGCTGCCGGACTTCGCGCTTCATGACCGCGAATTCATGGAGTCCTTCCTGAAGGCGAAGGGCTTCAAGGGCGCGAGCCTGAAGCGCCAGCTGGCGAAGCTCGGCCTCGATGAGGATGAAAAAGCGGAGCCCGAGCTGATCGCCCATGATCCGCTGCTCGAGGCCGATCTCGCCTGGCAGGTGCGCGCCTGGGGCCGCTGGGTCCTGGCGGAAGCGCGCAAGAAGCTCGCCCACCGCTATCCGACCTACGCCGAGTTCCAGCCGCTCAAGCCTGGCGGCAAGCCGTTCGAGCCGCGGCCGCTGCAGCCGCTGGAGCCGGACGAGGACGGCAACGTCGATGTCGGACCGCTGAATGCGGGCTATGCCAAGGCCTACCTCGACGATCCGCGCAATCCGCGCTGGGTGGCGAAGCCCACAGTCGCCTATCTTTGGGCGCGCACCGTGCGCTGCAAGGGCTGCCGCGCGACGATCCCGCTCTTGAAGACCCGCTGGCTCGCCAAGAAGGACAACAAGCGGGTGCTGCTGACCATGATGCCGAACGCGAACAAAACAGGCGTCGTATTCGGCATTGAGCGAAATGCGCCTCAGGTTGGCGGCAACGCCGCTCAGCGGCGCGAGCACGACAAGCGCCGGGGCACCGGAACCATGAGCCGCTCGGGCGCGCAGTGTCCGTGCTGTCCGACGATCATGACGATGGAAGACATCCGGCTCGAAGGGCGTGCCGGCCGGCTCGGCGCGGTGATGACCGCGGTGGTCGTCGATGGGCCGAACGGCAAGGAGTACCGGCTGCCAACCGCCGACGAGATTCGCGCCGCCGAGGTGTCGAAGGACGAGCTCGATGCGCTTTACGCCGAAATTCCGTTCGGCCTGCCGACGGAGCCCTTGCCGAGCAAAGAGGCGCTTGGTTTCCGAGTGCCCCTCTACGGCTTCGACCAATGGGCCAAGCTGTTCACGGACCGCCAGCTGCTCTGCCTTGGCTCATTCGTCGAAATCGTCCGTCAGCTGATTCAGAATATTGACGGCTTGCCGAGGAGCTGGGGAGAAGCGGTGATCGCGAGCCTTGCGCTCGTCAACGATCGCATCGCCGACCGGAGCAGCACGATCGCCCACTGGGGCATTGGTCGAGAGACGGTCGTCAACACGTTTTCCGGCTTCCGATTGCCGATCAGTTGGGACTTTTCGGAGACGGCAGTTCTAAGCAACACAACGGGTTCCTACGCGAACCAACTCGATTGGATTGCTCAGGTGGTAGAGCATGCCCAAAGTGGTTTGACATCACTGAGCGGCGCCGAAGCCATCCAGAGGAGCGCTATTGGTTTCAATGGAACTTTCGACGCCATCGTTACCGACCCGCCCTATTACGACGCCATCCCTTACTCCGATTTGATGGATTTCTTCTATGTGTGGCTGCGGCGATCCACGCATGGGCTTTCCCAAGAAATCGACACCGCTTTCCGCGAACCTCTCGGGCCGAAGTGGGATCACGAGGCGAGCGACGGCGAACTGATCGATGACGCGAGCCGTTTCGGCGGCGACCGGGCCCAATCGAAGATGAACTACGAAGACGGCATGGCGCGCGTCTTCCAGTCCTGCCAGACCGCGCTGAAACCTGAAGGCCGCCTGGTCGTCGTATTCGCCAATAAGCAGCCCGACGCCTGGGAGACGCTCGTCAGCGCATTGATCCGTGCCGGCTTCGTCGTTGACGGCTCCTGGCCGATCCAGACCGAAATGGGAAACCGAACGCGCTCGCTCGGCTCGGCAGCGCTGTCGTCCTCCGTCTGGCTCGTCTGCAAGAAGCGTCCCGCCGCCCGGCCGGGCTGGGACACGGCAGTGCTCGCGGAAATGCGCGAGCGGATTCATACCCAGCTTCGCGCCTTCTGGGATGCCGGCATTCGTGGTCCCGACTTCGTCTGGGCGGCAACGGGACCGGCGCTCGAAGCCTTCTCGAAATACCCGGTGGTGAAGAAGGCCGACGAGCCCAATGCGCAGATGACGGTCTCGGAGTTCCTGCGCGAGGTCCGCCGGATCGTCGTTGATTTCGTCGTCGGCCGCGTACTGACGCATGGCGAAGCGACGGAGATGGCCGCCTCCCTCGATGAGGTCACCTCCTACTACCTGCTGCACCGGAATGATTTCGGCCTCGACGACGCGCCGATCGGGGCCTGCATCCTCTACGCGCTGTCGTGCAACCTCTCCGACGGCGATCTCGCCGACCGCTTCGACATTCTGTCCCGCACCGGCGGCACGCTCTTTGATGACCTGGACGACGCCGAGGATGCTGACGAGGAAGGCGGCGCCGACACCGAGGATGCTGAGAGCGGCTCCGGTGGCAAGGGCAACAAGGTCAAGCTGAAGCCCTGGAACCAGCGCAAGGCCAAATGGCTCGGCTACGAAGGGCCCAGTGGCCGTCCGGTGCCACTGATCGACCAGGCGCACCGGCTGATGCATCTCTGGCGCGCCGGCGACGAGGCGAAGGTCGACGACTATCTGGATGCGCGCGGGCTCAAGCGGAACGCGCTGTTCGCCCAGCTCCTCCAGGCGCTGATCGAGCTGGCCCCGGCGGGGTCCGAAGAGCGCTCGATCCTGGAATCCCTCTCGAACCACATTGCATCGCGCGGCGGCATCTCAGCGCCACGCCAGATCCGCATGGAGGTCTGATATGGCACCGAAACTTCCCTGGACCCCTTGGCACGGCGTGGTGAAGCTGCGCGAGGATGTGCGGACGGGCATGCTGTCGTTGGCGGACTTCGCGGCCGATCTGCACGACGTGATGATGCAGAAGGGCGCGCGGCCGATCTACGAGGACCCGGCCCGGTTCTTCGCGCTCACCTATCCGACCTTCTCGCTGCGCGAGCTGGCGCGCGACGTGGTGCTCCGCCTCGCTGCGAGAAACACCAAGGCGATCCGCCAGCTCGAGCTGACCTATGGCGGCGGCAAGACGCACACGCTGGTGACGCTGCGCCACCTCGTGCACGACCCGGCGTCGCTGCCGCCGCTGCCCGCGGTCGAGCAGTTCAAATCCCATATCGGCGCCCCATTGCCGAAGGCGCGTGTCGTGGCCCTGAGCTTCGACAATCTCGATGTCGAGAAGGGCATGGAGGTGCGCGGGCCTAAGGGCGAGATGCGCTGGCTCAAGCATCCGTGGAGCGTGCTCGCATTCCAGATCGCGGGCGATGAGGGGCTGCGCGCCCTGCATGCCGACGGCAAGGGCGAAGAGCGCGAATCGCCTCCCGCCGAGCCGCTGCTTGTCGATCTGCTGTCGAAGCCGCAGGCCGAAGGGCTTTCGACCCTAGTGCTGATCGATGAAGTGCTGATGTATGCCCGCGAGAAGGTCGCGATGGCGGAGGTCTGGCGCGGCCGCCTGATCGACTTCTTCCAGTATCTCTGCCAGGCCGTCACCAAAGTCGACCGCTGCGCCATGGTCGCCTCCCTGCTCGCATCCGATCCGGAGAAGAGCGATCCGTTCGGCAAGGAGCTGATCGCGCAGATCTTCGAGATCTTCAACCGGCAGAAGGAAGAAGGCGTCCAGCCGGTGCAGAAGGAGGACGTGGCCGAGGTGCTGCGCCGCCGCTTCTTCGAGACGGCGTCGATCGCCGACACCGAGGCTTTCCGGCCGCATGTCACCACGGCGGTCGCCAACATCGCCGAGCTCGACGAGACCGTGCGGAAGGACAGGAAGAATGCGGAAGACCGCTTCCTCCGCAGCTATCCCTTCCACCCCGACCTCACCGACATCTTCTATACCCGCTGGACGCAGCTCGACGGCTTCCAGCGGACCCGGGGCATCCTGCGCACATTTGCGCTGGCGCTGCGCGACGCGGAGAAATGGGACAACTCGCCCCTGGTCGGCCCGAACGTGTTCCTGCCCGCGCCAGAGCAGACCGGCATCGCGGAGGCGGCGCGCGAACTGACCGGCATCGCCACCCGCGAGGTCACCGAGGGCCGCGGGCACGAATGGACCGCGATCCTGGAGGGCGAGCTCGCCAAGGCGCGCACGATTCAGACGGAGCAGCCCGGGCTGAAGTTCCGGGAGATGGAGCAGGCCGTCTGCGCCGTGTTCCTCAGCTCGCAGCCGATCGGCCAGAAGGCGCGCACGCCGGATCTCGTCGCCCTGGTCAGCGCGACGCGCCCCGACCGCATCGAGCTCGAGAAGGGCCTGCGCCGCTGGACAGAGCTGTCGTGGTTCCTCGACGAGGCAGAGTTCGCCAGCGATGTCGCGGACAATGGGCCGGCGAAGGCGCTGCCGAAGGCGTGGCGGCTGGGGAACCGACCAAACCTGAAGCAGATGCACCACGATGCGTGCGCTAACCGGGTTACAGCCGAAGCCATCGAGCTGAAGCTGCTAGCCGATGTCCAGCAGACGAAGAGCCTCACCCAGGGGGCAGCGGCGGCCGGCGCCCGCGTCCACACGCTTCCCGAGCGGCCGCGCGACATCGAAAACGACGGGGATTTCCATTTCGCCATCCTTGGTCCCAAGGCCGTGTCGGACTCGGGCAAGACGAGCCCGGACGCGCGCCGCTTCATCGACGAGACGACGGGACCGGACCGCCCACGGACCTACCGCAATGCGGTCGTGCTGGTTGCGCCCTCGCGCGATGGCCTCGACACCGTCCGCACCCGGATCCGGGAGTATCTGGGCTGGGAGGAGGTGCGCAGCCAGCTCAAGGACCAGCCGCAGGATCCCATTCGGGAGGAAATGCTGGCCCGTTGGACCGAGGAGGCGCGCCGGCGGATTCCGGAGGCGATCCGCCAGGCGTGGTCGATCGTCGTGACCGTCAACGAGCAGAACGACATCCAAGCATTCAAGGTCACGGTCGGCTCGGAGCCGCTGTTCTCGACCGTCAAGGCGGACAAGCGCTCGCGCATTCAGGACACCGCGATCAGCGCCGAGGCGATGCTGCCGGGTGGGCCCTATGACCTGTGGCGCGAAGACGAGCCGTCCCGCCGCGTGAAGGATCTGGTGAGCGCGTTTGCAGAAAATCCGAAGCTGCCGAAGATGCTGCGCCAGAAGGAGATCCTCGACACCGTTGATCAGGGTGTGCAGGCAGGCGTTTTCGTTGCGTCGCTCACCCGACCCGACAAATCGGTCAAGACCTGGTGGCGCACGCCGATTGACGAGACGGCCCGCAGGGAACCTGCTCTTGAGGTTTTCCTGCCGGAAAAGGCGACGCTGTCCGAAGTCAATCCGAGCGTTCTGGCTCCCGGTGTCCTGCCGGGCCTCTGGAACGACGACTCCGTGACCGTCGCCGACGTGATCTCGTATTTTGCGGGCGGCCGGACGGTCATGGTGCAGCGCGAGGGATATGAGGAGCCCGTAATCATCCCCGCCTGTCCTGCCGCGGCCGTCGAAGCCGCAATCTCGGATGCTGTCCGGCAGGGCATCCTCTGGCTCGTGAACGGACCCGCGAGCTTCCAGGGCGAGCCGGTACCCTCCGGTGTCCTGACCGCAACTGCTCAGCTGCGGGCACCGATGCCGCCTCTTTCCGTTGATCGCCTGATGCAGGATGCGGTGCCGGACGCTTGGAAAGATGGGCAGACCACGGCACTCGCGCTTTCGGTTGGCCTGTCTGCCCAGATCGGCCGCTCCATCCCCTGGACGGTGCTGCGTCGTGCGATCGACGACGCCATCAAGGCTCGCTGGATAGAACTCACGCCCGGCAGCGGTTCCTGGCCTTGTGAGATGGCTGGCGCCTCGGCAGTGACGCTGAAGCCGCCTGCCGCGCCGGGTGGCATGGGAGAGCCCCAGCCTGGCGGTTACGTGCCGAAGCCGAAGGGCGTCTACACCTCCTCCGCGGCGCTGGAACCCTCTGCCCTGCAGGACCTGGTCGACGTGCTGCCAGACGTCGTCAAAGCCGCCGCCGGGGTGCCCCTGCAGTTCCAGCTGGCTGTCACGTTGGGAGACGGCCAGGAGATCAGCACCGAGACCGTCGAATCCATCAACAGGCTGCTGGAGGAGGTCAGCTCCGACCTGCGCCTGAAGACGTAAGGACGCGGCGAAGACGATTGTCCGCGAGATCCTAAATGAACGACACACAGCCGCTCTTCACTCAGAGCCAGCTTGAAGCAATCGCCGCGGCGCTTGCGGACACCAGCGAGGGGCTGACGGGATCCGAAATCGGCCATCTTCTGGCGACCTGCCGCTTGTCCGATCCTACTCCGAGCATGACCAAACGGCATCGCCTCTACAACGCCTTCGCAGAAAGCCAGAACAGCCGTCAGGATCGTCGGGCCATTCTCGCCTTCATCCGCCACGCCATGAAGCCGGAGCGCTACGCCCGCTGCCCCGAGCGTTTCGAACCGATGCGCACCAATCTCAATCGCGCGCTCTCGTTCGCTGGTCTCGCCGTGGACGCAACCGGAACGCTGAGTTCGGCCGAGCGGGCGCGAACGCTCTCAGAGGCTGAGCGCCGGGCTCAGGAACTGAAGGATGACCTGACAGCGCGCGGCGTCCACCCGGACGTGCTGCGCTTCTGTCGAGCTGAGCTGGTGGCGGACGATTATTTTCATCCCGTCCTGGAGGCCACCAAGAGCATCGCCGACAAGCTGCGCGCCCGCACTGGTCTCACTGACGACGGAGCCGTTCTCGTCGATCGTGCGCTCGGCGGCGATCTTCCGATGCTTGCGATCAACGATCTCAGCTCCGAGAGCGAGCGAGGCGAGCAGCGCGGTTTCGCCAACCTAGTCAAGGGCGTCTTCGGAATGTTCCGGAATCCGACGGCGCATGCCCCTCGCATCCATTGGGCCATGAACAAGGCCGACGCCGAGGACCTCTTGTCGTTGGCATCCCTCATTCATCGCCGTCTGGATTCATCCCGCATGCCACCGAGGGTGTGATGCCAGCCAGTCGCGCTGCGGCACGTTCGCTGCTATCGTGAATCTATGCACGAAGCCTGGAGCAATATCGAAGCCGTCGCGCGCGATCTGTGCGAGCGCCAACTGCGAGCGGCTGGGACAGGCACCAGCACGCTTCCGACGGCGGTCGATCGCTACTGGCGCTGCGTCGCGGCCGAGATTGAAGCAGGGCTCATCGACGAACAGGGCAATCGCCTGCGGCCCCATGATGCCGACCACGATCTCGAAGCCTATCGCGACTGGCGCCGCCGGCACCCGACCTATCGAGTTCCAGGGTAGTTCTGGACCACCTCGCGGCAGGGACGATTATCTACCTCGACACGCCCGCGCCTGGTCCCGCATGACCTGGTAGTCGGCGAGCATCTGCTCGATGGCCGAGCCGGGCGGCAGGCGCTCGAGCTCGTTAGCCACACGGGCGAGGAACTCCTGGCTGTAGGCGACGACCGGCGGACAGGGCGCGCCGTCAGAAGGTGCCGTCGCGCAGGCGACGAGCAAGCTCGTCGCGGTCGCGAGGACGGCGAGTAGCGGCTTCCAGCTGGTCACGTTGCACCTCGATGGTCTTCTTCATGCGATCGACACGCTCGGCATTGCGTCCTGCCTGACGGGCGCCCAGGAGCACGGCCACGACGGCGGTCGCCGCGGCGAGCCAGCCAAGGAGGCCAAGGGCGTTGCGGAGGAGCCAGGGCTGGATCAGGGCCCACATCACCGGAGCCCCTTGCGGCGATCGTCGATCCGCGCCCAGAGCATCACGCCGATGCCGATGAGCGTGACGAGGAGCAGCGCCCACTTGGTAGCATCGAGATAAGGCGCGATCCCGACGAGCGCGTCCTGCGCCGGTCCAAGCGTTTCCTGCACCGCTTCGAGCGCCGCCGCCCCAATGGTGCCGGTCGCGGCCGCCTGTCCGCCCCGCACGGTGCGCGACTGGCCGAGCGGCCGCTCGGGCGACAGCACGCCGGCACGGACCAGCGCCGTGTCGATCTGCGCATCCGTGTAGGGCTGCTGCCCGTTCTCCATGCGGATCATGGCGATGAGCACCGGCCGCAGATGCTCGGCGCGGTGGAAGTCGAGCGTCTCATCCGCGCCGAAGCCGCTCTCACGCGCCACGAAGGCGGCATAGGCCTCGGTGTCATTCTCGTTGGGCGGCGCCCAGATGCGCACCAGCTTGCGGATGGTGTCCGTGCCGCGGCGGTCGTAGTGGGCGATGATCAGCACGGCGCCGGCGCGCAGGCCCCAGACGGGGCTTTCGAACTGCTCGAAGGCGCCGTCGGTGTTGCGCTCGGGCGCGATGCGCCCCTGCCAGCGGTTGGCCGGGTCCAAGCGGATGTTGAGCGGGTTGTGGTTGCGGATGCCGCGCGGCAGGGCGCGCGTGGGCGTCGTCATGGGAGGCTCCCTCGAATCAAAAAGCCGCCTCGCGGCGGCCGGTTGGACGGTTCGGATCGGGATGGAGATCAGGACGTCAGCCAAGCAGCTTGAGCTTGACCCCCGCCCAGGCGAGAAGCGCGGCGAGGAACACGGTGGTGAGGACACGCACGGTGGTCTGCCAGGCGGTGCGCCGGGCGAGTCGCAGCACGCCCAAGAGCGAGCGCAGCTCGCGGATGTCCTCGCGCGCCTCGCCGTTATCGAGGCCGATGTCCTTGAGGGCCTGCCTCGCGCCGCGAGCAGCCGCGGCAGCGAGCAGATCCTCGATCTCCGCGCGCGAGAGGCTGACCAGCCTCCCGTCCTCCGGTCCGTGGTTCATGAGGTTTCTCCAGACATGCGAAACCCGCCTCGCGGCGGGTCGGGATGGTTCGTCAGCGAACGGCAGGGCCTACGGCGCCAGTGCTCCGGCCAGCGTGAAGCCAACGTCGGCAAGGGTGGCGTCCGGGCTCGCCGGCGCCACGACGCTCAGCACGTCGCCGGGGTCGAGGATCGTCTCGCTCGCGGCAATGAAGGTCGCGGCCGCGGTGCTCGCCGCGAACCGCATCGTCGCGAAGCTCGTCCCGTTGCGCTGCACGTCGAAGTCGGTCTGGTTCGTCGCGGTCGTCCCCGCGCTGCCGTGGCTCCCGGCGAGGCCCGCCGCAAACCGCGTGCGCCGGGCGACCGGCACGCGCAGGAGCACTTCGCTCGCGCCGGGCTGCCCCGGCTTGAACGCGGAATGGTCAGCGGGCGGATCGGCCGCGTCCTCGGTCTCGACCGCCTCGACCGCGAACCAGGTTCGCTCCAGGCTCCTGAGCTCACCAGCCGTGCCGATGTAGACCGCGAGATCGAACCAGTCGCCGGCCACCACCGGGATCACGGCGCTCACGACATTGCGCATCTGGTTGGTGTAGCCGCTGTCGCCGCGCACGATGAACGAGCCGCCGCCCACGACCGAGACGCCGTTCTTGCGTACCTCGACCAGCTGGCTCGTGGGCGAGGTCTGCCATTCGATGTTGCCGGCGAGGCGGACCTTGGTCACCCCGGCCGGCACCGTGAGCCGGGTAGCTTGACCCGCATTCCAGAATGCGTCCGTATCGTAGACCGCGCTCTGCCATGGGATCGCGACATAGGCGCCGGTGGTCGAGACGGTGTAGTTGGCGGTCCGGCGCAGCAGCGCGCCGCGGAACGGCAGCATGACGCGCTGGAGGATGCCGGCGCCGGCGGGCATCCAGAGCGCGCCGTCGAAGCGCAGGAGATCGCCGTTCGCGGCGCCGGCGACGCTGACGTCCACGAGGTCGTCCAGGGCCTCCACCCCGCCCCCTCCGGCGACGCCGTAGAGGTCGGTGCCGTCGCCCTGCAGGAGCGCGGTCGTCTCGGGCAGGACGGCGACCGTGGCGCCGCCGCCCGGGTACTTGGCCGTGACGGCGAACCCGCCGGTCGTCGCGTTACGGAGCGCGAGCCGCCGGTGGTTAGCCGGCAGGGTCAGGGTGCGAGGGGCGGTGAGCGCCCCGGTCAGAACGACGAGGCCGTTGCGGTTCGCCTTATCCGCAGTGAGCGTCACGTTGCTATCGGCCATCGCCAGCGACAGCGCCCGGTTCATGGCATTGTCGAGGGCATCGACCGCGTCGTTGATCGTAACCTCTTTCTGGTTCTGGGCGGCCGCAACGTGGGTGATCGAGAGGTTGGGGCTCGGCATCAGACGACCTCCAGAGTGACGGCGCGCGGGAAGCCGCGCCCGGCGACCGCGCTCAACTGGTAGACGGCAACAGACAGGCTCGCCGGCACGGCCCCGAAGTCGGCGAGGATGTCGGCGTTGGCGTAAGTTACGCTCGGGCTGGTCGAGGTGAGCGTCCGCTTCACCGCGCCGCCGGGGCCATCGAGGATGTCGAGCTCGTAAGCTTCGCTGGCTTCCCCGAGCGGCACCGTGCCGGTGCCGTCCTTGAGCTGGCCGCCGATGCGGGTGCGGCGGACCCAAGTAAGCGTGATGTTCTCCGGGCTGCCACTCTTCACGGCGCGCACGTTCCACGGCGCATAAGGCTTGAGGTCCCGCCCGGTGTGGCTCTGGACGATGGTCTCGGCGTCCTCGAACAGGGTCCCGAACCCGACCGCCCGCCAGGAGCGCGCGAGTCCGAGATCGCCGAGCGACACGACGAGGGTCTCGACGTCGTCGGGATCGAGCAGCACGAAGAGCTCGCCCGCCGCATGGCCCTCGACGAAGACGTCGGTGCCGCGCCGGCCGCGCAGGAGCCCCTGAAGCGTGTAGGAGCCGTCCGGGTTCAGTGTGACCTCGCGGAATTGGATGATCTCCGGCTCGCCACTCGCCTTGAGCACGAGGGCGGCGTTGGCGCCGTTGACCAATGCCTCCTGGGTCACGCTCTCCAGGCGATCGCCGCCGGTCGTCATGAAGACGGTGAGGCTGTTCTCCTCGTCCGTGCCGAAGGGCGAGCGCGGGGAACCGAGCACGTTGGCGGTGGCGCCCCAAGCGGCCTCGCTCAAGGCTCGTCCGACCTGCGCCCAGGCCGAGCCGTCCGGGCTGCGATAGAGGGCGGCGCCCGGCCAGCCCGGGTTGCCGAACCCTGCCATGAGGTAGAAGAGGCGCGAGCCGGCGCCGCCGGCGTCGTCGACGTCGCGCAGCAGCGGCAGGTCGGGCAAGATGAGGCGCGTCGCGGCATCGCCTCCGACCGCTTGCGGCGGCCGGCCTGACCCGCCATCGGCCTCGGCGTTGGAGACGTAGGTGGCGGTCGTCTCCGACACGCCCTTCAGCGCCAGCGAGAAGTCGGCGCCGACATCGAGGCGGGTGATCCGGGTGCGGAACGCCGATCCGCTCGGGAAGACCAGGTCGACGACGTCCGTTGGATCCAAGGCCAGGAAGTCGGGCGGCAGCGCACCCTCGTATTGACTGCGCTCGATCCAGGCGCTGTAGAGCGTCTTGGCGGCGATGCGCTTCGCCGTGGTGGCGTCAATGGCGAGCGCCAGCTCGAGGCTCGCCTGGTCGCGCGAGTGCATGGTGGCGAGCGGCAGCGAGGCGCGCTTCTCGCTCTGCGCCCCTTGCTGGTAGTCGGCATCGCGGTCCATGTAGACGACGCTGACGCGCTCGGGCAGCTCCACCTCCTGGATGCGGCGCTCGCGCCACGTCTCGCCCGTGCGCTCGTCGAGCGGCAGCAGGAGGTCGGCGCCGATCCTGGCGGCCGGCGCCCGCCCGCGCGTCCGAAAGCGCAGCAGGTCATCACTCTCGGCGGCGTCGAAGAAGTAGGCCTGGGCCAGCGGCTCGATGGCGCCGCGCACGGTCGTCTGCCGCCCGATCACATAGCCGGGGACCGTCTCCTGCAGATCCGCGACGTCGATGTCGGCGAGGCCGAGCCCCGCCCGGCCGCAGAGGTCGGCGACGATGGCCGAGAGCGCCTCACCCTCGCCGCCGCCGCGATTGAGGAAAAGCCGCGCCCACCCGCTGCTGCCGCGCACGAGGTGGGTGTCGGTCACCGCGTCGTAGACCTGGGCGCCCCATTCGTCGACGGCACCCGGCCAGAGCTCGTTGAGCACGATGGCGCCGGTCGCGGTGTCGAGCTGGACCACGCGCGTGCCGCGCATCACGGTCCAGCGCTGCCGTTCAAGCCGGCTCTGGCCGAAGTACGGACCTTCGTAGTTGATCTGGCTCGGGACCGCGGTCTTCCAGACGATGCCGGTATCGGCCCGCCACTTGAGCGTATAGATCGTCCCCGCCGATCCGCCATTAGACATGCGGACCTCGAAGATCACACTGTCGTCGGTGGCGTCGTAGGTGAGGCCGCCGGCCGTGTCATAGAAGCCGGTGGCTCCCACTTCGATCTCGGCCGGGCTGAAGCTCGCCACCTTCTCGAAGGTGACGCCCAGCGACTGGCCGGTCAGCGCATCGTACTGGGCCAGCGCCGAGACCCGGATGCGGTAGAGCCCGAGGCTCGCATGGTTGGTCCCCGTCCCGCTGCCGAGGAGCCAGCCCTCGCCGAAGCCTTCGCCGACCGCCCCGCCGATGGCGCCGCGCACGCGCGGCTCGGTCACCGTCTGGCCCGCGCCCCAGACGTAGCTCATGCCCTCGGCGCGGATCAGGCCGACGTCGTCGAAGATCGAGCCGGTCAGGATGAAGTCTGCCCGCCCCGAAGGGCCGTAGGCCGAGACCATGCCCATCCACGTGGTCGCGACGAAGCGCAGCGTCGAATTCGAGAGCCCGTTGCTCGTCGAGCCGAAGCGCCCGACCTCCTTCAGCGCATTTGGCTCGATGCGCAGGATCGGGCGTGAGTTGCTCGATCCGGTCACGACGTAGAGATGGGCGTCCTCGCCGCAGAACAGTGTGCTCGGGAAGTTGTTGGGCGCGACCTGGGTCACGTCCGACATCCGCGCCTGGCGGTCCTCCGCCATGGTGCGCAGACTGAAGCGGCGGATGCCGGCGGCATCGGCGTTGCTGCTCGACGAGACGAAGTAGCCGTAGCCGCGCCGCCAGTCGATCGCGAGATCGCTGATCTGGTAGGAGCCGAAGTAGCCGCCCTCGCCCGTGGTGATGAAGTCGAGGAGCTGGTAGGGCTGCTGCGCGGCGCGGCGGAAGGTGATCTCGGCGGTGATGTTGGGGATGCGGTTGCCATAGTCGGCGAGCGCCAGGTCCTCGAAGACGATCAGGCAGAGGCCGCGATGGGCCGGCGCGCGCCCGGCGCCGACATGGGCCTCGATCAGGGGATCGGGCAGCTGGGTCTCGCTGCCGGGATAGAAGCGGAACCGCAGGTTCGGCTTGGCGACGTCCGGGCTCGCCCCGGTCTTGTCGTAGATGAGCTTGCCGTCGGCCCAGATTCTGAGCACGTCCTCGGCCGGCCCCTCGCCGAAGCTGAGGGCGAAGGACGCGAAGTAGGAATACGTGACCGAGGTCTGGGTCGCCCCGCCGCCGCCCTTGCCGCCCGCGCGGGTACGGGTCACGTTCTGCTGCTCAGCTATGCCCGACGACCAGATCATGTTGCCGGCCATGCGGAGCGTGCCGTAGCCAATCGCGATCGACGCGCCGTAGGCGGACGAGGTGACGGTGAGGTCGCCGAGGCGCGGGCCCTCGGTGCGGATGTCCGGGCCCTTGCGCGGGAACAGGAGGTTGCCGACGACGGAGCCGACGAGCCAGTCGGCCTGCCAGCCGACACCGATGGCGGAGCCGAGCGCGGCCCCGCCCACTGCAACCAGGATGGCCATGGATCAGACGACGGGCTTGCGGAAGCGGAAGGCGAACTTGACCTTGGCGAGCCACTCGTCGGCGTAGGGCTCCTCGATCACCTTGCGCCGGAGCGCATGGGCATGGATGAGATGCGGATGCTCCAGCCGCTCGGTGAGGAAGCCGCAGTGGCAGGGATAGGCCTGGTCGGCGAAGACGAGCACGTCGCCCGGTCGTGCCTCCGGGATGGCGACGCCGTCCATGTTGGCGCGGAAGTGCTCGACGAAACTCTGGCCCTGGGCGCGCCGGCCATAGGCCGTGTGATCGTAGTCCGAGAGATCGAGGGCGCGCGCGACCTGCACCACGAGGCCGACGCAGTCGATTCCGGCGCGGCTCCGCCCCTGGTGCCGCCAGGGCACGCCGAGCCAAGTCCGTGCCTCGGCGACGATGCGCTCGGGCGTGATGGTCTCAGCGGGCATCGGGATAGCTCATCATGGCGTCCTGCCCTGGCACGTAGGGCTCGCCGCGGAAGTTGAGGACATTGGCGAAGCGATCGATGCAAGTGTCGAGGCGCTTGTCGCAGCCGGGGTGGATGCGGAAGACGTCGCCGACCCGGAGCGCGTAGCCCATGGGCAGGAACAGCTCGACGCGGCCGGTGGCTTGCGTCCAGGCCTTGACCTCGATCGAGCGGCCGGCGTTCGGGCCGCTCTCCCAGGTGAGCACGCCGCCTGCGAACCAGCCGTCGGCCGCGCGCGGCTCGTCGATGGAGGCGGAGAAGACGGCGCGATCGACCACATCCGTGACGATCCCCGTGCGGCTCCAGGCCTCCATGGCCTCGAACACGGCGCTGCCGTCCGCCGTCTGCTGGCCGACGCCGGTGTCATAGGCGGGCTGGACCGCAGCGGTGGTGCCCGCCGCGACGCAGCGATAGATCCGGTTCTCGTAGACGGCGGCGCTGCCAACGCCGGTGGTGGTGTCGGTGAAGTAGCCGGAGACCCCGTCGAGCGCGGCGTTGCAGGCCGTGCCGCTCACGCGCGTCCCGCTGAAGACCACCCGCAGCTGCCGCGCGCCGGCCGGCACCGGGGCGTCGGCGACTTGCCGGAGTGTCCAGACGCCCGCCATCGCCTCCTTACCGGTGTCGAGCGGCGTCGAGAGCACCGCGCCCGCATCGTCCAGCAGCTCGACGCGCACCCGGCCCTGGTCAGCAGTATCGCCGCCGCCATTGGCCCGCCAGGCGCCAACGGTGAGGCGATAGCTGTCGCCATCGGTCGTGGCGGGGTCGAGCACGCCTGCGAGATCGACGGTCTGGCGGACCTCGAAGCTGGCGACACTGCCGCCTTCGAGGAAGTGCGTTCCCGTCTTCGGCCCGAGCGCGCCGTTCGAAGTCTTAGCCGCCGCCGAGCCCCACACCAGGGTCCAGCCGGAGAGATCACCCGTATCGAAGCCCGGATTCACGAAGGGGATGCCGATCGTCGCCAGCGCCGAGGACGTCCGGACACGGGCGATGTCGCCCATCGCATAGGCGGCCGAGCGCTGGATCTCCGGCGGATGGATCGGCACCTTGCAGCGGTTGTCGCCGAGATCGGCGCGGCATTCGGGGCTGTAGAGCTCGCCGATGCGCTGGGAGAGCGCCTGCGTCACGCCCCTGAGCTCGGTGCGGAAGACGCCCTGCTCGGTCAGCACCACCTCGCCGAACCAGCCGCGGCGCATGCGCAAGCTGCCCATCGACGGGTCGGCCCAGTTAACGAGGAAGATGCGCACCTCGGCCTGGTCGAACAGCCCCGCACGCAGCTCCTCCTCGGTGATTGCGACATTGTCGAAGACGCCTTCGACCTCAAGGTTGTCGACGCCAAGGCTCGCGTCGTTGGCGATCGCCGTGCGCGAGTAGCCCGAGCTCGCCTTGTAGACCTCACCATCGAAGACGAGGTCGCGGTCGTGGTCGGTGAAGAAGAACTCGCGCCCGTCCGTCCGCGTGATGCGCCAGCAGGTGGCGAGCCTCGTGACCGGGCCCGAGAGATGCTGGGCCAGCGCCGTGGAAACCGACTTCACAGGCGGATCTCCACAACCGGGATCTGACCCCAGGTGCCGAGCTGGTAGGTCTCGATGGTGATATCCATCTGGTCGCTGTCGAATCGCGCCGGCACGTCGAACTCGAAGTCCGCCGTCACCTGCACGCCTGGGGCGGGCGCGGAAGTGAAGGTGACGAGGCCGGTCGCCGTGTTCACGGTCCATCCCGAGGCCGCCTCGACGCCGTCGCGGTAGACCTTCACCGTGCCGGCGACGGGCTTGGTGATGACGCGCGTCTCGATCTCGCCGCCGCTGGGATAATGCTTGATCAGCTGGAAGGTCCTGGTCGTGCCATCGCCGACCCCGATGACCTGCGCGAAGGCTTGAAAATCCGTCCAGTCCTTGAAGCGGAAGCCGTAGGCGCGGCCCTTGCGCGCGCGGAAGAAGGCGATCAGGGCCGCCACCTGCTCGCGTTTCTTGAGGCCATGCGCGACGTTCCAGCGCCCGCGCCCCTCAGCCCAGTTGGCGTTGCGTCGTTCATGGCCCGAGACCGTCGTGACCACCGTGGTCGAGTAGCCTGGACCGCCCGAGGCGCCATAGGAGATGTCGGGCGGGAACTGCACCTCATGGAAGCCGGTCATGGTCGATGAGCGTCAGAGGTTGCGTCGCGCCCGGTCGATGGCACGCGCGGCGTTGGCCGCGATCTGCCCCTGGGCGTAGCGGAAGCCGCCCACGTCGGGCGTCGAGATGTTCATCACCACGGTGACCGGAGGCCGCCGCTCGTCCCGGCGGCGAGCGCCGGCGCCGAGGGCCGCCATCTGCTCGGCCGTGAGCACGGCCTCGCCGCGGCGAAGGATCGCCGGCATCTCGTCCGGCGCGAGGCCCGCGAAGCCGCCCGTGTGGTAGCGCGGCGCCGTCAGGAACAGCGCTGCGTCGACGCCGCGGGCAGGTGCGGCGTCGCGCCCGACCACTCCGCCCCCGTGGAAGATTCCTGCGAAGACCTGCCTGAGACCGCCGAAGAGGTCGCCGCCGCCTCCGCTTTCACCGGCGAGCCAGTCGGCAAGCGGCGCCAGGATCGTCTGGCGCACCGCGATGCGGGTGATGTCCGCCATGATGCTCTCGGCGAAGGACGAGAACTCGAACTTGCCGGTGGTCACGAAGGAGACGAGCGCGTCCTCCATGGTCTTGAAGGCGAGCGCGGTCGCCTGCTCGGCCGCCTTGGCGGAATCGGTCGCCGCGTCCACGTAGTCCCGGAGCGCACGGGTGACGCCGTCCTGCCACTCCCGGCTCTGGCGGAGCAGCCGGTCCTGCGCCGCCGCCAGTTCCTCGTCCGCCTTGACGAGCGCGCGGCTAAACGTCTCCTGATCGATCGCGCCGGCACGCAGGAGCGCACTCAGACGGTCGACGGCCGCGCCATACTCCTCGGTCGGGGTGCGCAACTGCTCGACGAGGCGCCGCCCCTCTTCGCGCAGCCGCTCCTCCTCCTGCATCGCCTTGGCGAGCTCTTCGCGGGCCTGCTTCTCGTCGTAGAGAGCGCCTGCGAGCCGCTCGACCTCGGCGCGCTGCGCCGCCGTGGCCCCCTCCGAGAGGCGCGAGAGCGCCTGGTCGATGAAGGCCTGGCGCTCGTCCGCGAGGCCCGCGAGCTGCCGGCCGAGATCCTCGATCACGCGGGCATTGGCGGCGGCGACCCGTGCGGCCGCCTCCCGCGCCGGCCGCTCGATCGCCTCGATCCGGCGCCGCGCCAGCTCCTCGGCCCGGGCGATGGCCGCGTCCACATCGGAGGCGTTGCTGCCGTCCGGCGCCCGGAGCGCGTCCAGCCGCCGGCGCGTCTCGGCGAGCTCCCGGTTGACCCGCGCGATGCGCTCGGCCGGGTCGGTCGCGATCTGGTCAATCGCGCGATCGATCTCGCGGCGCTGCGTGCTCAGGAGCTCGGTCAGGCGCTCCGTTTCCGCGGCACGGCGCCCGGCTTCCGCGCGGCGCTGCTCCTCGGCAAAGGCATAGGCCTCGCGGCGCGCCTGTCCGATGAGGGCGTCGAGATCGCGCTGCAGCGACTCGACCCTTCGCCGCTGCTCCTCGATGAAGAAGCGCTGGCCGATGAGCGGCGTGCCGGGACCGCCTGCCTCGATCCGGGCGAGCTCGTTCTGCGCCTCGATGAGCCTCCTGTTGGTCTCGACAATGCGGACCGAGATCGGGTCTTCCTCGAACAGCGAGGTGATGCCCTCGACGGCACGGGAAAGGACATTGAGCGCGCCCTCGGCGAGCCCCGAGACGGCAGGCGTACGGCCGATGGCCTTGAGGAGATTGCCCCAGGCGTCGGAGAGCCGGTTGGCGGCGCCGGTGAGGCCGCCCGCTTCGGCGAGGCTGGCGCCGCCCACCTGCTGTTCGAGGGCATCGAGGATGACCTTCTGCGCTTCCGCCGTCTGGCCGGTCTCGACCAGCGATTCGATGAGCTCGCGCTGCGAGGCGGTGAAGGAGACGCCGACGCGCCGCAGCGCCGAGATGCCCTGGACCGGCTCTTCGAGCGCCTTGCCGACCTGGGTCGCCGTGGCTGCCAAGTCCTGCCCGAAGACCGTGGACAGGTCCTGCGCCAGCCGGATGGCGCGGGTGAAGGTCTCGCCCGAGACCGAGCGGAAAGTCGCGAGCACCGCCGCGGCGTCCTGGACGGACTCGGCCGAGGCGAGTGTCGAGCGCTCCATCTCCTCGGCGAAGCCGGCGATCTCGCGCGCCGTCAGGCCCGAGGCGTGGCCCGTCGCCCGCAGCACAGCCTCGAGGCGGCGGTAGGAGCGGTCGGCCTCGGCCGCCTCCTGCACGCCGCGCGTGAGGATGAGTCCGAGGCCCGCGACGCCCGCGCCGGCCGCAAGGCCAGCCGGGCCGAGCCGCGAGAGCGCCCCGCCCAGAGGGCCGAGGCGGCTGGTCAGCCCTTCTAGCGAGCCGCGGACCTGCCCGGCGGCGCCGTCGAGCGCCTGCAGCGCGCGCGATGCGGGCCGCGCTGCATCCTCGATCCGCTTGAGCGAGCGCTGGCCGCTCTCGCCCACGTCGCGCAGCTCCGCCTTCACCTTGCCGCCGTCGATGACGGCGAGGCGCACGGCGAGATTGCGGGTGGTCATGGAAGATCGTCCGAGCGAATCCGTTCGTTCAGAGCCTTGACCAGCCCGGCCTCACCGGCCGGCAGGAGCTCGGCCAGCGCATGGGCGTCATAGCCGAGCGCCTCGCCGAGCCGCAGCGCGGCCGCGAGATCGATGCCGACCACGGCGCCAGGCGCGAGGCGTAGTTGGCCGGTGCAGCGGATGAGCACGTCCCAGGCCTGCCAGCCGGCATCGGTCAGCGGCTCGTTGGCAACGTAGGGGCAGAGCGCGCCGTCGACGCCGGGCTCGCCCCGCGCACAGGGACGCCTGTCGCGCCGGCACCCCTCGCAATAGGCTGGCCCGCCGCCGAAGTGCCATAGGCTGCGGGCCGTCAGGCGTTTTTTTCGGCGTCCAGCAGCAGCGCCGGTCCGAGATACTGGCGCTCGAAGGCCTCGGCGATCGGCCAGAGGTCCATCAGCGCCTCGACGCCTTCGGGCGTGAGCCTGGCCGGCTCACCCTTTTGATCCCCCACCCCTTCCCAGCCGTCGATCGCTGACTTCGCGAGCGCCTTGACGAGCGCCGCGGTCCGCTCACCGACCGCGCTGTCGTCCGTGACCGGCTCGATGCCGCGCGCCACCGCCGCGCGTGCGGCCATGACGAGCGCCGTGGTACAGGGCCGGACATGGACGCGCACGCCATGGCCGAGATCGAGCCAGGTGGGCTCGCGCTTCAAATCGAGACGGATCATGGGGAGCCTCAGCTGTAGCTGGTGATGTCGTTGAGGAGATGCACGCGCAGCATGGTGCCTTCCGTGTCGTCGAAGGCGGCGCGCCAGTCGAAGCTCGCCTCGACCCCGCCCGGGCCGGAGACGGCGTATTTGGGCTTGGGCAGGAAGACCCGCGGCAGCTCGAAGCGGAGCGCATAGCCTTCGGGGAAGGTGAAGCCGTATTCGAGGGCGACCGGATCGCCGTCGGCGGCCTCGGCGACGAGCGTCGCGCCGTCGAAGCGCACTGACATGGACCCTTGCGCCGAGGCGAAGGTCGGATCGGCCGCCTCGATCTTACCGTCCTCGCGGATCACCCGCACCCGCTCCAGGTTGTTGGAAAAGGTAAGGCTGCCGCCGGTGACGCCGGCGAGCGCCGAGCCGCCGCGGCGGATGAAGCCGCGCCCCTGGCTGAAGCGCCGGAGGGCGTAGGCATCCGGGTTCGCGTCGATCGTGGCGGCGAACTTTTCTTCGCCCTGGGCTACGAGCTGGAGGCGGGCGTTCGCCGGGCCTTCCTGGCCCATCTCGAAGTTGAGGCTCTCCATCACCGTGCCGAGGTGGCGGAAGAAGACCGGGGTCACCAGCTTCGGGTGGCCGATCTCGACCGTGTAGCTCGGGATGTCGTCGGCGCCGCTCTCCCAGACATGGGCATGGCCGCCCCCTGTCAGGGTCGGCCCCGAGATGCTCGCTGCCGAGGCGGCGATGGTGAAGCCGTTGCCAGAGGGGCCCGCCGTGTCGAACTCGATCGCCAGTGTCTGGGTGCCGGTCGGCCGCGAATAGGTGCACTTCGACACCTCCGCATCGACCGAGGCGTTGAGGTCGGCGACCAGCTGATCGACGGTCTGCGTGACGGTCGCCTGGATCTGGGTCTCGTCGCCCGAGGGCGGGCCGGAGACGAAGGTCCAGATGGTGCCGTTGAGCGTGATCGTGTCGCCCGCCGACGGGTTCGTGACGAAGGCGATCGAGCCGGTCGCCTTGACCGCGGTCGTGACGGGATTGCCGAAGAGACCGGTGAGCCAGAAGCCCGTCCCCCGGAGATCGAGCGGGATATCGATCTGACCCTCGTCGGTGATGAGGCCGCGATAGGGGTCCTGGGCGTTGCGCCCGCGCCCGAGCAGCGGATCGTCGCCGAGGGGCTGGGCCGAGGAGAGATCGGTCGACTTGAAATCAAGGCTCCGATAGCCGGCGAGCGGCGCCACGCCGTAAGCCGCCTCGCGGGCTACCTTCAGCGTGGCGTCCGCGCCGTAGGCGCGCACCTTGGGCATGGAGAACTCCTTGGCTTGTGGGGTCAGCCGGCGAGCGGATCGCTCACCAGGTACTCGACCGTAACGACGAGCCGGGCATTGAGGATCGGGGCGCCGCGCTCGATGGCGAGAGCGCCGGTCTCGGGCGCGGACGGCGTCAGGTTCTCGGCGAGGCCGCCTAAGCTGGGATCGGCCTTGAGCGCGGCGCCGATATCCCCGAGCAGCGCATCGAGCGCCGCCTCGCCGCCGCCAATAGCGTCGCGCGGCACATAGGCCTCGATCTCGACGCGGTGGCTGTAGAACTCGGTTCGCGGATTGAGCGTCACGTCCGGCTCGCCGGGATCGCCGTCGCGCAGGATGACGAGCCCCTCCGCCGGCACCCTCTCGGGCAGGACCTCGTTGCGGCGGACTGCCGCCGAGAGGCCCGCGCGCAGCGTTTGGTCAAGCGCCGCAAGGACAGATTCGCGCTTCGACATCAACCGTCCTCCCGCGAGGCCCCGCGCCAGTGGCGCAGCACCAGCTCGGGCAGCCGCGCCTGCCAGCGGGCCGCCGCGCCCGCGACGTCGAGGCGTTTCTTGACGGTGACCTGAGGCAAGAGGATGAAGATCGGTACCGTGATGAGGCCGCGTCCTGTCCGCAGCGCGGCTGCGCTCGCCCACGCGAAGCCGCCCCGCTTGCCCCGCCGCGCACGCAGGTTGTCGGCGACCAGCAGCGAGGGCGCGCCGCGGCGATAGACGAAGCGAAGGCGCTGCCCCGTCCGCCGCTCCCAGCCGCCCGGCGTGATCTTGGCCCCGCCGTCGCCTGAGCCACCGGCGGCGTCGGTGGGGATCGCGAGAAAGAGCCCACGCGTCGAGCGGATGACGGCTCCGTCCTCGTAGACGCGGACGATGCTGGGCGCCTTCGACCAGACGAACCCGGCGGCGGCGATGCTCTGCTGCCCCTTGGGGTAGACCTCCCCGCGCCAGGTCCGGGCGAGACGCTCGCCCAGGTCCGCACCCGTGATCTGCCCGCGCAGCTCCGCCTTGAGCCCGTCGGCGGCGTCGCGAACACCGGCCGTGACGGCGCGTTCGGCGGCCCTGACCTCCTCGGCCATCATCCGGTTGAGGTCGCCGGTCAGTGCAGCGGCGAGCCTCATGACATTTTGCGCAGCTCCGCCGTCCAGACGAGACGCCCGCCGTCACGCACGGGCTCGCCTTGGACCACGAAGGTCTCGCCAGCCTGCCCCGGACCTGATCCGGGGATCTCGAAGGCGTCGCCTTCCGCAAGCGTAGGTACTTCCGCCATGCGCGCCTCGATCACAGTGGTCGCTGCGAGCAGGCGCGTCTCGCCGAAGCTCCCGATGTGGTCCGGCTGGCGCAGGATGATCCGCACCGGCAGGGGCGCCCCCGTGCCGCCCGCGCGCCACAGGGCGTCCCGCGCGAGGTTGGGGTCGGCGAAGAGATCGTCGATTACGGCAGCAAAAACGGTCATTCCGAGCCTGCCGAGAGATCAGTTGCTGGAGAAGATGCGCACCGCGAGCCGCGGACGCTTGTTGACCGGCAGGATTGACGCTTCGGTCTTGACCTCGATGGCGCTGCCGTCGGGCCGTGCGATCTGCCGCGCGTAGATCGGCAGGCCGACCGTGTTGACCGTCTCGATGAGGTTGGCCGGCGCGCCGTAGGTGACGAAGGTGTCGAGCGTGCCGAGCGGGAAGGCGATGCCCTCGCCCGCCGGGATCAGCGTCTCGGTGGCGCCGGTCGAGAGCGTGACGGTGGCGTTGTATTCCTCGAACACGATCCCGGCGAAAGGGAAGCGCCGGCGCGTGTCCTCGCGCAGCGGCTGGGCGCCGGTCGAGGAATAGTACTTGTAGGCCTCCTCGACCTTGGCGTGGCCGATCAGCTTGTCGAAGAACTCAGGAGAGACAAGCGCTAGCACGCCGGTCATGGTCTCGCCCTTGAGCTCGGTCTCGACCTTCCTGAGCACGTCGCGCACCTTGCCCTGGACCTGGGTCCCGGCGGTGCCGAGCACGAAGTCGGTTTCGAGTTGCGCGAGCCCGAACTCGGTGAAGTAGTTGTAGAGCGTGGCGCCGGCGCCGTCCTTGACGATGCCGCGCAGCGCATTGACCTCCATGTACTCGCGCGTCTGCGCGTGCTTCACCCGCATGCGGGTGAGCTTGCGCTCCATGACGGTGGCGAGCGGATCGGCCGCGTCGGCGACGCCGAAGCCGCGCACGCCCTGGATGTCCTGCGGCGTGATCACATCGTCGTGCGGGATCCAGGGCACGGTTAGTGAGCGCATCGAGCGCGTGTCGCGGTTGGCGACGGTGGCCGGGCCACCCAGCGGCACGGTCGGCAGGAGGTTCAGCACGCCCTCGGCCTGCTCGATGACGACGGAGCGCTGAGTCACGCCCTCGAAGCGGAACAGGCCCATCTGCCCGAGGCGGGTATAGACGTTGGGCAGGATGTTGATGGCCTGGGTCATTTCGGCGAGCGAGTAGCCGCCCGCGTCGAACGGGTTGATCATGGCGACCATGGGGTCGGGCCTCCTTGGGCTGGAACGGGCATGAAAAAGCCCCGAGGCGGACGCTTCGGAGCCGGTAACGGATTGGACCTGACGAGCGTGGACCCGCCTTGGCGAAGCCCTCTTTGGCGGGCGAAGGAAGGTCAGGCGGTGTCGCGCGGCACGATGCCCGCAGAGCTGAGCTCAGCGTGCTTGACGGCCGTCTTGGCCGCGTCATCGATTGACACGTCGAAGACGAGCGCCGCCTTGGACACGATCGCGGGCCCGCGGGCGACGACGAGGCCTGTCCTGTCGCCGACCGTCGCGTCGATCGCTTCGATCAGAACGGCGCTTGCGACCTCCGCACCCTCGTCGCCGACGACCTCGGCGTCGGGCGACAAGCGGTACTTGCCCGAGGCGGCGACCCGACCGAGCACGGAGCCGAGCGCATAGCTCGTTCCGGCCTTGAGCGTGATGGTCTCGCGGCAGTAGCTCGCATTGAGCTCGTACTTGAGAAGATCGCCCAGCGTGGGCGGCATGGTCAGCACAGGCATGGGTCACCTCCTCATGCGTTGCGGTTGGCGGATGCGGCGCGCTCACGGGCGCGGCGGACGATGGGACTGTCGCCAGGGCCAAGCGCCTGCGGCGCCGCGGCAACCACGGCGCTCGCCTCGGCACGTGCCTCAAGTGCGTCGAGCACGGAGCGGCGCAGTGCCTCCGGCCGGATCCCCTTGTCCATGGCATCCGCCGCATCGACGGCGATGCCAAGCCGGCCCGCCTGCGCCGCGATGGCGGCGATCTCGGCATACTCGGCCCGGAGCCGCTCGGCTGCATTGCCAGCCGACGGCTCAGGGGAAGCCGGTGCGGAGACGGCAGCCGCTGGTGCAGCGGACGTCTGGCTCTCGTCCTCCTGGGCTTCGGCAGCATTGGGGGCGAGCGTGCCCGGTTCAATGTTGGCGGCGTCCTCGGTGGCCGCACCGTTGTCGGTATCGGTCGTCATGTCAGGCTTTCTCCTTGAAGGTTGAACGGCAGGGGGCCGCCGCTGGGCGCCTGCCATCGCCGAGGCGAGACCCCGGCTTCGGGCAGGCCGATCCAGCGTCGCGGCGAGGTCGGCGAGGGCCTGGTCGACGCTGCCCAGGCGGTCGGCGAAGCCGACGTCGATCCCGCGCTGGCCGCGATAGATGGCGGCCTCTGTTGCGCGGACCGCGTCCGGGCTCATGCCGCGATTGCGCGCGATGAGCGCGACGAGGTCGTCGTGGAGCGCGTCGACGTCGGCCTGGATGTCGGCGAAGGCCTCAGGCGACAGCGGCTCGTGGGGATTGCCGTCGACCTTCTTTCTGCCGGCGTGGACGAACGTCCACTTGAGGCCGGACATGGCGTCGGCGGCGCTCTCGTCGACATGGATCGCGACGACGCCGACCGAGCCGACCTCCGCGGTGCGGGTGACGTAGAGGCGGTCGGCGGCGCTCGCGATGGCGAAGGCGGCCGACAGCGCGCTCTCGCTCGCCACCGCCCAGAGCGGCTTGTCAGCGGCGGCGCGAACAGCCGCAATTTGATCCACCAGATCGAACAGCCCGCCCACCTCGCCGCCGGGCGAGTCCAGCTCAAGCAGCACGGCGCGGGTGGCGGGGTCGGCGAAGGCGGCCTCGACCGCTTTCGACACATCGCCATAGCTCCTGAGTCCGAAGAGCTCCGTCAGCCAGTCGCCCCGGCTCACCAGCGGGCCAAGCACCGGCACCACTGCGATGCCGCTGTCCGTCACCATGAAGCTGCGCGATGTCGCCCAACCGCCGTTGGGGAGGATCGGCGTGATTGCAGATCGCGCATGGACGGTCAGATCGGCGGCGAGCAGTCCATCGAGAGCGCGCGGCGCGATCGCCAGCGGCTGGCCTAAGAGCCGAGCGAGATGGGACCGATGCATCATTGGCACGTCCTTAGGCGAGGAGCCTCGTACGGACGCGCGCGGCGATCGCGGTCATGTCGAGGCGAATTTCTGCGTCGCCGATGCGGGCGGTCAGAACATCCTGCCCCGCCGTCTCCAAGGGCGAGTGACCGATGATCGTAGCCGCACGCGACGCGGGAAGCCCCAGTACCTGCAACTGTTTGATCGCAGCCAGATGGATGGCGTCCCGGAGCGTGAAGGGACGGTGAACGCCGCGCCGCGTCGGATGGATCGGATTGACATATTGCAGATTGGTCCATTTGTGGACGCACGCCGGGCTGACGCCCGTGGCCGCGCAGACCGCATCGATCGTGAACGTCCGTTCGGTCATCACGACCTCCTCAGGTGTCGAGAGATTGCGCTTCCGTCGCGGGGACGGATTCATCCGTCCCGGACGGGTCGGTTGGAATGGACGCCTTGCCAAAGGCAAGCCCGAGCTGCCGCTCCCGCGCGCGGTCGGCAGCGATCTCAGCGTCGACCTGGTCGGCGTCATAGCCGCGCTCGGCGAGCGCCTGGGTGCGGCTCTTGAGCCCCGCCTCGATCTGCTCGATCTCAGCGCGGGCGTCCTTCAGCGGATCGACCCAGTCCCACTTCGGCGGCAGCCACGAGCAGGCGATGTAATCGCGGCGGCGCGCCTCGTAATCGGGAAGGTCGATCGCGCCGGCCGTGACGGCCGTATCCATCCAGCGCGCCCAGACACGCCGGCAGATCTGCCAGACCATGACGGCGTGCTGATAAGCCTCGACACGGCGGCGGAACTCCAGGAGTGCCAGCCGCGAGTTCGAGTAGTTCGCCTTCAGCATGTCGTTCGAGAGATACGCGTATGGCAGCCCGAGCGCGGCCGAGACCTGCAAGAGCGTCCGGTACTGGAACGGCTCATATGTCTGGCCGACATCTGCTGGCGCCGAGGTCTGCACCTCCTCGCCCGGCTCCAGCATCACGATCTGGCCGGGCTGCAGGTCCATGGTGCGCTCAGTCCCCTCGTCGCTCTCGGCGACGTCGAAGGGCTCGGCCGGCGCCGGCGTGGTGATGAAGAGCGCGTGCATCGCCGCGACCTTCTTCCGGTCGAGCTCGGCGTCGTCGTACTGGTCGAGGAGGAAAAGCTTGACGATCCCCGGCGCGAAGCGCGAGACGCCCCGCAGCTGCCCCGCATCCACCGGATCGATCACGTGGATCACCTCAGAGGCTGGCACCCGCACCGTCTCGCCGGAGAGGCCCGGATCGGTCACGTCGCCTGGATGGCGGCGCAGAAAGTGGTAGGCGACGCGCCTTCCGATGCGATCGAACTCGATGCCCTGACGGACGATATTGCCGCCGGGAAGCTGCTCGTTGCGGCTGAGCGGCAGCATCTCCGACGGGATCATCTGCAGCTGCAGCGGCACCACGAGCCCGTCCTCGGGACGGCGTGGGCGGAAGCGGAGGAACACCTCACCGGCGATGAACACCTCGCGCGCGGCGCGACGCTGCTGGCCATAGAAATCGGTGAACCCCTCCGCATCGCTGTCGTCGGTCCAGTCGAGCCAGAGCCGCTGCACGCGCGCCTTGAGATCGGCATCGGCGATCAGGGACGACGGCTTGATGCCGTCGCCCACCACATTGCCGGCCCAGCTTTCGATCGCGTTCGCGGCATAGCCGTTGTTGCGCACGAGCCAACGGGCGCGCGCGGTGATGTCCGCGCCGGCGGCGGCGATCAGCGTGTTGAGATGCGCCCGGCTCGGCTGGAAGTGCCGGAGCCGCCGGCTCGCCTCGCCGGCTTCGAAGCCACCGATGAAGGCGCCGACCTGCCGGCGCCATCTGCCTACGCCAAGGTTTCGGCGGACAAGGCGGGAGATCACGCCAAGCATCGGTCAGAGTCCCTTGCTCGCGGCCGTGCGCACGATCCGGCGTCGGGCCCCCGCCTTGGTCTCAGCGATGCGCCGCTCGAGGTCGGCAAGCGCGGCGGCCATCTCGGCATCGGTCGCATAGGTGATGCGGCGGCCTTCGATCTCGACGGTGCGCACGCCGCGGAAACGGGCCGCGAGCAGCGCATCGCGCCGCACGATCATCTCTTCGAGCGTCATGGGGTCGGGTTCATCCTTCGACAGGCTCAGGACAAGTAGCTCGGCGTGAACACACGCCGGCCGCGCGGCCGGCGCTCACGCCGCAGGAGGCCGGCCGAGGGTGTCTCGGAGGAGTCCGGCTCCGCAGTCGGATCATCTCCCTCCGGCATCGTTTCGCTCTCGCCATCCTTCACTGCGATCTGCGCTTCCAGGTCGCGCCAGGTCGCTTCGCTCCAGCGGTCGATCCCTGCGATCCAGGCGGCGGCGCGGGCGTAGACGCGGCAGTCCAGGACCTCGTTGCGCTCGCGCAGCTTCTGCCATTCGAGGCGCTGGAAGCCGCGCTTGGTCTTGACGGTCACCAGCTGCTCGGCAACCAGCTGCTTGACCCATTCGGCCTCCGTCCCCTTCGGCAGATGGACGTAGCCGGTCGGATGCTGCGCCCCCTTGGCAAGCTCGTCCTCCGTCGGCCGGCCGAGCCGCAGGAAGCGGTAGGTCTCGCTCTTGAAGGTGGCGACGGCCACGGTCCAGAGCCGCGCCCCACGGCGCAGCTTGCGGCCGCTCGTCGTCACGTCGACATAGCTCGGCCCGACCACGGGTGCGGCGCGGTTGAAGCCCTCGACGCCCTTCACGGGCGCCACCTGCGCGAAGCCGGCTTGGCGCGCCCAGGCGTAGACTGCCGGCGTCTCGTAGCCGGTGTCGATCCCGAGCTTCGCGAGGCCGAGCCGCTGCCCGTTTGCGTGTAGCCAAGTGCGGTCGAGGAGTGCGGAGAGCTCCGCCCAGGCTGAAGCGTGTTCCGGGCCGCCGTCGATCACGATGTGGTCGACGAGCCAGCTGGTGAGGCCGCGCCCCCAGGCCCAGACCGAGACCTCGATCCGGTCCTTCTGTACGTCGGCTCCCGCCGTCAGGAACAGCCCGCCCGCCGGCACCGTGCCGATGGCGAAGTCCTCACGCCGCTCGTAGAGACGCTGCCAGTCGGGCGCCTCGCCGGTCTCGATCCAAGTCTCGCCGAGCACGCCGTTCTTGAAGCTGCGCCTGGCCTCGTCGGTGGTGGCGGCCTCCCACAGGCGCGCGATCGTCTCCCACGACAGCCAGCCGACCGGCGAGTAGAGCGCCGAGAGGTGGAAGCCGATCGTCGCCGCATCGGAAGGCTCGGCCGTCGGCCGCCACTCGCCGGCGATCAGCATTGCCGTCTTGTGGTGCTCTTGAATCGCGCCGTCGCAGGCCTCGCACAGGTAGTGCGCCGTCTCCGGCCTGCCCTTGTCCCATTTGAGCCGCTCGAACCTGAGCCACTGGCGGTGGCTGCAGTGCGGGCACGGCACGAAGAAGCGGCGCTGGTCGGACGCCTCGTACTCACGCTCGATGCGCGAGATCCCATGGATCGTCGGCGTCGAGGTCATGAACACCTTGCTTCGCCAGGAGAAGGTGCGTGTGCGCGCCTCGGCGAGCGCGACCGGATCGCCTTCCTCGTCGGCCGAGGGCGGATAGGCGTCGACCTCGTCGAGGAAGAGGTAGCGCGCCGGCATCGAGCGCAGACCGACCGCCGAGTTGGCGCCGGTGATGACCAGAAGCCCGGCCGGGAACTCCTTCGACAGCACCGTGTTGCCGGCGTCGCGTGCGCGCGCCGGCTTCACCCGCTCGCGCAAGCTCGGACTCTCGGCGATCAGCGGATCGATGCGCTGGCGCGAGAAACGCTTGGCGAGCTCGACCGTCGGCTGGACGGCGAGCATCGGCCCCGGCGCATGGTGGATGACGTAGCCGATCCAGTTGTTGCCGGCCTCGGTGTTGTGGGTCGGAATCCACCCCTTCCCGCAAAGATAGAGGTGACTGGGTGAATCGACCGAGATGCATCGCACCGGCACGCTTGGCACCGGCCGGATATCGACGATCCGTCGGCGCCGGGACCGCCACGGGCACCCCTTCTCGATCGAGCGCATGCGCGCGACCTTGCGCGACAGCCTGAACATGGGCTCTTCGGCGTAGGCAGTCCAGGAAACGCGCCAATAGCCCAGATACGCGCGATCTTGCCCTCCGATGCCGCGGCGGCGGGAGTTCGTCCGATAGACCGTCGGCTTGTATCCAAGCCCACGCAGCAGCTCGATCAAGCCCTCGATGAGCCGACCGTCGGTGTTCGAGAACTCGCAGCGCTTTCCGTTCGGCGAGATCGTCCCGTCGGAATCCATGAGGCCGCGGACGAGCTCCAAGCGCTGCTCGCGGCTCGCGCGCAAGTACGGCACCGGGATGTGCTTGTTCTCCAGCACATCGAGTTGGCGCAGTCGCGTCGTGAAGCGAGAGCGGTGCTGAACGCTCGCCGGCCGCCCGGCGTCGTTGACCGTCCGAAAGGTCGGATCGATCACCACGTTGGCGCATCTCCCCTTGCGCCAGCGCGGCAGCCGGAACTCGGCCTCGACGCCGCAGGCGTGGAGGTGCTCGGCGATTTCCGCGTCATCCTCGTGGACGCTCACATGGTTCATGACGGCGGAGCCGTCGCCGAGCCAGAGCCCCAACACATAAGGATGAACGATCAGATCCTGCTCGGGCAAATCGAGCGGCTCGCAGCAGTCGATCGCGTAACGATAGCGTTTGCCGGAGCCGATTCGGACTCGTCCCAGCATCTCGTCGGTGCGCAAAACTTTCGAGCGCGGCTGCTCGGCATCGGTGAAATCCCAGACCGGCCAGCGATGGCTTCCGTCACAAACGACGTCTTCGTCATCGTCGAAGGTAATGGCGTAGCAGAGCCGGCCGATCATGACCGGCGAGACGCCGGTGACGCGACAGACCCGGCCCTGCTCGTCGAACAGCACGTCGCCCGCCACGAGTTCGCCCATCGTCTTCCAGCCTTCGGCGGTCGGGACCGGTGTCGATGTAGCGAGCGGCGCGCCGACCTGCGCCGCCTTCATGAAGACGACGCGCCGGGCGGGGTGCGACGGCGACAGCGCGTCCACGATCGCGCGCATATAGGGCGTGCGGTCGGTCCGATAGCGCCCGGGTTCCGCCGAGGCGCGCGGGCTCAAGATACGGTGGCGGTCGGCCCATTCCGAGACCGTGAGCACAGGGTCGGGCGCAAGCCCTTCCCTCCAGCAGCGGACGAGGTCATCCGCGCCGTCGAAGGCGAAGAAATCATCCACGGGCTATCTGTCGAGAATCCGGAATTCGATCGACATGTCGCGGCCATATGTCGGTCGCTTCGACACATCAGCGAAACTCGGGCCGGACCTCGGCGAGCTCGGCCAGATGCGCGCGGACATAGGCTTCAAGAGTCTTTTGTGTTGCGTGGGCTTCGACACCGAGCTCGGCGGCCATCAGGGCAGCGACGCGCGCCGGCCAGTTCGCCCAAGCGTCCCGCTCCTCGCGGGCGAGCCGGAACACGAGCGCTGTCGCCCGGGCCCGGTCGACGAGCTCGCCCTTGCGTTCCTGCAGCCTGAGCCGCGCGAGATGCGCCTTGGCGATCTCGTGCGCCGTGCGCGCCTGCACGAAGGTGACGCTGCCGCTCGCGGGCAGGCCCTGCTCCTTGAGCGTCTCGCGCACCGAACCGACCGCCGCTTCGGCGACCGGCTTCAATTTCTCGGGCTTGGCGCGCGACCGCCCGGGCTCGGTCGATCGCGCCCAGGCCGCATCGGCCTTGGCGGGATCGATGGTGCCGTCCGGCTCCACCGGAATGCGGCCGGCCTTGGCGGCCTTGAGCACCGCCACGTGACTGACGCCGCGGGCCCTCGCATAGGCGCGGATCGAGATCCCCATCACCCTGGTCCGATGATCGCTCTAGCCCGGAAAAAGCAATCAAATTATGCACTTATCCGCTTGGCTCCGGGCCGAAGCAGCGCCTCTATGGCGGCACGATCACGCGATGGAGACCGCAATGACCACCATCCTTCCGACCGCCAACCCCGATTGGGGCTTCTTCGGGACCATCCGCCATCACGCCCGGTCGGGGGAGGCCTGGCCGCTCGCGATGAAGGCGGTAGGCGCCGCCACAGGCTGCCCCGATTGGGCGGTCCGCGATTTCCTCGACAGCCGCCACGGACGCCACTTCGCCGACGACGTCGCGAATGGCCTGTCCGCCGGGCAGGCACTCGACACCGCGATCGAGGCTGCGGTCGCCCGCTGGATGGCATGGCGGATCGACCGCCGGACATCGCGCGAGACCGGGATCCCGCGCGGGCTTCCTTATCTGACCGGCTTCGTCGCGCACTTCGAGATCATGGCCGAAGCCGCTGAGTAGCCGATCGCCGTCCCTAAGGCGCCCCGACCGGCGGAGCCGGCGGGGTTCGGGGCAGTAGGAGGGCCAGGATGGTCCCGGCCCCCTTCAGCAGAAGGACTGCCCCATGACACCGAAGCTTTCCGATTCCCAGCTCGTCGTCCTTTCGACCGCCTGCCAGCGGGAGGACGCGTGCGTCTTTCCCGTCACTCTCAAGCTCAGGGGCAATGCCATCGGCAATGTGCTGAAGAGCCTCCTCACCAAGGGGCTCCTCAAAGAGATTCCAGGGCGGGCCGACGACACCATCTGGCGCTACGACGACGAGGGTGCGCCCCTGACCCTGCGCGCGACCCGCGCCGCCTTCGAAGCCCTCGGCATCGAGCACGACGACGCGCTGGCGGGCCACACGGCGGGCACGGAGGAGAATGCCGGCACCGAGGCCACAGAGCCTGCGGAGCCCGCGCCCGTGCCGCCCACGGCCGCGCCGGCGCGCAAGACCCGCGAGGGCAGCAAGCAGGCGCAGCTGATCGGCATGCTGAAGCGCCCGGAGGGCGCCAGCATCGAGGAGATCGTCGCCGCCTTCGGCTGGCAGGCTCACACCGTGCGCGGCGCCATCGCCGGCGCGCTCAAGAAGAAGCTCGGACTCGACGTGACCTCCGAAAAGGTCGACGGACGCGGCCGCGTCTACCGGATCCAGGCGTGACACGCCGCAGGAAGCGGAGGACCGATTCCATGAGCAACGATCATTCGAGCGTCAGCCCCTATCTCCTGCGGCCGCTGCGCAGCCTCGAAGAGGCCCAGTGCGACCTCGAAAAGGCGAGCGCGGTGACGACGCAAGCCAGGACCATCCATGACCGTCTCGTCGCGGCGCTCACCGCCCGCGGCGAGCGCATCGTCGAGGACGCCCGCACCACCAAGTACACGGTGGTCACCCGCGAGGCCGGCAAAGCCGGCTTCTACTACATCGGCAAAGCCGGCGCGCTGCGTGCCGGCCGCACCGTGGCCGAGAGCCGGCCGGTCGCGGTCGCCCTCCGGGCGCGACTGCTGAGCGAAGGGTGAGCTCCACCATGCGCACCATTCGCGTCAGCGACGTTACCTATCGCGCCATCGCCGAGCTTGCCTTGCTACCCTTCCGCTCGACGGCGACGCGGCAGCCGGACGGCATGTGGCTCGTGCCTGTCGAGGACGACACCTACGAGCGGCTCGAGGCGCATCGCCTTCTCGGCGAGAGCGACGACGATACCGTCCAGCGGCTCATCCACCGCTACCGCGGCCAACCGCTGAGCTGAGCCCCTCCGCCGCTACCCACCGCTGGGCTCATCGCCCGGCGGTGGTCGTCTCACTGCTCCGAACGCGGATCGCCTCGAACAGCCGGCGCAGCGCGTAGGAGCGCCCGATCGACACGCCCGTGAAGATCGCGCCTATGGTCAAGTTGTCCGAGAAGGACACATCGAGCCCGAACAGGGGGAACACCGCGATCTGGGCCAGCACCGCCACGCCGAAACCGACGCCCACGTTAGCGATCGCCTCGACTAGCGACATGGTGCGCGATTGCTTCACGCCGCCGCCCGCTCGTCCTTCAGGTCCCCAAAGGTCCGCCCCTCGCCATCGAGGATCGCGGACGATCCCGTGAACGCCTGCCATCTCTCGACAATGACGTCGCAGTAGCGCGGGTCGATCTCCAGCGCGAGGCAGGCACGCCCGGTGCTCTCTGCCGCAATGATCGTGGAGCCGCTGCCGGCAAAAGGCTCGTAGACCAGATCGCCTCGCTTGCTGTTGTTGACGATCGGCCGGCGCATGCACTCGACCGGCTTCTGCGTCCCGTGCGTGGTCGCTTCATCCTCATCGCCGCCGCTGCCGATCGTCCATAGCGTCGACTGATCCCGCGCGCCCTGCCAGTGCCCGTTCGCGCCCTTGCGGACCACGTAGAAGCACGGCTCGTGCTGCCAATGGTAGTCGCCGCGGCCGAGCACGAAGCGCGGCTTCGCCCAGATGATCTGCGAGCTGATTATCAGCCCGCAGGACTCCAGGCTTTCAGCGACGGTGCGCACATGGACGCCCGCGTGCCAAACGTAGGCCACGTCGCCCGGGAACAGCGCCCAGGCCTCGCGCCAGTCGGCCCGGTCATCGTTCGAAACCCGGCCGGTGCGCGCGGTCGCCGACACGCCGGCCTCATTGCGCCAGGAAGGATCGTACTCAACCCCATAGGGCGGGTCCGTCACCATCAGATGCGGGACCCCTCCGGCGAGCAGCCTCTCGACGTCGCTCGTACTGGTGGCGTCGCCGCAGAGCAGGCGATGCGCGCCAAGCAGCCAGAGGTCGCCCGGGCGGGTGACGGGTTCCACAGGCGGCTCCGGAACGTCGTCCTCGCCGTCCGTCACACCATCGGTGTCGTCCAAGCCTTCGAGCAGCTGGTCGAGCTCGTCCTCGCCGAAGCCGAGGAGGTCGAGATCGACCCCATCCTCCTTCAGGCGCGCCACCTCCGCGGCGAGCATCTCGTCGTCCCAGCCGGCAAGCTCGGTCAGCTTGTTGTCGGCGATGCGGTAGGCACGCGCCTCCGCGTCGCTCAAGTGGTCGAGGCGGATGACCGGCACTTCCCTGAGCCCGATCTTCCGGGCCGCAAGCAGCCGGCCGTGACCGGCGACCAGCACACCGCGTTCATCGACGAGGCAGGGTGCGGTCCAGCCGAAGCGCACGAGGCTTTCGGCAAGCCTTGCCACCTGATCCTCGCCGTGCACACGCGCGTTGCCCGCATAGGGGATGAGCCGGTCGATTGGCCAAAGCTCGATCGCCGAGGACTGGAAGCGAAGGTCTTTCATGATGGGCTCACGGGCGGACGACCAGGACGGCCGGGCGATGCCTTGCCAAACCCCGCCAAGCCTCGACGCGTCATGCCGGCCGCGCCGACGCCGCTCCGGACTGCCTGTCCTTCAAGCACTCGGCGCAATCTCAACGTCGCGCTGCCGTGCGACCGCTTCGAAGTCTTCGGTCCCGCCATCGAGGATCACTGGCTGATCGGGGAAGAGGTGCCGCCACCGCAGAAGCGCGACGTCGATGTATTCCGGTGCAAGCTCGATCGCTCGCACCTGCCGGCCGGTCCGCTCGCCGGCGATGATGCTGGTGCCCGAACCCGCGAAGGGCTCGTAGACGACATTGTCCTCGTCGCTATAGGCGCGCATCACGAACTCGGGCAGCGCCACCGGGAACACCGCCGGGTGCTCGGTCTCTAGCCCACGCGCCTTGTGACGCATGATGCGCAGCACGTTGTCGGGAATGCGGGTCTCCTGGACGCCCTGGCCAGCATGGGTCCACGCGCCCACGGTGCCGTCCTTGCCCCGCATGCCGCCATGGGCGTCGTTGATGTGGCCGGCCCACTTGCAGGGCACGATCTTGTTCGGCTTCCGGGCTTGCCGATTGAAGTGGAAGAGAAGCTCGAAGGCGGGCGCGAGCCGGCCGTTCCAGTCGCCGGGAAGCCCCGGCCCCTGGTCCCAGACGTAAAGGCCGAAGCGGCGCCAGCCGTGATCTCGCATCCAGTCGAGCCACACGTCCCAATAGGGCTGCCACTCGTTGTCGCGGTGGACGAGGCCGAGATTGACGAGCACCTGGCCGTCCGCGGCCATCACCTCGGCGAGGTGGCCGAAGACGCCGCGCATCAGGGCGTCCCAGTCGCCGATGCCGCCGGTCGTGTAGTTCCGCTGGTTGCCATAGGGCGGGCTCGTGAACAGCAGCGACGCGCGCTCGCCATCCATGATCCGGGCAACAGACTCTGCGTCCGTGCTGTCGCCGCAGAGCAGCCGATGATCGCCGAGCCGCCAGAGATCGCCCGGCCGGGTGACCGGATTGCGTGGCGGCTCGGGCGTCTCGTCTGCATCGTCGCCGCTCTCTTCGGTGTCGCCGTCCGACGACATCGCATCCGTGTCGTCGAGCGGCGCCATCAGCCGGTCGAGCTCGGCTTCGTCGAAGCCGAGGTCGTCGAGATCGAAGCCGTCGCCGTTCAGTGCGTGCAGCTCGGCGGCGAGAAGCTCCTCGTTCCAGCCGGCGTTGAGAGCGATCTGATTGTCGGCAATCCGGTAGGCCCGCGCCTGGGCCGGCGTCAGATGCGAGATCCGGATCACCGGGACGGTCTCGAGGCCCAGACGCTGCGCCGCCAGCACGCGGCCATGCCCCGCGATCAGCGTGCCCTCGTCGTCGACCAGGCAGGGCACCAGCCAGCCATATTCCACCAGGCTTCCCGCCAGGAGGCTTATCTGGTTCTCGTCGTGGGTCCGGGCGTTCGCCGCATAGGCCACAAGCTTCTCGATCGGCCACTGCTCGATGGCCGATGCCTGAAAGCGAAGATCGCGCATCGTTTCTTGGATCAGTCAGCCGGAAGACGCCTTGCCGTGCGTAGCCCCGCCAACCTCGACACGCCATGCCGGCCACGACCTGGCCCGCCCAGGCTTGCCCGGCCCTTCCGGACCAAACCCAGCCATGCGGCGCCTGCCGTGCCAAGCCTCACCACGCCTGGACCAGCCCGATCATGCCAAACACCGCCAGCCATGCCCGACCAGGCCTTGCTGCGCCTCACCGACCGCGCCAGACCTAACCTAACCACGCCAATGAGGGGTCACGCGGCCAGCGGCGGCAATGCCCGCTCGATCTCATCGAGCGTCGCGAACAGTTGGGCAAACTCGGTCAGGTCTGCATAGCGCTTGCGCAGGGCCTGGAAGTCCTCCCAGGCCTGACGCAGCACGATGGCCCGCCGCTCGGGATCCGATAACGCGACGGCCGTCGCGGTGTAGTACTGACGGTCGCTGTCTTTCACATTCACGAAGGCGACCACACGTCTCGCCTCATCGCCGGGACCGGCACGGTAGCGCACGACCACCGAGCGGATCAGAGCGCGCGCCTGCACCAGGCGATATTGATGGGCGGCCTCCGTATCGTCCCATTCGAACAGCGGGTGCAGCGGCGAAGCCGAATGACGAGCATCCGCCAGGACAACCTCCGGCGTCAGTTCACCGCCCCCTGCAATGTGCAATTGTTCCAGCCGCGCGCCCACCAATTGCGCCGGCACCCGTGCGCCCTTCTGCAGTCGCGCACCGTCACGCCAGGCATATTCGAGGCGGTCCATCAAGCAGCCTCCGCAATCAGGCGCCGCAGCTCCTCCGCCGTCGCGACATGAAACATCCCGAACTGACCGTCCTTCTCCGGACGCCACTCGCCGATGCCCACACCGAAGCCCGCCGTGTTGAACAGGTTCACGATCTGCGCCGCGCTCAGCACATTGGCGTTGAAGCGCACCCGCACCGTCGCATGCCACGGCCAGAACTGGCCGCGGTAGCGGATATCGGCGGTGCCCATGGCGATCCGCACCATGTCCTCGCGCATCTCCGGCTCCGATCCCAGAATGCGCACCAGGTCCATGCGCATCAGCGCGCCGTTGAAGGCGCCGCGCACTGTCGATTGCGCGCCCATCACATGGAACGCTTGGCGCGCCGCCACCTTGGTGATGCCGGCAACCGAGGTGCACGCCGTAACCGCCGCCGCCTTGAAGGCGACCGAGGGGAAGCCGTAGCCGCCGCCTTCGATGCGGTACAGGCTTTGCTGAAAGTCCTCGTGCGGGTCCTTCGCCTCCTTCGCCGGTTTGGCCAGCTTCATCTGCTTGCCTAGCATCTCGCGCTTGGCCTTCTCCGACCAGGCATGCGAGATCAGCGGCGTGTCGCCCACCAGGGTCACCTCGATGATCTCAAGGTTGATGGGCGGCAGTTCGATCTGGGTTGCTTCCTTGCTTGCAGCCATGATGGTCTCCATCGGGTCCGGCGCGGCCACGCCCCGGACGCGAATCAGGGGGTCACACCAATGCGACCACCGGACCCGATGAAGCTCGGATCACCCATGGTCGCGTCTTATCCCCGGTGGCCGCCGAGGAACAAAGGCAAAGGGGCCGCAGGACGAGCCCGGTCATCACCCGACCGCGTCGGGCAGCCGTGCCGACATGGCGGTCGGAACCCGGATGGACGGGGCGGTAACCGGAGAGTGGTAACCGCCGCGGACGGTTACCGGGCGCGGTTCCCATTCGGGCGGCGCGCCAAGCCCGCGCGAACACGGGCTTGATTCGTGCGACGAGCCGCCGGCTCGCTGGTAACTGGTAACTCAGATTTTGCCGCTGGCGGTAGCGAACTTCCGGGCCATTGCCGCCAGCATACGCTCAGGCCCATGGAGGACCCGTGATATCAAACACTTAGCTCGATATTGCTCGCTTCATTGATTTCCGGTATGATTTCCGGAAATAAATCGGAGGGTATCGCCGTGCCGAACACGCAAAGAAAGGCCGTGACCACCTACCGCCGCCGCATGAAACGGCAGGGCGTTGTCCGCCTCGAGGTTCAGGTTCGCAAGGACGACGCGTCGCTCGTCCGTGGCGTCGTCGCTGCGCTTGCCGACCCGGACCGCGAAGCCGAGACCCGCGCGCTGTTGCGCGAGCGCTTCGGGCCAGGTCCGGCCAAGGGGCTGAAGGCGCTGCTCGCATCTGCCCCGCTTGAGGGCATTGATCTCAGCCGCGAGCGTGATCTCGGACGGAATGTCGAACTGTGAACTACCTGATTGACACCAACATCATCTCCGAGGTTCGCAAGGGCGATCGATGTGATCATCGAGTCGCCGCCTGGTATGCCTCGATCGACGACGCAGACATCTATCTGAGCGTGTTGGTACTGGGTGAAATCCGCAAGGGCGTCGAGCGGGCACGGCCGAACGACCCCGCCCGGGCCCGTGCCCTTGAGACTTGGCTGTCCACCGTCAGGGAATCCTTCGCGGATCGTGTCCTGCCTGTCGATCAGATGATTGCCGACGAATGGGGACGCATGGGTGCCAAACGCCCCGTATCCACGATCGATGCGCTGCTCGCGGCGACGGCCAAGGTTCACAGCCTGACACTCGTCACGCGCAATGTCGCGGACGTCGCCGATCTCGGCGCACATGTGCTCAATCCGTTCGAGCCAACCAAGAGTTCGCATTGACAGAGACTATCGGAAGGTCCGCGCCATGGACATCGCGGACTCTCCTGCGGACCCGGTCGGCTTCCTTGTAGAATGTGATGAAACGGCTGCACTTCCGTCCAAGTACAGCCGTTTTATTACATGGCCCGCCAGCCCTCATGGTGCCATGGCATGTCTTGGGGACGGCAGCGACCGATGGCGAGCGAAATTCGGAACGTGGGCGCTTCCGTCCGCGCGCGCCTCTCCCGAGGCTAGCGTCGAGACTAGCGAATTCGCCGATTTCTGTCCGCGCGAAAACTGTCTGCCAGACACCTTTCGCTTCGCTGCTCAGCCGCCCGCCGCTCGCGTCTCCGCGATCACGCGCCGCTTCGAGGCGTTGCGCGAGAGCCGCCGTCCGTTGAGCCGCCAGGCGATGACGCAGAGCGCGTAGAGCCAGTGCTCGTGGGCCGCGGCGCGGGCGAGTCCGACCATCCAGCAGATCGCCTTCCACCGCTCGCCCGAGGCGCGAAGCCAGACGATCTTCGCGTCGACCGGGTCGAGCCCAATAGTCCAGCCGAGCGTCTCCTCCATGCGGGTGATGGCATCGGGCGCGGGATAGGGGCGCCGCAGGCGCGGCGGCTCCTGGCCGACCAGGTCGGCAAACTCGTGGACCATCGCCGGCCAGAGCGAGTAGTAGCCCTGCACCCGCACCTCGGGTAGCCGCTTCAGAACATCGGCGGCCTCGACTAGGCGCTCCTCGACCATTGAGGATGTCCAGCGCGTCTCAGCCATAGCGCGCCTCCCTCGTGTCCCGCTTGCCGTAGAGCTTCTGCCCAAGCTGGCGCACCAGCTCGCGCTCGGGCCAGGCGAGACGCGGGTCGTTTTCGCTTACCACCAGGATGCCTTGCTCGCGCCAGCCTTCACGTTTGACGTCCTCGGGCGAAGGCCGCTCTCCGCCATAACCTTTCGGAAACCACCTCACCGCGCCACCTCCCTGAGGCACGCGGCATAGCCGGCGACATCGACCATGCTGTCGAGGTGAGCCGGATCGTGCGCGAGGCGCGCGAGCTTGAGGTCGATGAGGCAGAGGGCCACCTGCGCCGGCGTCACGTTGTGGCCAAGCGTGAGTGACCAGCGCTTCGCGATCGCCTCGAGGCTCGCGCGAGGGTCGCCATAGGTCTTGCGCCGATTGGCGACCACCGCGGCGGAGTACTTCAGCAGCATCTCGGCGGTCATCGCACGCCTCCCTGCGTCTCGATCGCCCAGAGCAGGATGGCGATGGCGTCGGCCTCGTTGTCGTCCGCGGGCGCAAAGCCCCGAGCACGGACGGCTGCCATCACCGCCGCCTTGTCGGCGTTGCCCCTGCCGGTGACGTGGCGCTTGATGGTGCCGACCGGAACGCCCTCGTAAGCGACACCGCGCTCCTCGCACCAGGCGGTCAGTGTCGCTAGAAAACCGCCGTAGAGATGCGCCGCATCGGTGCCGACATGCCGCCGGACCTCCTCGAAGTAGACCGCGCCGGGATCACCGGCATCGGCGGCAAGTCCGTCGAGCCAGTTGCGGAAGCGCAGGTAGCGCATGCCACTGCCGTCATAGCGGCTAGGGCGGAAGGAGACGGCGCCACTATGAATGGCTCCGTCGGCCATGCGCACGGCCCACCCCATGGTGGTGCCGAGGTCGAGAGAGAGGATGGCGCTGAGCGGCGGCGCCATGCCGACCGCCGGCAGGCTTGCATCCGCACACGCCGCGGTCAGAGTCGTCGAAGCCATGATGGTCTCCGTGATCGGGATCGTTATGGTCAGGACGGCGACGGTCTGGTTCTTGGCGGAGCTGGCCGTCGTCGTCCGCTTGGCTCGGGATCACCGATCGGCAGGAGGATCGCGGACGCGTTGCCGTGGCGGGGCGCTCGTCGCCACAAGGGTCAGCGTCGGGCGGGCGATCTTCGCCAGTGGCCACAGTTGCCACATCGGAATTTCATGTGGCCACTGATAAACCCTTGAAGAGAAAGGCGAGTGGCCACAGTTGCCACACTTTCCACTTCTCAAAGATAAAATTGACGCGCGACCCCTCCGCGTCTCTCCCCACGAACGGAAGGGACAAGGACTCCCTATATTTGTCCCTCGGCTGTGGCCACGGTGGAAAGTGTGGCAACTACCCTTGTTCATCAATGCGTTAGCAGTGGCCACAGCGATTTGCCGTGTGGCAAGTGTGGCCACTGGAATGCCTGCTCGGGCGCCCGGCGCGGCTGGAGTGGCCACAGGTGCCACAATGGCCACACGCCCATGCGTGGCCACAGGTGCCACACTTGCCACAACGCGCGTGCACGGATGGGCGCGCGCCGTCATGCCTCGTCCTCCTGCATTCCGTGGTCGGTCCAGGCCGAGCGGCGGCCGAACTCGGAGCGCTTGAGCGCATAGGCATCGATGCGGCCGATCTTCGGAACCCACCGCACGGTGGCGCGCCGCTGATCCTGGCGCATGGCGAGGAGGTCCCGGTCTGCGAGCGCCTTGACGATCTGCTGGGTCTTCAGCGTTTCGCCCGCAGCTTCGCGCAGGCGCTGGGCGGGCACATAGATGGCCGCGTCGTCGTACCAGGCGACGGCCTCCCGGTTGTTGAGCTTGCGGTCGAAGCTCTCGACGCCGATGTCGACGGATTTGATGGTGACGTCCCAGCGTTCCGCGATCCAGGCGCGCAGGCTCGCGATGCCCTGCTCGTCGGGGGTGAGCGCCTCGGCATCGGAGGACTTCTCGAAGCGCTCCCAGGCCCAGCGGACCGGCGCTTCGATGTCGAGCGACCAAGGCAGCAGATCGAAGTCCTGGGCGAGCCTGCCAGCGACGAGCGGGAGAGCAAGGCAGGTCGCCGCTCTGAGCCGCGCGGAATCGGCACGGTCGCCTGCAAGCTCGCGCGCCTGTTCGAGAATGCGGTCGCGCAGCGCGTCGGGCGCATGGTGCAGCCTGGCCGCGACCAGCCGCTCGACGAAGGCAGGGCCGGCATGGCCGCAATGGCTCTCGGCGTCGGCGATCGCCTTGAGCCTGGCCGCCGGCACCGAGCGGTCCACCTCCGTCACGTCGACATCGAGGATGCGTACCGCCATGCCGGCGATCCAGGACGCACCGTCGGCGCGCACCTTCTCCTCCAGCGAGCACTCGCTGGAGAGCAGCGCGTAGGTCGACCAGGCATAGCGCTGCTTGAGCATGGCGCCCGCGGTCATGCGCGCCTTTCCCTGGCCGCCGGCGATGGCGTAGATGAGCTTGGCGATGGCCCGGCCGTCGGCGTGGGCGAGCTCGTCGAGGGCGAGGACTGTGCCGCTCGCCGCCTGGGCGAAGACCTCGATGGCGTTCTCGGTCGAGCGCATCGACTGCAGGAGCCCGGCGCCGATGGCAGTCGAGGTCCAGGCCGAGACGGCGAGGCGCTGGGCAGTGGTCTTGCCGCTCGACGAGAGGCCGGAGAGATTGATGCCGCAGCTGTCGAGACCGGCGAGCGACTGCACGACACCACAGAATCCGGCGAGCACGCCGAGGAGGAAGTGCGGACAGCCCTTCACGGACGCCGCGGCAGCCGCCGCGGCCTTCCAGCCATCGAGGCTGCCACGCACGGTGTCGTAGCGGGCGTTGGCGACCAGCTCCAGCGTGGAGGCGGGCGCATCGCCGATCGCCCGGCCCGCCGGCGTCACGAAGACAGGATGGTCGCAGCCATCGAGCCGGTGCCAGCCGGGCCGGCTGACGACGAGGATCTCATCCCGCGGATCGGCGGCTTTGAGGACCGCCAGCGCGACCTGGTCGCCATCGCCATAGCTCCGCAGGCCCGCGGCGAAGAGAGCGGAGCGGATCTCCTGCGCACCCTGGCGGGCAAGGCCAGCGCGCGGAAAGTCGACGGCGCGCGGCTCGCCCTGCATGTCGCGGACAAGCAGGCGCAGGCCGTAGGTGCCCTCCTGGTCGAGATAGCGCAGCCGGGCGGGGATGCCGAAGGGGCTCGCGACCACGCGCCAGATGGTATGCCCGTCCTTGTCCTTGCCGGCATTGCGGTGGACGAGGACATCTCCCTTGCGGGTGCGGAAGTAGCGCAGCTCGACGCCCTCGATGAAGGGCAGCGGATAGGTCGCGGCGGTGCGCGCCACCTCGTCGGGTTCGGGCGCGGTGGCGCCGATGACGGGATCCACTTCGAGCTGTTGGGTGCCCATGTCGCCGGCCGGCTGGGCACCGTCTACGCTCCATGCCACGGCGGCATCGATGGCAGCCCTCACCGCCTCCGGACCGTCGCGCAGGAGCAGGTCGTTGAAGTCGTCGCCGTCGCGCGGCGGCAGCGCGATGGAGACCTGACGACCCTCCATCGCAAGCTTCGCGGCGGCTGTCTCGGCGGCACGGCGCCCAGCCTCGTCATGGTCGGCGAGCAGCACGACACACGCGATGCCGGGCGGCAGGACAAGGCCCTCCATGCCGGAGGCGGACAGCGTCGCCCAGGCCGGCAGATCCGGGCATGCGGACATCACCGCGAGTGCCGTCTCGATGCCCTCCGTCAGGGCGATGAGGTCGTCGTGCGGCTCGGCCAGCCGCACCGCGCCGCCGCCCACCGGCCCGAGCGTCTTGCGCGCAGGCGAAACATCGGCCTTGGCGGGCTTCTCGGGATCGAGATAGGTGCGGTGAAGCGCGACCTGCGCACCGCCCGCGTCGCGCACGACGGCGACCATGCCGGGATAGCCGCGCTTCGCCTCCCAATGGGTCAGATCGTCATGAAAGAGAAGATCGGGCGACGCCGGCAGCGCGAGCCCGCGGGCGGCGAGATATGCTGCCGCATGCGTGCCGGCGATCGGCCGTGCGCCCGACAGGATGAAGGCGATCTCGCGTGCCACGTCGTCGGATGATTGGCGCGGAGCCTTCTTTCTCGGGCGTGCCGCAGATGGGACTTCTCCCGCCAGCTCGGCCGCATAGGCGAACAGCTGGTGCCCGACATAGCCGGTCGCCTCGGCAAGCGTGCCGAGCGGCCCGCCGCCATCGCCGCCGTCGAAGTCGATCCAGTCCCCGGCGCGCTCGCCCTTAAGCGCGATGACGCAGGAGCCGTTCTTGCGCGGGGCGTCGCCGCGGATGTTGGCGAGCCGCCATTCATCGCCTTCACGTCTCCCGTTCGGGAAGTGCTGCGGAACCCAGATCGCCGCGCTGTCCCGCAGGCGCGCGGCGATCGCATCGAGATCGAAGCGGGGCGGAGGAGCGCTCGCGTCGTTGAGATCGATCATGCGCGCGCCTCAATCGAGGATCACGAGGCCGCGCTCGGCGCGGGTGATGGCGGTGTAGAGCCATCGGGCGCGGTCCTCGGCGGTGCGCGCGAGACCGTCGTCGAAGACGATCACATTCTCCCATTGCGAGCCCTGGGACTTGTGGCAGGTGATGGCCCAGCCCCACACCGCCTCGATCAACGTCTTCTTCTTCCAGTGATCGCGCCGCTCGCGCTCACGGTCGGGCGCGACGTGCTCGTCGAAATGCCCCTTGTAGATGCGGAAGCGCTCGCGCGTGCCGTTGGCGCCGCCGATCTTCTCCCTATCCTCGGTATCGATGACCGCGGTGAAGGAGAGTTCGTCCTCGTCCTCGATCTCGGTGAGGTCGAGGAACATGCCGTTGACGAGGCCGAGATCGTTGCGGTTCTTGAGGCAGATGATCTTCTCGCCGCGCCCAATGGGATAGACGCCCTCGAAGCCGGCCGCGCGCTTCATGGCAAGGTTGAGCTGGATGCGGGTCGCGTTCCTGCCACAGATGACTTGGCCGCCGCGCAGCATCTGCTCGGGCGCGATGTCGTGCCTGGGCATCTTCCACACGAAGGCATCGTGCTCGCCGTAGGGGATCGGCTTGCCTTCGCGCGCGAGCGTGGCCAAGCGGATAATGGCGCTATCGCCTGCCTGCCGGTGCACCTCGGTGAGCAGGACGTCAGGCGCATCCTTGGTGAAGGCGCCTTCGCCCTTGACCGGCGGGAGCTGGCCGGGATCGCCGAGTACGAGGACAGGCTTGCCGAAGGCAAGGAGATCGCGCGCCATGTCGTCCCCCACCATCGATACTTCATCGAGCACCAGGAGCTTGGCGTCGCGCAGGGCCGACTGCTCGTTGAGCACGAAGCGCGGCTTGTGGATGTCGGCAAGGCGGAGCTCGAGCGAGCGCAGGTGCGAGTCCGCAAACAGGCGCTCAGCGGTGCCCATGGCCGGCAGCTTCGCCTTGAGATCGGCGATCTCCTGCTTGATCCGCTCGATCTCGGCCGGGGTCGCCTCGGAGACGCGGTAGATCAGCGAATGGATGGTCGAGGCCGGCGTGCCCTTGCGGGTCATGACCAACGCCGCCTTGCCGGTGAAGGCGGCGTAGAGGACGCCCTCGTCCAATCCCAGCTCGGCGATCGCGTGCTTGGTGATCGTCGTCTTTCCGGTCCCTGCATAGCCGAAGACCCGGAACACCTGGTTCTCCGCCGTGCGGTTCGTGAACCAGTCTTTGATCGCCTCGATGGCCTTCGCCTGGAGCGCGGAGGGCGTGAAGGTCATGGCGCGCCCTCCCAGCAGCGCCGCTGATAAGGACATAGGCGGCAGAGGTGGAAGTCGGATGCTGAGGCGATGCGCGGCGGCAGCTCCCCGGCTTCTGCCGCGCGGATGATCTCGACCGCCTTGTCGGAAAGCGCCTGGGCCTGCGCTGGATCGAACGCGACGGCTTCGTGATAGAGCGCCTGGGTGTCCTTGTTGATCGCGGTGAAGAGCGCGACCGGGAGCTCCATGTAGGCCATGTAGAGCTGGACCTGGGCGAAGTAGATCGGCTTCGAGACCTTGAGGCCCCGCTTGACCAGGTCGTTCCAGGATTTGGCGTTGAGCGCCTTGTGCTCCCAGAGAGCCGGCCAGGCGATGCCGATGTCGGGCCCGCCAACGATGACGCCGTCGATATGGCCGCGCAGCCTTCCGCCGGCGGCCCGGAAGCCGAACTGGCCGCCATCACGGCGCTCTGTCCAAAGATCGTAGCCGGCGGCGCGCAGCCAGCCGATCGACAGCGCCTCGAAGCAGTGACCGGCCTCGAAGATGCGCAGCATGCCGCCGTCGAACTCGCGGCCCTCGTCCGGCGGCGCATGGCTGATCTCATAGACGAGGCGGCGCGCACAGGGCTCGCCGATGCGGCTTCCGCCGAGATAGTCGCGCGGTGGCTGCCGGCGATGGCGCTCGACGAGGGCGCCGTCGATGAGCGCATTGATGCGGGCCGCTGTCCTGTCGGTGATGGTGCCGCCATAGACGGCGCCCGAGCCGTGATTCAGGTCCAGGATCATCGCGCGCGCCCCGTGTTCCGGCGCGCTTTTGCGACCGGGCTGTTGTCGCCCGTGCGTGCTCGACAGTATTCAAGGAAGCCAGGGGTGTTCAGGTTCTCTTTCTGGCTGCCCCAGCGGAGATTGCTGGCCCGGTTGTTGGCGGCGTTCTCATCGAGGTGCATGACGACCGCGCCATCGAATGGCGGCGGCCCGTGGAACGCTTCGGCGACGAGACGGGCGACTTTATAGGTGCGATTACCGATGGTGACGATGAAGCGGCCGTCGGTCTTGTTCCAAACGCCAAAGGTTGGCGTGCCACCGTAAGGACGTTCACCGCCCTTGGGCATGAGGCCGCGATAAGGGACGAGCATGATGCGCCCCTCGCTGCTGGCCAGTACGCCCGGCAGGCTCTGAATATCTCGCCAGATCTCTCCGTTGGTCATGACAATGCTTCGTCGTCAAAAGGGCAAAGGGTCGTCGAGGTCGTCGCTGCGCGTCCCATCCTCGGACTGGCGGCGCATCGACTCCTGGAACCCGTCGATGTAGGCCTCGATGATGCGGTCGATCTCGGCCGCGCTGCGGTCATGAAATGGCGTCATCAGGCCGAGCTCGGTCAGCGCCTCGGCCAGGAAGTGGCGGGCATCCTTGATCGCGCGGATCTCCATGTCGGACTTGTCGATCATTCCGTTGTTCCTGTTCGCGAGGGCCGAACCGGCGTCGAGGCAGCGCATCGAGCAGAAGCGGTGGTGCGGAAATCGGTCCCACTGCAGCCGGTGGACGTAGCCGAAGCCGCGCGCCTGACGCCCGCACAGGGCGCAGGGCGCTACCCGAGCAAGAGCCGGGTCAGATCCTCGCTGCCGGCGGGCTGCTCCTTGATCCGCTGCGAGGCCAGGACGATGAAGCGGGAGATCGCATTCGAGGCCATGGCCTCGAGGTCGGCCATGGTGAGGGCGGCGATGGGCTGCTTGAGCCTTCCGCGCCCTTCGAGCCATTTGCCGACCTCCTTTGCCGCTTCGCGCGTCACGTGCGCCTGCCACTCGTCATCGGTCATGGCGGTCAGCTGTTGAGCCAGGCGGGCCCGGTGGGTTTGCCGGCGGGCTGCGGCTGCGTGGACGCACCTGCGTTGGCCCAGGCAGGGGCGGCGGTGGCCTGTGCCGGCGGCTGCGCAGGAGCCGCCTGGTTCCACGCCGGCTGCGCCGCCGGCGCAGGTGACTTCGGGCGGGCGCGGGTGCTCGGGCCCGCAGGCAGGACCTCGCCGTCCATCACCTTCCGCCATTCCGGTTCGCTCGGCAGGATCACGCGGTCGAGCTTGTTGCTGTCGCCGTAGCGGGGATCCTCGGAGGGCTCGATCTTGATCTTGGCAACGAAGGTGATGCCGTTGAGGTCGGCGAGACCGCGCAGGATGCGCTTTGCCTTCGCCGCCTCGCTCATGTCGGCGGGATCGAGGCCGAGCGCCGAGTCGATCATGGCGCGGAAGGTGCTCTTGGAGATCTTCCAGCCGATCGAGACGCCATGCTCGTCCACCTTGCCGCCCTGGACGGTGAACATTTGCCAGAACTTGCGCCGGGCATGCGGGCCATCGGTCACGGTGAACTCGCAGTCGAGCATGAGCACGTCGCTGCCGGGCGAGTTCGATGCCTTGAGCAGGCCGCGATCGATCTCGGCCTGGCCATCCGTGCCGCCCTTGCGGATCGCCATCGCCACCTTGGCGAAGGTGCCGTCCGGGATGGGCTCGCCGGTCTTCTGCGGCTCGGCGTCGTTCATGTCGAAGGTCATGGGATTCATCCTTTCGTGGTCGCGTTGATCTTGGAGAGGAGGGCGCCGAGGTCCGGCGGCTCGGTCACATCGAGGCGGCCGGAGCGGTCCTTGGCGGGAAGGCCGAACGGATTGCCGGCGCGGCAGACGAGGCGCCGCGTCTCGCCGCGCTCCGGCTCGTGCCGCCAGCCCTCGCCGTCGGCGCTGAAGAAGCTCATGGAGATGACCTGATCGACGATGCCCGGCAGTTCGCGGCCGGCCTTGCCGCCCTCCATCTGCGGCTGCCAGACGGCGCGGCTGAACTCGTCGGTGACCTTCTCCAGGATGCCGACGAAGATCACGGTCTTCGCCTGCGCGTGCTGCAGATGCTTCAGGAGCCCGATGACCTCGCGCGCGAGCAGCCCGTAGGCGCCGCGCGTGTCGGGCTTCCCGGTCTTCTCCGAGAAGGCCTCCGGCCGCACCCGCGCCCATGCCATCGCCTGGCGCGTCAGGTCGGTGATGCTGTCGACGAAGATGATCCGCTTGGAGGCGATCAGGCGGACCAGATCCGGATTGGTCGCAGCCAGGTGCTGGTAGTGGGCCTCCGAGAAGAACCCGTCCGGCGGCACCGCGGGATCGACGCCGCCCACGAGGCAGCCGATGTCGATCGCGTCGGCGAAGGTGCGCACGGGGATACTGTCGCCGGGCCAGTCCTGAACCGACTTCATGCCCGCTTCGAGATCGATGCAGAGCGTCTCGCGCGCGGGCAGCGTCTTGAGCAGCGAGGTCTTGCCGACACCGCTCGGTCCGAAGATCGCGAGGGTGGTCTTGTTGTTGGCTTCGGCCAGACGCTCGTCGGCCGTGACGATCTTGAGCGCCATCATGCTCCTCCCTGGATCCGGGCGATGCCGTCGAGCCACCGTTCGAGGATTGCGGCAGCATCACGGGCCATGCGGGCTCCGCGGCGGAGCCGAACCAGCTGCTCCGCCGGCAGAGCGATCAGATCGCGCACCGGCATGTGCCGGACGTCGTCGAGTGCGGGGCGGGCCGTCATCGCGAGCCCCTCCCGGCGGAGCACACGCCCGCCTTGATCGCGAGATAGGCCATGCGGCCATCGTCGAGCCGCTGCTGGACGGCGATCAGCAGGTCCTGCCCGACCAGCGTCATGACGCGATCGGCGATGCGGCCGAGCGCTTCGCGCGCGCCTGCGACCAGGCCCGAGGTCTCCCGCGCGCGATCCGCTGCGAGGTGGCCGATGTGATAGGTGAAGCGCTCGCCGGGTCAGGCCGTCTCTAACCAGCCGAGCAGCGCGGCTTCGCTGGTGACGATGGTGCGAGCGGGTTCGGGGAGCTTCATCCCCATTGAAATACCGGCTCGCTCTGCGGGCACCAATTCGAATGATTTCGCGCGATTTCGCCCGCGAACCGGAGAGAAAACAAAGTTATCGGCGCGGGCTTCTGCGAAAGCGCGGCTCTGAAGACCTGCCGTCATCGGCCAGCCTCCTGCCGCTTCTCGTCTTCGAAGGCCTCAACATCTTCGAGGCGATAGACCACGCGCCCGCCGATCTTGAGATATCGCGGCCCCTGGCCGAGCCAGCGCCAGCGCTCCAGCGTGCGCGGGCTGATCCGCCAGCGCTGGGCAAGCTCAATCTGAGTGAAATGTCGGACGGTCACGCTCCTCTCCTTCGGCCTTCAACGAAAACCTGCGGAGAGGATGGTCCCGCGGAGTAAAGCTGTCCGCAGGACCGGCGGCGGATCGCCGCTGGAGCGTAACGGCCCGGTGATGGATGGGTGATGGACGGGTTTGCGAAGGACTACTCGGTCCTTAGACGGTATTTCCCTCGCCCGTTCGAGAGCAGCAGCACGCCCCAGGCCGGATGGCGGCCGAACAGGTTGACCATGCGCATGTTCATGTCGTTCGACTTGGCCTCCTGCAGCACGATCTTGCCCGAACGCCATGGTTCGTCCGTCTGCGCCACCGCGTGGAGAAAGCGGACCGCGGCCTGCTGGATCTCGCCCGTGAAGTAATAGGGTTCGCCGCGCAGTCGAATCTCCGAGTAGTCGGGCGCGTGCCAGAACGCCGCCCCGTTGTACTGCTTCTCGGCCGGACCGGCCGCCGCCGCACGAGTGCACGCTTCGCAGGCGTCGTGGTCGCTTCGGCCGGCGAGCTCCAGGCAGCGGCGGATCTTGGCGCCGACGTCCTGGCCATCGATGCTCAGCGGCTTCATGATGAAGTCGTCGATGCCGTCCTTGAATGCGCTGATGATGTTCTTCGGTTCCTTGCCGTGCCCGCTGATCACGAGAACCGGCACGAGATGCATGTCGTTGGCGCTGCGGTGGGGGAAGCGCCTGCGTATCTCGCGCAGAAGCGACATGCCCGATTCCACCCTCGGCTTGATCGACTGACCGTCCGCTTTGATCTGCAGATCGAGCAGCACGTAGCAGAAGCCGCCATCTTCAAGACGCGCCCTGGCTTCGGCGAGCGTCTCGGCGTGCAGATGGTCATGCCCGAAGGACCGCAGGAGATCGGCGATCTCGGCGGCCATCTCGGGTTCATCTTCCACGATGAGGGCTGTGTGACGTTCGGCCATCGGAGTCAGTCCTCCGAACGCGCCTGCTCTACGGGCAGGATCACCGTCACAGTGGTGCCCACGCCGTCTCGGCTCTCGATCGACAGCGTTCCTCGATGGTCGATCTCGATGATCTTCTTTGCCAGCGGAAGGCCGAAGCCCATCCCGTTGGCCTTGCCCGAGCTGTAGAGCAGAACGCAGTCGCGCAGCGCCTCCTCGCTCATGCCGCAGCCGTTGTCGGCGACCGTGATCTTGATATGCGTATCCGTCTGCGGGGTGGCGGAGATGATCAGCACGCCGCGGCGCGGCTGGTTCGAGCAGGCCTCGACGGCGTTCACGATGATGTTGATGAGGGCCTGGAGCAGGCGCGAGCGGTTCGCTTCCAGGTTCAACGAGGCTTCGACCTCCTGGTGCACGTCGATGCCGGCGGTGGGAAGCTCGACGTGGCTGAGGGCAAGCTCGGCGGCCTCCTTCACGATGGGGACCAGAGCCTCCAGGGCAAACTCGGCCGGCGCCTCGGTCGTGAACGCCCGGAGATTGTCCAGGAATTCGGTGATCAGCCGCACGCGCGCCTGGGCCCGGCGCGCATGCAGAAGCGTGTGGTCGGGAACATTCGATATGCCCTGGAGCTCCTTTTCCAGGTTGAGAAGCGAGGCATCGAGCGGCGAGATGATTCGGACGATCTCGTGGTACGCCTCGCGCACGAAGCGGTGGTGCAGATGGTCGGCGACATTGAGGGCCGCCCGCCGCGCGCGCAGCCCGTAGCGGGCCTCCAGGGCGGAGAGGAGGCCAAGGATCGCGTCGCCGCGGCTGTCGCCATGAATATCGGCCCGGCTGAGTTCGCTGCGCCGCTGCAGGGTCTTCCGCGCCGCCTCCCGGACCCAGGCGTTCTCATCCTCGACGATCCGCGCGATCACCGCGGGAAAGGCATCGTGACGGAGGAAGAGCACGGCGTGGGCGACGGCCTTGCGGACCTCCCACTTGGGATGAGCCGACAGGCGCAGGAGGCGGGACGCGAGCTCCGACCTCAGGAGGTCGTCGACATGCTGCGTGCGGAGCCAGTCTCCCGCCTGCTCTATGGCTTCCCGGACCGTGCCCCAGTCGTCCGCGTCGAGATCCCCGAGCAGGGTCTGCTCTTCCTCCTCCGTCATTGCGGCCGCCTCAGTGGCCGTATTTCTGCATGCGGAGGACGAAGGCTTCCTTGCCGCCTTCGAGCAGATGCTCGATCTGCTCCTTCACGTCATCGACCGTTCCCACATGGGAGACGGCGCCGCGCCGGCCGTCGGAGGTGAAGACGAACACCCTTTCCGCCTCGCCCAGGACGGGGATGTTCGGGTTGTGGGTCACGAAGATGAGCTGCCGGCTGGCCTTCACCTCGCGCAGGCTCTTGACGATGGCGTGGTAGACGAAGGCGTTGTCGAGATTGTCCTCGGGCTGATCGATCAGCAGCGGCCGCTCGCTTTCGAGCAGCAGGATCGGCAGGATGACGGTGCAGCGCTGGCCCGTGGACAGGTCCGCCGAGTTCTTGAAGTCGGCGCCGTCCTTTAGCGCGATCAGCGGCTCGTCCTCCAGATCGATCGTCTCCAGTTTGGCCGTATCGTCGCCATCCTGCAGGTGGGTGACGATGCGGAGCGCCTGGTCCTCGGCGATCCCGCCATCCTCGGCGAGGCGTGCGGCATCGCCCCTGCGGACGATCCGCGACAGCTCTTCCGGCGACACGCTCTCGACGAGGCGCGCGACGATGCGGTTGTACTGAAGGCCGCTCCCCTTGAGCATGTCCTTCAGCAGGGCCTCGTAGCCGGAACGATCGCCAGACTGGGTGATGGATACCCGGATGGTCGGCCCGAGCGCGGCGGAGAGCCGTTCGGCCACTTCCTTGCGCAGTCCGAAGCGCCGGTCGCGCAGCTCTGACAGCTTCGTGTTCATCTGGCGATGGCTGGCCTCCAGCGCCTTCCGCTTCTGGCGCAGGCTATCAAGCTCGTGCCGCGCCTTGGTCAGCGCGAGATGCCGCTGCTGCAGCTTCGCCCGCTCGGCCGCCCGCTGCTGCTCCTGCGCCGAGCGGGCGATGATCTCGCGATATTGCTGCTCCTGCCGGGCATGCGCCGCCGCAAGCCGGTGCGCCACGTCGTCGAGGCGCGACGTGAGAGCGCCGCAGCGGCTCTCGACCTTCGGCACGGCGTCACGGAATACGCTGACGAACTCCTCGACGGCGGTCTCCATCTCCTCGAACAGGTCGCCGTTCGGACCCTCGCGGAAGCCGTCGCCAATGGCGCTCGCGCAATCCTCTGCAACCGAATCGGCAAAGCGTCGGAAGCTTGCGGCGGCTGCCCCGACCGCCCGGCGGAGATCGGCGACAGCCTCGGTCTCCCGGGTCCGCAGCGCCTTGTGCGCGTGGGCCGCGTTGATCAGCTGCGCGTCCGCGCCCTCGACCACCTGCATTTCCTGAAGGCGCTTGCCGACGACCTCGATTTCGGGGACCACGTCCTGAAGCTCGCGGATGCGCTGGTCGAGATGCCGGAGATCGGTGGCGCTCTGCTGGATGGCGCGCTTGGCCTTCTGGATCTCGGCGCTGGCCGTGCGGATCGCCTCCTCGGCGAACTTGTCGATCAGCGAGAGCTGGAACCGCGGATTGGTCGCAATCTCCTCGATCTCGTTCTGGCTGTAGATGTCAGCCTTGAACACGAGATCGCGGTCGAGCGATACGGGAATGGGATCGCCGTCGCTGTCCAGGACCTGGACGTCATCGCCCCATGGCCGCTCGGCGCGATACCGGGTGCCGTGCTTGGTCTCGACATCGAGGTAGATCGTGCCGCTGCCGAGATTGCCGCGCACGTGGCCTTCGATGGCCTTGGCACGCGGTCGGCTGTCGGCGGGATCGGGCATCATCCCCAGGATGTAGCGGACGAACTCGAGGACGGTGGTCTTGCCGGTGCCGCGGCCGCCGATGATGCAGTTCAGTCCGTCGGTGAACTCAAGCCGGGTGCCGTCGAGAAACCCGCCCACCACCTCCAGGTTCAGGATGCGGTGGTGCGGCCGGCGGCCATCCTGATCGTTCTCGCTTTCGGCGACATCGCCCCCTGGGAGTTCGTTCATCCCCTTTTCCTTCGCTCTGACTGGTACAACCGGTGTGTAGCTTCGCACGCCGGTCTGATCGTCCGGCGAAGCCGTGTTCTATTTTTGTTCTCGTGCACGCGAGAGTCAATCGCTTACGTGCGAGAGGGCGCGCGCGGTTTCCTTTGTTTGCGCGCGTCTGCGATAAGCGATTGGATTTACTTCTGTTTTTCGAAGTCCACACCTACAGTCCGGCGATCGACATCGCTTTGCGGACGGTCTCCATTCAATGCACGCGAGCCTCGCAGGTCCCCATGCCATCGATCCCGAACGGATGACGCCGGAGGAGCGCATCGCCGAGATCTGGCGCATCCTGGGCCTCGGGCTCGTTCGTCTCAGCGCGGCCAAGTCAACTTCTTTATCTGCAGGCTGCGGAGACAGTTGCCTCGACTACCCGCCCAACCAACGCCGTCATGTCGACACTCGCATGAAGAGAAAGGCGTGATGATGGGACGAAGTTCAGCAGCAAGAACAAGTGCCTCGGGGCCGCCCCGACCTGGTGACGACGAAAGCCGCGACGCGACGGTGCTGGCCCGGCTGGCGGCAATCAAGACGATGAGCGTCGCTGACCTCAAGGCCGAATGGCAGCGCCTGTTCGGGGCGGACGCCCCCAACAACAGCCGGCCCTTCCTGGAGCTCAGGCTTGCCTACCGTATCCAGGAGCTGGCCTACGGCGGCCCGTCCCGCGAGACGGCCCAGCTGCTCGACGCCCTTGCCGACGAGCTGCAGGGCAAGCCGGGACGCAAGGCGATGATTCGCGAATCGCGCATGCCGGTCGCCGGCACGCGGCTGGTGCGGGAATGGAACGGCGTCGAGCACACCGTCACGGTCCTGCGCGACGGATTCGAGTTCGAGGGGCGCAAGTACAAGTCGCTCTCGGCGATCGCCCGCGCGATCGCCGGCACACGTTGGAACGGCTGGCGCTTCTTCGGCCTCCGCGAGGTCAGGCGAGGCGAGCGATGAGGGATTCGTCGATGCTCGCCACGCCCCGCCGCCAGCGTTGCGCCATTTACACCCGCAAGTCCTCGGAGGAGGGGCTGGAGCAGGAGTTCAACAGCCTGGATGCCCAGCGCGAGGCCTGCGAGGCATACACCGCGAGCCAGAAGGCGGAGGGCTGGGTGCTGCTGCGCGACCGCTACGACGACGGCGGCTTCTCGGGCGGCACGCTTGAGCGGCCGGCATTGAAGCATCTGCTGGCCGACATCGAAGCCGGGCTGATCGACGTGGTGGTGGTCTACAAGATCGACCAGCTTTCCCGGTCACTCATGGATTTCGCCAAGCTGGTCGAGGTCTTCGACCGCTGCGGCGTCACCTTCGTCTCCGTCACCCAGTCCTTCAACACCACGACCTCGATGGGGCTGCTGACGCTCAACATCCTCCTCTCATTCGCGCAGTTCGAGCGCGAGGTGATCGGCGAGCGCATCCGCGACAAGTTCGCCGCCTCGCGCAAGCGCGGCATGTGGATGGGTGGGTTCGTGCCGCTTGGCTACGACGTGCAAGACCGGAAGCTCGTCGTCAACGAGGCCGAGGCGGCCCTGGTGCGCCACATTTTCGAGCGCTTCATACGCCTGGGCTCGGTCACCCTGGTCGTACGCGAGCTGCAGGCCGAGGGGCGGCTCACCAAGCGCGGCAAGCCCTTCGACAAGGGCATCGTCTACAAGCTGATCAACAACCGCGTCTATGGCGGCGAGGCGGTGCACAAGGGCACGAGCTATCCGGGTGAGCACGAGGCGATCATCGACCGCGGAACCTTCGACAAGGTGCAGGCGATCCTCGCCTCCAACGGCTATGCCCGGGCGGCGGTGACGCGCAGCAGGACTCCCGCACTGCTGCGGGGGCTCATCTTCACCGAGGCCGGCCGCGCGATGACGCCCGCCTCCACGAGAAAGGGCAGCCGGCTCTATCGCTACTACGTCTTGACGGACGCGATCCGTGGGCGCAAGCCGGCCAGCACGGCGGCGCCCCTGCGCCTGCCGGCCGATGTGGTCGAGGCCGCGGTGGTGCGGGAGATCCGCCGCCTCGTCCGCACGCCCGAGATCGTCGCGCAGGCCGTCGCCGCTGCGCGCGGGGAAACATCCGACCTCGACGAGCGCGACGTGGTCGCCGCTGTCGACCGGTTCACCGAGATCTGGTCCGCGCTGTTCCCGGCGGAGCAGGCGCGCATCGTGAAGCTGCTGGTGGAACGGGTGACCGTGACCGCCGACGGCCTCGCCGTCGATCTGCGCACCGACGGCCTTGGCACCGTGGTGCGCGAGATGCTGGCCCAGAAGCCTGAGGAGGCCGCCGCATGACCACTCCCTCCACCATCCGCGTTGTCATCCCGCTCAAGGTGAAGCGTCGCAACGGCCGGCCACGCATCGTCCCGCCGGCCGATCTCGATGCGGTCAACGAAACGAAGCCAGATCCACGCACCCTGCGCGCCATCGCCCGGGCCTGGGACTGGCAGCGGCGCTTGGAGCGCGGCGAGGCCGCGACGCTGAGCGACATCGCGCAGGCCGAGCAGGTGACGCTGCCCTTCGTCAGCCGCTATATCCGGCTCGCCTATCTCTCGCCGACGGTCCTGGAGCGGCTCCTCATCTATCGCCGCCCTTCTGCGCTCCCGCTCGACAAGCTGGCTGCCGCCGCGCTCGCGCCGTGGGCCGAGCAGCCGGGTATGGTGTTTGACGACTGAGTGCTTCGGCATTCGCGTCGGACACGTTCCGCAAAAGCCGTAACGGTGCTGGTGTCCGTCGTTTCGTGGACTTCTCGCTAACGCCACGCCTTATGTGTCGGAAAGAAGGGAGGGTCCGATGAAACCAGACGGAAATGAGATCGCCACACCCGGTAACGGAAATCTCACCGCGGCAACCAGTCACTTGGACGAGGTGGGCTCAGTTCTCGCGGCAGCAATCCAGCGGATTGAACCTGGAACACCGGATCGCGACGCAACATTGACCCTCCCTGCTTCCCGCCAGATTGATCACAGGCGGAAGGGAAGTCGATCTGAGCCCTTGCTCGCGCCACCTACAGTCCACCTGGACCAGAAGGCGCTCGCTCAGCGCTGGAGCATCAGTCCGAGGACTTTGGAACGCTGGCGGTGGTGCGGAACGGGCCCTCGTTACCTGAAGATCGGCGGGCGGGTTCTCTATCGCCTTCAAGACATCGATGCCTACGAGGCCCGTCAGCTTCGCGGTTGACCTGGCGCTCCATCATAGCCGCGCCTTGAGACTGGCGGCAGGGACGATCCGCGGTACGGCCCACAGATAGGCGACCATGCCGAAGAGCTCGACCAGCGACTGAAAGACGATGACAACCGTCGCCGTGTGCCATTGGGCCGCCAGCGCCAGGGCGAGCGGCAGAACCACGAAGGAGTTGCGCGTGCCAAGGCTGAAGACCAGGGCACGGCACGCGGGAACCGAGAGCCGCGCCACCCGCCCGAGCCCGACGCCTATCAACGCGGCAGCAATCAGGTAGGCGACGAATACACCGAACACGTGACCCATGACCGGCACGGCGCCGATGACTGCCTGGATCTGTGACGCGGCGACCAGGAACACGACCAGGGCGAGCAGGGGCACCGGAAACCAGCCGAGGCGCTCGACGATGGCCGCTCCTTTCCCCCGGCGCTCGGTCCACCATTCTGTGATCCAGGCGGCGAGAATCGGCAAAAGTACGATGAGGACAAAGACCGTCGCGATCCGGTCGGCCGCCAGGATCTCCACGAAGCTCTCGCCCAAGAACACCCACAGGTAGGCGGGCAGAAGCGCGATCTGGACGATCAGATTGACGGGCGTCGCGGCGATGGCACGGCGGGTGTCGCCCTGCCCGAGATGGGTGAAGGTGATGAACCAGTCAGTACAGGGAACAAGCAGGACAAGGAGCACGCCCAGCCGGATCGCCGGATCGTCCGGCAGGAAGGCGAGCAGACCCCAAACCACGAAAGGGACGATAAGGAAGTTGCCGATCAGGACGGCGCCCATGAAGCGGCGATCGCGGACCGCATCCGGCAGATGCGTCAACGGGACCTGCGTGAAGGTCGCATAGAGCAGGAACCCAAGCGCCGGCCAGAGTAGCGCCTCGAAGGTATCCGCTACACCAGGCGCGATGCTGCCGAGCGCGAGCCCCACGAGGATTGTGCCGAGATAAATCCAAACCTGATGTCGTTCGAGCTGTTGGCGGGTCATGCAGTCAGTCTCGTCGAACGAAAGCCTTTATCAAACAGGCGATTGGAATGGCGCCGCTCCCCCTCGCAATTGCCCGCGCGCATTGCCGACAAAACCCTGCATCTCGAATGACTGCGCGCTGATCTCATAATTGACCGTGGATTGCAGTGCCGAGCCCGAGCAAATGAGCCGGGCATAACCGTAAAGCCCGGCTGCTTGCAGAACCCATTGAAAATAGCCCCGTTCGCGGCGCTTAACGAGCGAGGTGCCGGTTAAGTCGGAAAGAGACAGAGACAGCAAAATGGGGCAAACATCCAAGGCCGGCCGGTCTCCGCGGTAAACTCGAACTCGGCAAAGGCCTTTGAGCCCGCAAGAAAAATGGCCGCGCAGGCGGCCATGGCGTCGGTTCGCGCAAGTGAGTTGGCGGATGGGGTGAGATTCGAACTCACGGTACCCTTGCGGGCACGGCGGTTTTCAAGACCGCTGCCTTAAACCACTCGGCCACCCATCCCTCAGGGACATCAACAGTTTTTTCTATACCTTTTTAAAAGCTGGCTTGCAAATATGCCAAGACTGCCAGGCCGGCTTTTCTGGCGAAGCCGCCACTTTTTCCGGCTATCCGGCCCTCAACAGCCGCACCGCGGCGTCTTTGCAGAACAAGTAAAGCAGAACCCGCAGAGCTTTACCGCGTTCGGAAGCGAGCTGGGGATCGCGGCCGGTTATAAGAAGGGCGTCTCTGCAAGCCATGGCCAGAAGATCGTGGTCTTCGGCGAGATTGGCGAGTTTGAAATCCGGCAATCCGCTCTGGCGCGTGCCTAAAAGCTCACCGGGACCGCGCAGGCGCAGGTCTTCTTCCGCTATACGGAAACCGTCGCTGGTTTCACGCAGCATTTTCAGGCGCGCCCTAGCGGCTTCCCCCAGAGGAGCCTGATATATCAGCAGGCACGAGGACTTGGCCTGTCCCCGGCCAACGCGGCCGCGCAACTGGTGCAGCTGGGCGAGGCCGAAGCGTTCGGCATGCTCCACTATCATCAGACTGGCGTTAGGCACGTCAACGCCGACTTCTATGACGGTGGTGGCGACAAGGACCCTGATGTCCCCGGCGGCGAAGGCGGTCATCGTTCTGTCCCTGGCTTCCGCCGTCATGCGTCCGTGGACAAGCCCCACCTTGCTTGCGCCCAGCCTCTCCGCCAGCATTTCCGCGCGCGCCGTGGCCGCGGCCAGATCGGACATCTCGGATTCTTCGACCAACGGACATACCCAATAAACTTGCGCGCCTCCGGCGACTTGACGCCTAACCCCTTCTATCACCTCGCCGATACGTTCCATGTTCACGATGCGCGTGTCCACTTCCTGTCTCCCCGCCGGTTTCCCGGTGAGGCGCGACACATCCATGTCGCCGTACGCCGTAAGGGTGAGAGTGCGCGGAATTGGCGTAGCCGTCATCACCAGAATATCGACGCCGCGGCCCTTGTCAGCGAGAAGCAGGCGCTGTTGAACTCCGAAGCGATGTTGCTCGTCTATAACCGCCAGGCCGAGTTTATGGAAAGCGACATCTTGCTGGAAAAGCGCGTGCGTGCCTATGACGATACTTGCCGATCCGCCGGCTATCTCAGCCAGCGTTTCGCGTCTTTCCTTGCCGCGCCCCTTGCCGGCAAGCAGACATGGACTCAGTCCCAGAGGGGCCAGAAGTTTTCCCAGCGTTTCAGTATGCTGTCTCGCCAGAATTTCGGTGGGCGCCATAAGCGCCGCCTGAAACCCGCTTTCGACCGCCTGCAAAATGGCGAAAAGGGCCACCACGGTTTTACCGGAACCCACATCGCCCTGAAGCAGGCGCAACATCCGCCGCGGCGCGGCCATATCTTCGCTTATTTCCCCGATGGCCAGTTTCTGACCCGCGGTGAGAGCAAAGGGCAGGGAGCTTTCCAGCTTTACGCGCAATTCCCCGTTTCCGGGCATTGCCCGGCCTCCGGCCTCACGGTGATGGCGGCGTATGACGGCGAGCGCCAGCTGATCGGCCAAAAGCTCGTCATAGGCGAGGCGGCGGCATGCGGAATTCGAACAGACGCCGCGGGAATGAAAACCGCTTTTATTCTCGTACTCACCTGTTGTTTCTTCAGGGTCGTGCGCCATGATCAACGCCTTGCGCCACGTCGGCCAGCCCTCTCGTTGCAAAAGATTGGGATCGTGCCATTCGGGCAGATCGGGGACGCGCGGGAGAACGCTTTGGACCGCCTTGCGCAACGCCCTGTTGCTGATACCGGCGGTAAGCGGATAAACAGGTTCGCGCTTCGGTATTTCCGACGCCCGTTCCGGCGGCACGGCATAGTCAGGATGGCTCATACTCCACCCGCCGCGGAAACGCTGCAACAGGCCGCTGACGACTACTTGTCCGCCCGCGGGATAAAGTTTGCCGAGATAGTCGCCTTTGACGTTGAAGTAATTGATTACGATCTGCTCGCCTCCGCCGTCCACGCCGCAAATACGGTAAGGCTGGCCGCGTTTTCCGGGCGGCGCATGTTCTATTATTTTCAGCTCAAGAGTTACGATGCGGTCGCGGTCGGCATATTTCAGCCGCGGGCTATAGCTGCGGTCTATGACCCCCGTCGGCAGATGCCATAGCAGATCGATCACGTGCTCGCCGCACAGGCGCCTGTAATATTCGGCCATGCGCGGGCCTACGCCCTTTATGGACGTTATGGAGGCGAAAAGCGGATTCAGTATTGAAGGGCGCATGATTCAGAAAACAGGCTACTCCCTTGTGCTCTTTAAATAACTCCTGACAAATCCTAACATAAATATGTTGCATTGCATGAGCTTAGTGAATATGTGGATGCCGGCATGTTTTTCAGGGCATATCGCGTTCCGTCCGGCTGGCAATGTTCGCTTCCAAGTTCGATCCTGACAAGCCGTTGAAAACGCTCATTTGCGGCGCTCCGGCAGGACATGATGCCCGCGTTCTGGCGGAAATCGCGCACAGGACGCGCGGGCGGCCGGTCATCCATATCTCTCTTGACGACGTTCAGGCGGCTTCTCTGGCTGAGTGCCTGGCTTTTTTCTCTCCGGAGATAGAAGTTATCAAATTTCCCGGCTGGGATTGCCTGCCTTATGATCGCGTCTCTCCGCATCCGGACATAGCGGGACAGCGTATCGCCGCCCTTTGCCGACTGTTGCGTCCGTTCAAAAAGCCTTGCGTTTTGCTGACCACGGTTCAGGCCATCGGGCAGAAAACCATGCCGCCGGAAGCTTTGGAGGACGCCAGCATTCATCTCGCGACCGGCGCTGAATTGCCGATGGAAAAATTGCGCCGGTTTTTGTCCGCCAACGGCTATGACCAGACGGGAACAGTGCGCGAGACAGGCGAATTCGCGGTGCGCGGCGGTATCGTGGATCTGTTTCCGCCCGGCCAGGAGGCCCCGGTGCGCCTGGATTTCTTCGGCGACGAGATAGAAACGATGCGGATTTTCGATCCGCTTACGCAGATGACGACGGGCACAATCGCTGAGTTGCGCCTGGAACCGGTTTCGGAGGTTATCCTCAACGAACGGACGATAGCGGCGTTCCGCAGCGGATATCGCGAGCTTTTCGGCGCAGTGACGGAAAACGACCCGCTTTATGAATCCATCACGGCCGGGCGCAAATTTCCCGGCATGGAACACTGGCTGGCGCTTTTTCACCCGCGTCTGTGCAGCCTGTTCGATTACGCGCCGGAAGCTCCGGCCGTTTTCGGCGCGCAGACGGAAGAGGCCTTTATGGAGCACTTACGGCAAGCGGAGGACTTTTACCAGGCGCGCTTGTCGCTGCTCGAGGCCGGACGCAGGAGCCGCAACAAAAACGGACGCGCCGCCGCCTACAAGCCGCTGCCGGTCGAAAGGATGTATCTTTCCCGCGAAGCCCTCGATCTTGCCTTGCAGGCAAGGGCGGTGGCGCATTTTTCTCCGTTCGTATCTCCCGGGGCCGGTATAGACGCGGCCGGACGCAAGGGGCGCGATTTCGCGACAGAACGCGCCTTGCCCGAAGGCGACGTTTACGCGGCGGTAAGGGAATACGCCAATCAGCAGCAGGCGGCCGGGCGCCGGGTTGTAATCGCCTGCTCTTCTACAGGTTCGGCGGAAAGGATGGCGAAACTTCTGGCGAAAGACGGATTCCAGGCGCACGTGCGTTCCGCCCCGTGGCCATCATTGCGCGGGCTGGATATAAAAAGCGTGGTGCTTGCCGTCCTTGGGCTTGAAAGCGGCTTTGTGGCGCCTGACCTGGCGCTGTTGACGGAACAGGACATACTGGGCGACAGGCTGACGAGGCCTTCGCGCAAACGGCGCGCCGCGGCGGCGTTCCAGCTTGAGCTGGGGGGCATGAACGCGGGCGATTTAGTGGTCCACGCCGAGCATGGCATAGGACGTTATGAAGGGCTTGAGACCATTCACGCTCTCGGCGCCGATCACGATTGCGTCAAGCTGACTTACGCGGGCGGAGACAAACTTTACGTCCCGGTCGAGAACCTGGACGCGCTTTCGCGCTATGGATCGGCGGAATCCGGCGCGATGCTGGACAAGCTCGGCAGCGCCGCCTGGCAGGCGCGCAAGGCGCGCGTGAAAAAGCGGCTCAGGGACATGGCTGCAGAGCTTTTGAAGATAGCCGCTGAAAGAAAGTTGAAGGCCGGTGAGATAATAAAACCGCCGGAAGGTCTTTTTCAAGAATTCGCCGCCCGTTTTCCCTATGCGGAAACCGAGGACCAGAATCGAGCCATCGAGGAGGTTATGGAAGATCTCGCCGGGGGCAAGCCGATGGACAGGCTGGTTTGCGGCGATGTCGGCTTCGGCAAGACCGAGGTGGCTTTACGCGCCGCCTTCGCTGTCGTGCAGGCTGGCCTGCAGGTTGCGGTAGTCGTGCCGACCACGCTTCTCGCGCGCCAGCATTTCAACGTTTTCAGCGAACGTTTTTCAGGGTTTCCTGTGCGCATATCTCAGCTTTCCCGCATGGTCACGGCGGCGGAAGCGAAACGCACGCGTGATCTGCTCAAGGAAGGCAGGATAGACATAGTGATCGGCACCCACGCGCTGCTGGGAAACGATATCGGCTTCCGTAATCTGGGACTTTTGATAATAGACGAGGAACAGCGCTTTGGCGTAAAACAGAAAGAGAGACTTAAGCGGCTGCGCGCCGATGTCCATGTGCTGACCCTCACCGCCACGCCGATACCGCGCACCCTGCAACTTGCGCTTACCGGAGTGCGCGAACTCAGCCTTATGGCTTCGCCGCCCGTTGACAGGCTGGCCGTTCGCACCGCTGTTTTGCCTTACGATCCGGTAGTGGTGCGCGAAGCGTTGATGCGCGAGCATTACCGCGGCGGACAAAGCTATTATGTTTGCCCGCGCATAGATGATCTGCGGGACGTGTCGGAGCGGCTGAGAGAACTTGCGCCGGAACTGAAAGTGGTGACGGCGCACGGCCGCATGGGGGCGGCGGAGCTGGACGATATAATGACCGCATTCGACGCGGGAAAATTCGATGTATTGCTGGCTACCAACATCGTTGAAGCGGGGCTGGACTTTCCCAACGCCAACACCATGATAGTGCATCGCGCCGAAATGTTCGGCCTGGCGCAGCTGTATCAGTTGCGCGGACGCATCGGCAGGGCCAAGCGGCGTGGTTATGCTTTTCTCACTTATGCTCCTGACGCCATTCTTGCGCCTTCGTCCCTGAAACGTCTTGAAGTTATCCAGACCCTGGATCACCTGGGCGCCGGATTTCAACTGGCCAGCCATGACATGGAGATACGAGGCGCGGGCAACCTGCTGGGAGAGGAGCAATCGGGGCATATCCGCGAGGTCGGCATAGAGCTTTATCAGCAAATGCTGGAAGACGCCGTGGCGGCGGCGCGGGCGGGAGAATCGCCGGAAGCCGCTCAGGAGCGCTTCATACCGCAGATAAGCCTGGGCGTGCCGGTTCTGATACCTGAAACATACGTGCCCGATCTCAACATACGCATGAGCCTATACAGACGCCTCGCCGGCGGAGCAGACGGCGCGGCGATAGAGGCGATAGCGGCCGAGATGATAGATCGCTTCGGTCCTTTGCCCGGCGAAGTCGAAACCCTTTTGCAAGTGGTGGCCATAAAACTGCTTTGCCAGAAGTCCGGTGTGGCCAAGGTGGATGCGGGAGCCCGCGGCGCGGTGATAGGCTTTCATCGGGACAAATTCGCCAATCCCGAACGGCTGATCGACTGGATAAGGAAACAGGGTAAAACGGCCAGGGTGCGCCCGGATCAAAAGCTGGTCGTGATGCGCGCATGGGATAACCCGCAGGTACGTCAGGAAGGGCTGAGGAAACTGCTGGAGGAACTGGCGGCGATGGCATGACCACAGCCCCGTCAAAAAGCGGCCTTTTTCGTGCAGAAAGCCTTTCACTTGACGAAAACTTCCGGTTGATACCTAATGCGGATGTATCGCAAGGAAAGGGCGGACTATGACCAACGAATACGTGAGCGTGAAAATAAAGGAGGCAATCAAGGCCGCAGGCGGCGACAAACAAGACGCCCAAAAGCTTCTCATAACCTGGGCTGTGCGCGACCAGTCGCTTCTTCTCGGGCTTACCAAGCCCCACCTGAAAGCCATCGTCAATTCCTGGATCGGCAACGCCATGCGTCCGCAGAATAAGGTTGCGGACAAAACCGGCGAGGAAATCAAATTCTCCAATGAAGAAATCGGCCGCATGGTGGCTTCTTCACCCGGGAGTGGCAAGCGCTCCGCGACTGTTCCTCCGCCGAAATCTTCAGCGCGGCAGGCGTCCATGATGCATCATATCGCTGCCGCTTTCAGAAAACGCAAGAAATAGGATAAACCGCGGCCCAAAGCCAGCGGATTTCGGCGCCATGGGACTCCTACCATAAATTGTGCTTCTTTGAAGCAAACAATCCAACATGTGGCGCGTCAGATGCGAGGCGGCGCCCGTAAAAGAGACTGGAATGGAAAATCAGCGCAAGGAACAAACAAAAATTTTTCCGCCAGATGTCAAAAAAAGCGAATACACGGATTCCCCAGTGTTGAATTTTTTTTGGTTAAAAATTTTTTTCTGTTATCGCTCACGAACTTTTTTTGCTTTTTTTCGTGTTCACGTTTCTTACCAGTTGTCAAAAGCGAATCATTCGTTCTATATGTCCGGTTAACAAGTTCTTAACGTGCCTGCATCGGCGGTCAGTGAAATGGAAATAATGAAACACAAATCCAGAAACTTGCCGCCGAAACGCCAGGCATCGGTTTTGTCCGGTTCTTCAGGTATCTAAAGACTCGTGCGCGGGGCTTTCCCTTGCCCCGGCGTTCCGATTTTGTCCTTTTGTTTTGGCCCAGGCGAGGAGTTCATGATTTCCGTTGTATCGGCAGCAGCAAAGCAGGAAGATGCAGCGCAAAAAGAGAAAGGCATCTCTGAAATGGACGCCGGACGAAGGAAGGAAGGAACAGACTGGATCGAGTTGCGCAGGAAATTACGCGCGCATCTTGGAGAAACCGCCTTCCGGCGCTGGATAGAGCCCGTGGCCGGAGCGATTGAGTTTTCACCCGACGGCGCGCCCTCGTTGCGCCTGGCTTTGCCGACGCGCTTTATGCGCGACTGGGTCGAAGCGCATTACGGCGACACGATCCGCACCTTGTGGCGGCAAGCGGCCGGAGATGGAACGGTTGAATTCTCCGTTGTTTCCCCGCTGGCCAAAAGCGAAACGGAAAAGGATAAAGGCGCGGAAGCAAAAAAATCCGGTGAAATTCCCGCAGCGGTTGCTGATAGCGCAGACGCGAATGCGCCACGGCCGGGATTGCCCATAGACGTTCCGTTGGATCCGCGCTTCACGTTCGAGAATTTCGTGGTCGGCAAGCCTAACGAGCTTGCCTATGCGGCGGCGCGGCGCGTGGCCGACTCGGAGACTCCGTCGTTCAATCCTCTTTTCCTTTACGGTGGGGTCGGTCTCGGCAAGACGCATCTTATGCACGCCATCGCTTGGCAGATACGCAGCAACTATCCGCACCGCTCGGTCATTTATATGTCGGCCGAAAAGTTCATGTACCAGTTCGTCCGCGCGCTGCGTTACAAGGACATGATGTCGTTCAAGGAACAGTTCCGGTCGGTGGACGTTCTGATGATCGACGATGTGCAATTCATCAGCGGCAAGGACACTACGCAGGAAGAGTTTTTCCATACCTTCAACGCGCTGGTAGATACCAACAGGCAGGTGGTCGTTTCCGCCGACAAATCGCCGCAGGATCTCGACCGTATGGAGGAAAGGTTGCGCTCGCGCCTCGGCTGGGGACTTGTGGCGGACCTGCACCCTGCAAACTATGAATTGCGCCTCGGCATCCTGCATGCGAAGGCGGAAAAGCTGGGCTGCGCCGTTCCCGACAAGGTCATCGAATTTCTGGCGCACAAGATAACCTCTAACGTGCGCGAGCTTGAAGGCGCCCTCAACCGGATAGTGGCCCATGCCCAGCTGGTTGGACGGGTTATAACCCTGGAGATGACGCAAGAGGTTCTCGCCGATCTGTTGCGCTCGACCGAAAGGCGCATAACGATAGACGAGATCCAGAAGCGCGTGGCCGAGCATTTCAATATAAGAGTCGCCGATATGCACTCGGCACGCCGCGCCCGCGCCGTTGCGCGTCCGCGCCAGGTGGCCATGTATCTGGCCAAGCAGCTTACACCGCGCAGTCTTCCCGAGATAGGACGCAAATTTGGCGGCCGCGATCATACCACCGTAATCCATGCCGTGCGCAAGGTGGAAGAATTGTCCGCTTACGACGCAGCTTTCCGCGAGGACGTGGAGCTTTTGCGGCGACTGTTGCAGGGCTAGGGAAGCAAGGAAGAAGAGGCTGTTTCCCGCCGTCTCCGGCGTGCGGCTTTCTATGCCCGGCGCGGATCTCAGCCCAGAGCAGCGTTCAGCAGAATTCGCGTATATTCCTCGCGCGGCGAGCCGAACACCTGTTGCGCTGGTCCCTGTTCGATCACACGGCCGTTTTTTATGACGATTATATGGTTGGCGAGCGCTTTGACTACGCGCAGATCGTGGCTTATGAACAGATAGGCAAGGCCGTGCTTTTGTTGCAAACTGCGCAGCAGATCCACTATCTGCGCCTGCACGGTCATATCTAGCGCGGAAGTCGGTTCGTCCAGCACCACGAATTTAGGGTTCATTATCATGGCGCGCGCTATGGCTATGCGCTGACGCTGGCCGCCGGAAAATTCATGTGGATAGCGGTGGCGCGTGCCAGGATCTAGCCCAACTTCCCGCAGGGCCGATATCACGCGCTCTTCGCGTTCTCCGCGCGACGTGTAAAGGCAGTGTATGTCAAGCCCCTCGGCGACTATGTCGCCGACGGTCATGCGGGGGCTGAGGCTACCGTAAGGATCCTGAAACACTATCTGCATGGAGCGGCGCAACGGGCGTAATTCCGCGGGTTTCAGGGATGAGAATTTCTTGCCATCGAAAACTATTTCTCCCTGCGGCTTTATCAGGCGGAGCAATGCCAGGCCCAGTGTGGTTTTCCCGGAACCAGATTCCCCGACTATCCCAACGGTTTCCCCGGCGCGAACGGAAAGCGAAATTCCATCAACAGCGCGTATGTAATCCACCGTGCGACGCAACACGCCTTTTTTCACGGGAAAATGGACCTTTATATCCGAGGCGGCCAGTACTTCAGGCGCTCCGCCGGCTATGGGCACGGCTTCCCCCTTCGGCTCGGAGGCAAGCAGCATCCGCGTATAGTGGTGGCGCGGCGAGGAAAAGATAGCTTGCGCCGGCCCCTGTTCGACTATCTCGCCTTCTTTCATGATGCAAACCTTGTCGGCGACGCGGCGCACTATGTTGAGATCGTGCGTTATCAAAAGTAGCGCCATGCCGAGTTTACGCTGCAGTTCTTTCAGCAGGGCCAAAATCTGCGCCTGAATGGTTACGTCAAGGGCGGTGGTCGGCTCGTCGGCGATAAGCAGATCGGGATCATTCGCCAGCGCCATGGCTATCATCACGCGTTGGCGCTGGCCGCCGGAAAGTTCATGCGGATAGGCTCCGAGCCTTTTCTCAGCGTCGGGCAGGGCGACAAGACGAAGCAGCTCAAGCGCACGCGCACGCGCCTGCTCTCTGTTCATTTCCTTGTGCAGAAACAGAACCTCGCATATCTGTTTTTCTATGGTGTGCAGCGGATTCAGAGAGGTCATCGGCTCTTGGAATATCATCGCAATACGGTTGCCGCGGATGGTTTCAAGCGGCACGTCTTGTTCCGGCAAAAGCTCTTTGTCCTCGAAAAATATTTTTCCTCCTGGATGCCATGCATGCGGATAAGGCAGCAAACGCAGAATGGACAGCGCGGTCACCGATTTGCCCGAGCCGGATTCCCCGACCAGCGCCACAGCTTCGCCGCGGCCGATGGTGAACGACACTCGGCGCACCGCTTCCACGGCTTCGCCGCCATGGCCGAAAGTGACACACAGATCTTCCACCGACAGAAGGCTCATCGCCGTTCCCCGTATACCTTGCGCGGATCGAAAGCGTCGCGCACCGCCTCGCCGGTGAAAATCAGCAGGGTAAGCATCATGGCGATCACGCCGAAGGCGCTGAGCCCAAGCCATGGGGCCTGCAGGTTGTTTTTACCCTGATTCAGCAGCTCGCCGAGCGAGGGCGATCCGGGGGGAAGACCGAAGCCGAGGAAGTCGAGCGCGGTCAGGGTGGTTATGGAACTGTTCAGCACGAAGGGCAGCAAGGTTAAGGTGGCCACCATCGCGTTAGGCAGAACGTGTTTGAACATTATCAAGGCATCGCTGGCGCCGAGCGCTTTGGCGGCGCGCACGTAATCCAGATTGCGCGCGCGCAGAAACTCGGCGCGCACCACGTGCACCAGCGACATCCACGAGAACAGCAGCATCAACGCCAGCAGCCACCAGAAATCAGGCTGCACCAGAGAGGCCATGATGATAAGAAGGTAAAGGACCGGCATACCGTGCCATATCTCTATGAACCTCTGCATTAGAAGATCGGTCATTCCGCCGAAGTAGCCCTGAACCGCTCCCGCCGTTATGCCGACGATAGATGACAGCAAGGTAAGCACCAGTCCGAACAGAACGGAAATACGGAAACCATAGATTATACGCGCCAGAACGTCGCGTCCCTGATCGTCGGTGCCGAGCCAGTTGTCAGCCGAAGGAGGGGAGGGGGCCGGCTGTTGTAGGTCGTAATTGATAGTATCGTAGGAATAGGGGATGAGCGGCCACAGCATCCATCCGCCCTTGCTGGCGATCAGCTTTTTCACGTAAGGATCGCGATAGCGCGCTTCGGTTTCGAACTCTCCGCCGAACGCGGTTTCGGGATAGCTTATGAAAACCGGAAAATAAAACCTGTCTTCCAGAAGTATCACCAGCGGCTTGTCGTTGGCAATAAACTCGGCTCCGAGCGTGAACAGGAACATGAACGCGAAGAGGCAAAACGAAAAAAAGCCCCGCTTGTTGGCGCGGAAATTGTTCCAGCGGCGGCGGGCTATGGGCGGCAGTTTGTCAGGGCGGAAAAACATTCCCGCGAGCATTGCAAAGAGCTGTCCAGTCTTCAAGAAATTCATGCTAAGGGAACGCCGACGCTTTCTCCATGGCCCGGAGGACGGGGAAAGAGGCGAAGCCGTTTGTGTCCGAAATGTGGAGAAAACATCCCAACAAAAACCGCAATCGGCGGGCAAGATGATTCCCATCGTCAACCTTTTTCAACAAGGAGAAAGCAAATGTCCAGGTACTCATGTCTTCTTGCCGTAACGGCTTTGGCTGTATTGGGATTCGCTGGAGCTGCGGCGGCGAATGAGGGGCCGGTGGCTACGGCCTGTAAGGACGAAATAGCAAAATACTGCGCCGATAAGGAACATGGACACGGGGACGTGCGTGCATGCCTTGAGGCACAAAAGGAAAAACTGTCGAAGGAGTGTAAAACGGCTCTGGATACCACAGGCCCTGGCAAGGGCATGATGCGTATGCGTGAACGGAACACGCAACCCGGCAAGCCGGAAGCTGAAAAACCGGAATCCAGCAAGTCAGAGATGAAAAAACTGGAGATAGAAAAACCGGAAATGGAGGAGAAACCGGAAGCAGGCAAGTAAAATTCCGGTAAGAAAAAAAGCGGCGATGGTCACATTTCACCATCGCCGCTTTTTGCTTTCCCGTCAGCGATGAAGTTCGGTTCAGGCCTGAATTTTCAGCATCACGTGTCGCACAGTCTCCACATCGCGCAATTGCACCTGAATCTTGTCCTGCAAGAGGAACCGCGATCTATATAGGGAATCACTTGCTGTTTTTGGCGACGGCTAACGATTTGGAGCGGGCGACGAGGCTCGAACTCGCGACCCCGACCTTGGCAAGGTCGTGCTCTACCACTGAGCTACGCCCGCGCTCCTTTTCTGATGCCGCCGCGGATCCGGCAAAAGCACCCCCCGGCCGGCAGGCATTAATAATACAAGGCTGGCGTCGCTTTGCAAGCAGTCAAATTTCCGCGAAATTATAGGACAAAGCGCGGTTTTTGGCTTTGTTTCATCTCCACATCGGCCTTGCCATGGCCTGAATTGCACCGTATTTAAGTCCGGCCCTGCGCCGGGGCGCAGGAGGATCGCGTATGAAAAAAACCGCTTCGCAAACAGAAGATAAAGACGCACTTAAGGCCGGTGACGAATGCATCAAGGACGTTGACCTTACCACTTTCATGGCCGATGTCATCGAAGCTTCGCGCACAAGGCTTGTTATAGTGGACTTTCACGCGTCATGGTGCGGGCCCTGCAAACAGCTTGGCCCCGCGCTTGAGAAGATAGTGCGCGCCCATTGCGAGACCGTTTCGCTTGCCAAGATAGACATAGACCGCAATCCGGAAATAGCGCAGCAGATGCGGGTGCAATCGATTCCGGCGGTATTCGCCTTTTTCCAGGGTCAGCCGGTCGATGGCTTCATGGGAGCTTTGCCGGAATCGCAGATCAGGGCATGGCTGGATAAGCTTTTGAAAGCGCTCTCCGCCTATCTTCCGCGTGACTCCGCAGCCGATTTCGATGCGAGGCTGCAGCAAGCGAACGAACTCTTGCAATCGGGAGAAACAACCGCTGCCAAATCTGTTTTTTCCGGTCTGTTGTCGGCGCGACCGGAAAGCGCCGGGGCTTTCGCCGGCTTGCTGCGATGCCTTATCGCGGAGGGAAGGACGGAAGAAGCCGGAAAAATGTTGAAGAACGCTTCCCCGAATTTGGCGAAGGATAAAGCTCTGGACGGCGTGCGTGCAATGCTGGAACTCAATGAACAGGCGCGCAATGCTTCCGTTTCCCTGCCGGAGCTCAAGGCGGCAGTGGAGAGAAATCCCGGCGATCACCAGGCAAGGTATGATCTTTCCCTTGCTCTATACGCCGCGGGCGAACGCGAAGCGGCGGTCAATGAGCTGCTGGAACTGGTGCGCCGCGATCGTTCGTGGAACGAAGAAGCGGCCCGTAAGCAGCTTGTGAAAATGTTCGAGGCGTTCGGTCCTGCCGATCCCCTCACGGTTTCGGCGCGCAGGCGCCTTGCTTCAATTCTGTTTTCATAACGGGAGGGATCACAGCGCGGTAATCCGGTGCCGAATCGGCTTAAAATAAACGGCAGCCGGTTATTGCTTGAATGTTTCTTCCTCTTCTTTCTTTTCCTCAAACACTGGAATCTGCGGAGGCTGGTCGCGGTTATATTGAGACGAAAGCTGCCGGACCAGTTTTTCGAAAGCTTCGGCCACTACATGCGCATGCGCGGTTTCCAGGCTGTTGACCATGAGGCCGCCGCGCCAGTAAGTGACCACCACGCTGCGGGGGGTTTCGACCGGCGGCACGCGCAAAGCGTTCTGTGTCTGCGCCGAAAGGGAAACCCAGGAGGTGCATTCCACGTCTTGGGAATTAGACGTTACCACTTCCGGGTGAATTTCTATGCGCGCTACATCCATCTGCGCCGGTTTTGCCTCGACTGGAGAAAAGGCTGGCAGGCCGTAATTTTTAAGAAGTTTTATCAGATGGCTGGTAAGCGCTTCGGAATTGATCCCGCAATTTCTTTTCGATTTGGCTAATACTCCGCCGGTACGCACGTTTTGCACTATCATTTCCTTCACGTTGGACAGCGCGGGAGCGGTGGCAGCGTAAATCGCTGAAGAATCCGCCGCCGAAACCGGCGAGCCGCCCAAAAGCATGCAAAGCAGGCCGATGGCGCTGGATATAAATATTCTGTTACTCGCGTTCATCGCGTTGTGTGCGTTCAATACGTTCATGGCGTTCCTGCGCTTCTATGGAAAGCGTCGCTATGGGCCGGGCTTCCAGGCGCTTGACGCCGATGGGATCGCCGGTCTCTTCGCAATAACCGTACTCGCCTTTTTTTATTCTCTCCAGGGCTTCGTCTATCTTGCTGATCAGCTTACGTTGACGATCGCGGGCGCGCAGCTCAAGGGCCACTTCGGTTTCCGCGGACGCGCGATCGGCCACGTCCGGCTCCTGAAGACCGCCTTCTTCCTGAAGCTCCTGCAATGTGGCGTTGGCCTCATTGACGATTTCAGCCTTCCATGCCTCCAGCTTCTGGCGGAAATACTCCAGCATGGTGGGGTTCATGTAAGGCTCTTCTTCGGTCGGGCGGTAATTAGGAGGAAGAATTGACATGCGCTGTAATTTCCCTTCTGTTGCTGTTCAATATTGGCCGGCGAATTTGGCTAATTCTACCTTTGCGCGCAAGTCAATTTCATCAAGAACCTCTCCAAGCCTTGGATCCGTGACCTCCGGCCTTCTGAGATTAACTATATGGGCGAGTTGCCTCAATTTATCCCTGCTCAAGGCTCCGTTCAGTATGTCGATACGCAAGCTTTCCAGCCTGTCGAGGATGTCAGAAGCCCTCATTTTGCCTTTCGCGGCTCTCGCCAGGGCGTCTTCTATTTCCTGAACGCTTATCACGCCTTCCACCGCCCCGACGGCTCCGGCGGCGGAAGCGGCGGCGGCCGCTTCGGTTTCATCCGGCCCCTCAAGATGTTGCGAAAATTCGGCTTTGCCCGCCTTGCCGGTCCTGGCGGCACGGCGCACGGAAGAGGTTGCCCTGCCGGAGCCTACGCCTTCTATCTTGCCAACCATCCAAAGACCTCACGTCAATTTCGCGCCAAAACATATTTACCATGCGCTGGAAGGTATATCCATAGGAGTTACTCAAAGTTAATAATGGCTTAAGCGATACTGTGATTCAAGACAGAATGAATCGCAGCTGGAACCGCTTAACCTATAAGTATTACTACAATATCTACTGTTTTCTCAGATTGACCTACCGCCCGTTTTTGATTCAGTTTGAATTCTATTCTGTAAACGTTCTTGAAAGGAGTATAATTGGAGAAATGTTTTGCGTAGCATATCATAGGGGCCTTGAAGGCGCAGCACGCGGCTGTGGTAAAAGCAAAACAGCCGTGCCGTGGGACACAGAGATAAGCGAGACAAAGCATTACAATCGTTCGACCCAAAAAACTTGCAACTTCTAGACAGCTTGCCCAGCCCACAGGTATAATTTTGTTTTGGTTCAATTCGTAAAATACTTATCTGGTATTAGCATTTAACCCAAAAACATGGTGGGCGGTGAGGGGTTCGAACCCCCGGCCCTCTCGGTGTAAACGAGATGCTCTACCGCTGAGCTAACCGCCCTGTGGAAAAATGGAAAAAAACACCCTGCAACCACCCCAGGTTTCATATAATACGCCCGGTCATGAATCCCCATGTCAATCGCGTGATGATGATTTATTTGCCGCTGTTGACCTGTTCCCTGAGCTGTTTGCCCGCGCGAAATTTTGGAGTTTTCGCGGCTTTTATCGCGATAGTTTCTCCCGTGCGCGGGTTGCGTCCTTTGGAGGCTGCGCGTTTTGACACGTAGAAATTGCCAAAGCCCACCAGACGAACCTCGTCGCCGTTTTTCAGCGCGGATTCGATGGTGCCGAGCACGGCGTCTACCATGGCAGCGACAGCGGCTTTTGACAGATTGAATTTCGCCAATGTTTTGCTGTCTGCCACAGCGGCTATAAATTCGTTTTTGTTCACGATCCCATCTCCTTAAGTTTTAAGGTGCAAGAGACTATCAGAGCCGCAAAAGTTTTTCATTTCCGCCCTAACAAAACAACAATTTAGGCCGCCATGCTCCAGTATGTCAATTGGCGCGGCTGAAAAACACTTAAAAATCGCAGGGAATTTGATAAAAACAGGGCCGTTTTACAAATTGCGGGGCGACGCAAATCCTTCGCCCGCCTTTCTGAACAAGTAAATACTGGCTCTTGAGTTCGCCGATCGCGTTTTTGCTCGTTTGTTTGGTTTTTTGCCTGAGCAACGCCCCGGATGCGCGACATTCCTGGACGGTTAAAAGGTTAACGGCCGCTTTCATTGTTTTGTTGCGGGTCAAGAATAAAATGCCTTCAGAAGCCCCTAGGACGGCCTTTGGTGGGTTTTTATTCCTCATGACTAGGGAAAGTGCGGAATCGAAAAAAACCAGCCATTTCGCTTTTAAAAGCGTTTAACGAGTTAACCGGCCTTACAATGGTTAAGAAAATAATCTTAAATAGTTTCTCCTTTTTGCGGAACTAATTACGGAACGACAACGATAGGGTTCAAAGAGATGGCCTCGCGCATGAGTATCGCCTGATTCGCGACCTAGTCATGAATGATCTCCGTTTTTCCCGGTTGTGCAAGTGTGCGGGCGGGAGTAAGAGCCTCGGTGGCGGAAAGTGAATACCGATGTTCCGTCTGGAAAGGACGCAAAAACCGGGGAGGAAACATGCACGGCGCGGCTGACCAGCAAAATATGGAGAAACAGTTACAGCAAATCGGTATATGCGGCGCAGGAAAAATATACGCCAACCTTTCGCCCGCTTGCCTTTATGAGCTTGCGCTGAAGCGCGGCGAGGGGGTGCTGAGCGAGGATGGCGCGCTCATGGTCATGACCGGACAGCACACCGGCCGCTCGCCCAACGACAAATACATAGTGCGCGATCCGTCCACGGAAAAGGAAATCAACTTCGGCAAGGTCAACCAGCCGTACGAACCGGCTGCCTTCGACGCTTTGAGGAAACGCGCCCAGGAATGGCTGAAAGGACGCGACGTTTTCGTGATGGACCTTTACGCCGGCGCCGATCCCAGGCACCGGCTGCCGGTGCGCATCGTCACCACGAACGCTTGGCATGCGCTCTTTGCGCGCAACATGTTCGTGCGTCCGGCGGCCGGGCAGCTTGAAAGCCACAAGCCTGAATTCTTCCTTTTGCACGTGCCGGAATTCCATGCCGATCCAGCGGTTGACAAGACCGTGAGCGGGACTTTTGTAATGGTGAATTTCGCGGCCCGCATGGCGATGATCGGCGGCACGTCCTATGCCGGCGAGATCAAGAAGACGATATTCACCGTCATGAATCACCTGTTGCCGGAACAGGGCGTGTTCCCTATGCACGCATCGGCCAACATAGGGAGCGGCGGTGATGTCGCCGTTTTCTTCGGCCTTTCCGGCACCGGCAAGACCACACTTTCCGCCGACGGCTCGCGCACGCTGATAGGCGACGACGAACACGGCTGGAGCGGCGATGCTGTGTTCAATTTCGAAGGCGGCTGCTATGCCAAGGCCATACGCCTCAACCCCGGACAGGAACCGGAAATCTACGCCGCGGCGCGCCGCTTCGGCACGGTGCTGGAGAATGTCGTTTACGACAGCGAAACGCGCAAGGTGGATTTCGACGATGGCAGGCACACCGAAAACACGCGTGCCTGCTATCCCATCCACTTCATACCCAATTCCAGCGAAACCGGGGTGGGCGGACCGCCGAAGAATATAATAATGCTGACCTGCGACGCCTACGGCGTGCTGCCGCCGGTGTGTAGGCTGTCCAGGGAACAGGCGATGTACCAGTTCCTTTCCGGCTATACCGCCAAGGTTGCGGGAACGGAAAAAGGGGTCAAGGAACCACAAGCCACCTTTTCGGCCTGTTTCGGTGCGCCGTTTCTGCCGCGTCCGGCCGAGGCTTACGCCGCCATGCTGGGGAAAAAGCTGGAGCAGAGCGGCGCCGCTTGCTGGCTTGTCAACACCGGATGGACCGGCGGCGGCTATGGCGTGGGCGAGCGCATTCCCATCAACGTTTCGCGTGCTATCGTCAACGCCATATTGTCAGGCGAACTGGATGAAGGGAGATTCGTGCGTAACGAGCCTTTCGGCCTGATGGTGCCCGAACATGTCAGGGGGGTGGCGGACGATCTTTTACATCCGCGCAAGATGTGGAAAGACACATCCGCCTATGACTCCACGGCGCAAAAGCTGATCTCCCTGTTCGCCGGGAATTTCAAAAAATTCGAGAGCGGCGTTTCCTCGGAAGTAAAAAAAGGCGCGCTGGGGGTTTAGCCTCCACCGCGCCGCCGGGTCATTTCCTGGTCTTTTTGGCGGAGTTCATTCTTTTGATTATGCCGGTAGTGCTTTGCCCCTCCACCAGATCGGCGAGGAAAACCTGCCCGCCCCAGCTTTGCACCAGATCGGCCCCCACCACCTGGCTGAGCGTATAGTCAGCCCCCTTGACCAAAACGTTCGGCCTGATTCCTTTTATCAGCTCAAGCGGCGTGTCCTCGCCGAAGATGACCACGCCGTCCACGTCGGCCAGCGATGCCAGAACCGCGGCGCGGGCGCTTTCGTTTTGCACCGGCCGGTCCTCGCCCTTAAGGCGCTTCACCGATCCGTCGCTGTTCAGGCCGACGATGAGGCGGTCGCACTGTCCTCGCGCCTGGCGGAGCAGGGACAGATGCCCCGGATGGAGCAGGTCGAAGACTCCGTTGGTGAAGCCGATCTTGAAACCCTGCTTGCGCCAGCGCTCCGCCTTCTCTTCGGCTTGCGGCAGGGTCATTATCTTTTCCTCACTGGAGCGCGTTTGTTCACGCATAAGCTCGTGCGCCAGATCGCCGCGCGTAACCGTGGCGGTGCCTATCTTGCCCACGACTATAGATCCGGCGAGGTTGGCCAGCGCCGCCGCGTCGGGAAGAGCGATCCCTCCGGCGAGAGCCAGGGCCATGGCCGCGGCCACCGTGTCTCCGGCGCCCGACACGTCGTAGACTTCCCGCGCCGCGGCGCGGAAGTGCCGAGCCGGCAGGTTCTTCATGACCAGGCACACGCCGTCGCCGCCCAGCTTTGCAAGCACTCCCCCGGCATCGCCCGAGGCTATAAGATAGCGCGCCGCGGCCTCGACCTCGTCTATCGTGCCCGCCGGCATTCCGGCGGCGCTTTCCAGCTCGCGGCGGTTGGGAGTGAGCAGAAAGGCGCCGCGATAGCGGCTGAAGTCCCGCCCCTTGGGATCGACCAGCACGCGATGCCCGTTTTCGTGCGCGAGACGCATGACCTCGCCGATAAGGCGCGGGGTGAGCATGCCCTTCGCGTAGTCGGACATCACCACGATATCGCATTTCTCAAGCGCTCCGGCCACGCGCCGCAAAGCCTCTTCCTCCAGCGCGGGCGTGAGCGGGGCCGCAAGTTCGCTGTCAGCGCGTAAAAGCTGCTGTCCATTGGCGATGTAACGGATTTTAGTCGTCGTGGGCCGCGCCGGATCCCTGATGAGAAGCGGCTTCACGCCGGAAAGCGCCGCCACCCGCTCCTCCAGCAGCGCGGCGGCCGGATCGGAGCCGACGACGCCGATCATGTCCACCATGCCGCCGAGCGCGGCGATATTACGCACCACGTTGCCGGCGCCTCCCAGTGTCAGGGTTTCGCGCAGCACGCGCAGCACCGGAACCGGAGCTTCGGGCGACACGCGATCAACATCTCCATAGACGAAACGGTCGAGCATGACATCGCCTATGCAAAGCACGTGATGGCCGCCAAGTTTTTCGAGTTCTGAAAGAAGATGCGAGTACATGGAAGTTTAACGGGACGATGGTCTGGACGGGCTTGGGCTATAACATCAGGCTATACATATTTGTCGCTTTTCATGAGGTAATCCTGAACGTAACGCCTGACGCCTTCCTCGAGCGGCGTGAACGGGCTTGTGAAGCCGGCCGAGCGGAGCTTGGCCATATCGGCCTCGGTGAAGTACTGATAACGTTCGCGCAACTCTTCCGGCATGTCGCGATACATGATAAGCGGCTCCTTGCCTGCCGCGCGGTACACAGCTTTTGCCACGTCGTCGAAACTGCGGGCCTTCCCCGTGCCGAGATTGAAAAGTCCGTTCACTTTCGGATTGTCGAGCAGCCACAGCATGACGCTCACGCAATCGCCTACCCATATAAAGTCGCGCATCTGGCCGCCGTCGGGATATTCGGGCCTGTGCGACTTGAAAAGGGGGAAAGCCTCGCCGCGCGCCGCGAAGTGGAATATCTGCTCCGCCACCGAACGCATTGATCCCTTATGATATTCGTTCGGTCCGTAAACGTTGAAGAACTTGATGCCTACGCATTGCGGAGGGGCATCGCCGCCGCGAACCCTGCGCCGCGCCACCCAGCGGTCGAACAGGTGTTTGCTCCAGCCGTAGGGATTGAGAGGACGCAGTCTGGAAAGCGCCTCCGGGCTTTCGTCGTCCCTGAATCCTTCGGAGCCGTCGCCGTAGGTGGCGGCGGAAGAGGCGTAGACGAAGCGCGCGCCGTTGTCGCTGCACCATTGCCACAGCATGCGGCTCAGGCGGAAATTGTTCTCGAATATGAGGTCGGCATCGCGCTCCGTAGTCGAGGATATAGCGCCCATATGGAATATTATTTCTATGTCGCCGGCGTAGTAGTTGAGGAAATCGGGCAATTGCTCCGGCGCGACCATGGTTTCCAGTTCACGCTTGGCCAAATTGCGCCATTTGTCGCCACAACCCAGGCGGTCGCACACGGCCACGCGCTCGCCGCGCCCGTCCAGCGCGGCGGCGAGATTGGATCCTATGAATCCAGCGCCGCCGGTCACCAAAATCATGCCGACTTATTAGACCAACAGAAGCCGTATGCACAAGGGCAAGGCCAAAACGGCGTTTTCCGCCAGCGTTTCCGCCCGCGGACAACCGGGTTGTCATGACGCGTGCGGGCGGGTTAAATGCTGTGCTTTCAGTCCCAGGAGCGGCGTAATATTATTAGGTGGGGGAAAGGACGGAATCCATGAAAAGAGCGCTTGTGTTTCCGGGCCAGGGGAGCCAGCGGGTGGGCATGGGAAAGGCTCTTTGCGCCGCTTTTCCCGAAGCGCGCGAGGTCTTTCAGGAAGTTGACGAAGCCTTGGACTTTAGGCTGACGAAGATTGTTTTCGAGGGTCCGGAGGAGGAACTGACCCTTACCGAAAACACGCAACCGGCGCTTATGGCCGTCAGCATGGCGGTCATGCGGGTTCTGGAGCGGCAAGGAGGTTTCCAATTGCCAGAAGCAGCCGCTTTCGCCGCCGGTCACAGCCTGGGCGAATATTCCGCCCTGTGCGCGGCCGGCGCCTTCGGCATCGGCGACGCCGCGCGTCTTTTGCGCCTGCGCGGGCAGGCTATGCGGCGGGCCGCGCCGCCCGGGTCCGGAGCCATGGCCGCTTTGCTGGGCGCCGATCTTCAGGCCGCGCGCGAAATCGCCGCCGCAGCGGCGCAAGGCGAGGTTTGCATTGCCGCCAACGATAACGCGCCCGGCCAGGTCGTTATAAGCGGCCACGCGGCGGCCATAGACCGCGCCATCGCCATAGCCGCCGAAAGGGGGTTCAAGCGCTGCGTCAAATTGCCGGTAAGCGCGCCATTTCATTCGCCGCTGATGGAGCCAGCGGCGCGGGAGATGCGCGAGGCTCTGGCCGCGACCGCGATAGCCTGTCCTTGCGTGCCGGTGGTAAGCAACGTCACCGCTTCGGCGGTTAGCGATCCCGAGACCATACGCGGCCTTTTGGTCGAACAGGTTACCGGCTCCGTGCGCTGGCGCGAGTCGGTACTTTTTCTGAAAGAGCAGGAAGTGGAGCAGATTGTGGAATGCGGGGCCGGTTCTGTGCTGGCCGGGCTGGCGAAGCGCATAGACCGTGACATGAACGCCGTTTCGCTGCACACTCCGGAGGAGATAGAAAAATTCTTGGCCGGCATGTAGAAAATCACCTGCAGGATTCATGGAGAGGAAAGGAGCCGTAACATGTTCGAACTAAAAGGAAAAAACGCCCTTTTGACCGGCGCGGCCGGAGGACTGGGGCGCGTCATGGCGCGCGCCCTGACAGGACAGGGCGCGCGCGTCGTCCTGGCGGACATAGCGCCGGAGCCGCTCCAAAAGCTGCAAGAGGAGCTTGGCGAAGGCGCTTTCCATGTCACCGGCGACCTGACCGATCCGGCGGTGCCTTCCGCCTTGCTGAAGGAGGCCGAGCAAAAACTCGGCGGCGGAGTGGACATTCTCGTCAACAACGCCGGCCTTACCCGGGACGGTCTTTCCATGCGCATGAAGGACGAAGACTGGGATCTTGTATTGAACGTGAATTTGTCCGCCGCTTTCCGCCTTACCCGCGCCTGCCTCAAGGGCATGATGAGCCGGCGCTGGGGCCGCGTGATCAACATCTCCTCGGTGGTGGGAGCGATGGGTAACGCCGGACAGGCGAATTATGCCGCGTCGAAGGCCGGACTGATCGGCATGAGCAAATCGATCGCGCAGGAAATGGCGCCACGCAATGTGACCGTCAATTGCATAGCGCCCGGCTTCATAGTGAGCCCGATGACCGACAAGCTCACCGAAGAGCAAAAAAACCGCATGCTGGCGAACATTCCGGCCGGATATCTCGGCGAGGCGAAGGATGTGGCGGCGGCCATGATCTTTCTCGCCAGCGAGGAAGCACGCTACATAACCGGCCAGACGATACACGTCAACGGCGGCATGGCCATGATATAGACGCGCGGCGCGCAGGAAAACCCGTGCCCGGACGCGAAGCCAGTACTTTCCACAAACGCGCCGCGCGCTACGTCAAGGTTTCCGGAGCCGCAGCGGCCGCGGGGGCGCGCGCTATCGCCGGAGGGTTTGCCGGAGACGGCGAACAATGCAGGCGGAGAAGAGCGGAAATCCTGCGCAAAGTCCTGGGCGATCTCAAGGGGCCGGTGATGAAGATAGGCCAGTTTCTGGCGGTTATACCGGACCTTTTGCCTGAAGAATACGCGGCGGAGCTGGCGCGGACGCAGACAGGCGCGCCGCCGATGGGCCATGCATTCGTAAGGCGCCGCATGGCCGCCGAACTGGGTCCGGGGTGGCGGGAAAAATTCAGATCGTTCGAAATGGACGCGGCTTTCGCGGCATCGTTGGGACAGGTGCACCGCGCTGTCGGACTGGACGGAACATTACTCGCCTGTAAATTACAATATCCTGATATGGCTTCAGCCGTCGAAGCCGATATCAGGCAGATAGGATTGGCGCTGTCCCTTTTTTCCGCGATCGGCGGCTCCATAGACACCGCACAGGCGAAGGCCGAACTGGCTGACCGCCTGCGTGAGGAGCTTGACTATTCGCGGGAAGCGAAACATATCGCCCTTTACAGGCAAATGTTTGGCCTTGAAGGTAAAGGGCGCGCGCCCCGGGCGGGCGGAAAAGGGAAAGGCGGACGCCGGAAGCTCCCGGCTCCGCCTCTGGCGGTGACGGAGGAAGATTGGCTGGTGCACATTCCTGGGGTTATCGAAAAGCTTTCCACAAACCGTCTTTTGACCATGACCTGGCTCGGCGGAGAAAAACTCGCCGATGTTTGTGAGGCGGGACCACAAGAGCTGCGCGATTCGGTGGCGGCCAACATATTCCGCGCCTGGTACATGCCGTTTTTCCGCTATGGAGTGATTCACGGCGATCCGCATCCCGGAAACTACACCATCCGCCCCGGCGGCGGTGTCAATCTCATGGATTTCGGCTGCGTCCGCGTTTTCAGCCCCCGGCTGGTGGAAGGGGTGGTGCGGCTGTACGAAGCCTTGCGCGGCGGCGACGAAGCGCTCGCGGCCGAGGCTTACAGGGCTTGGGGATTCGACAATCCCTGCAAGCGGCTGATAAAAACGCTGAACATCTGGGCCGGTTTCGTCTATGCGCCTTTCTTGAGAGACAGGACCATGACAATCGCCGAAACGAACACCGGCGTTTACGGCCGCGAGACCGCGCTCAGGGTTTACAGGGAACTGCGCGGCATCGGCGGAATATCCATACCGCGCGAATTCGTTTTGATAGACAGGGCGTCGATAGGGCTCGGCTCGGTTTTTCTGCGCCTCGGCGCGAAGCTGAACTGGCACAGGCTGTTCAACTGCCTGATATGCGGGTTCGACGCGAAGGAAGTGGGCGAAAGACAGAAGAAAGCGCTGAAGGAAGCCGGGCTTGATTGAATCGGCTGGTGAAATTTTACGCACTTCACAGCGCTCGGCCGATAGGGCAGATTCAGGCGCCCTGATTCCTTCACATGACCTGAAACAGACGCTTAAATTATGAAAATCGCGATAATCAAAGAACGCCGCCCCTACGAAAAACGGGTGGCCGCTACGCCGGAAACGGTGAAGAAATACCGCTCGCTCGGCCATGAGGTGGCGGTGGAGACCGGCGCGGGCCTGGAAGCCTCGTTTCCCGACGGCATGTACGAGGCTGCGGGAGCGGCCGTCGCCCCTGATGCCGTTTCCGCCCTTTCCGGCGCCGATGTGGTGCTCAAGGTGCAAAGGCCGCTCAACGCCGGAGAGGGGCTCGACGAAATCGGTATGATCCCGCCGGGCGCCTTGCTGATAGGCATGCTCAATCCTTATGCGGCAAGGGGCGACATGGCGCTTTACGCCGCCGCCGGAATAACCTCGATGGCGATGGAGCTTATGCCGCGCATCACTCGCGCGCAGGCTATGGACGTTTTGTCCAGTCAGTCGAATTTGGTCGGTTACCGCGCCGTCATAGAAGCCGCGGCGGAATTCGGCCGGGCCTTTCCCATGATGATGACTGCGGCGGGAACAGTGGCCCCCGCCCGCGTGTTCGTGATGGGCGCCGGTGTCGCCGGTCTGCAGGCCATAGCCACCGCCAGGCGGCTCGGGGCCGTGGTGTCGGCCACTGACGTCCGCCCCGCCGCACGCGAGCAGGTGCAAAGCCTCGGCGCTTCGTTCGTCATGGTGGAAAACGAGGAGAGCAAAAGAGCGGAAACGGAAAGCGGATACGCGAAAGAAATGAGCCGTGAATACATGGAACAGCAAAACCGGCTTGTCTCCGAGACGATAAAGAGCCAGGACATAGTAATATGCACCGCGCTCATCCCAGGCCGGGCCGCGCCGCGGCTGGTGACCGCCGAAATGGTGCGCTCGATGAAGCCAGGGTCGATAATCGTCGATCTCGCGGTAGAGCAGGGAGGCAACTGCGAACTCAGCGAGTCGGGCAAGATCGTCGAGGCCTTCGGGGTGAAAATCATTGCACACCGCAATATGCCGAGCCGAATTCCGGTCGACGCTTCGTCGCTTTACGCCCGCAACCTGCTGAATCTTCTTTCGCTGGTCGCGCCTTCTTCCGAATCGCGACCCGCCGTGGATTTAAACGACGAAATAATCAGCGCTATAGTCCTTACGCATGCCGGAAATATCGTCCATCCCCAGTTCCGTTCATGACCGCCGGAACTAAAACGGCGCAAACAGACGGATTGGTTATGAAAATACGGTTGACAATCGAACTTCTTATTTGCAGCATCGCGCAGTACAGCTTGCCTAAAATGGCCGGTGAATCAGGAATCACTCTTGGGGGTAGACAATGAACGCCATGACCGAACAGGAAAAGCTGACATCGCAGTGGATAACCAGCCTCGCGATTTCAGTTATCTGCTGCGCGGCCTTGTTCCTGGTTTTCGCCGGATACATAATCGATCTGCACGGCAAGACGGCCGACACCGCGATCAGGCTAGAAATATTGCAGGAACGCCAGAACCAGCTCGTGGCCGAGCTTGACGCTATCCGCCGTCCCATCCCGGTCATGGCTACAAATCCCGCATACCAGCAAACAAGGCAGACAACGCCGGAAAACGCGACGGCGCCCCTTACTGAAACGGCGCCGCAAGCGAATCCCGACGCGGCATCTCCTTCTCAGCCGGCGGCCGAGGCACAGCCGGATCAACCAGAGGCACCGGAAAACGCAAATGCTCCGGCCCAGGTCGTTCCCCCGAAAGCGCTTGCGGCGCCGCCTAAAAACCCGATCAACCCCGTAAAGCCTTCGTCTCCCAAAAAATAACGAATCACGGAAATTCCATGGACGCAGCCGGTTTATCTTCGGGACTGTCAAGCCTTGCCTCGGAACAGCAAAAACTGGCCGAATTCGCCGCTTCCCTGGCCGCACAGGCGCAAAGTCTCGCCGACAACGGCCTGCACGGCGGCGGGCAGGTTTTTTTTCTTACCGGCCTTACGGTTTTCGTGCTCGCCTGCTTTGTCGGATATTACGTCGTATGGAGAGTGACGCCGGCGCTACATTCACCGCTGATGGCCGTAACCAACGCCGTTTCCTCCGTTATCATTGCCGGGGCGCTGCTGGCCGCAGGAGCCGAGGAAGCCGGGGTTTCGAAGTGGTTAGGTCTGGCGGCGGTGACCCTGGCCTCAATAAATATTTTCGGTGGATTTATAGTCACCCAGCGTATGCTTCATATGTTCAGAAAAAAGGGCGAATGATTTCATGAGTGGAAATTTGGCCGCCTTGGCCTATCTGGCAGCAGCAGTATGTTTCATCCTCGCTTTGCGCGGCCTGGCGTCTCCTGAAATGGCGCGGCGCGGTAATCTGTTCGGAATGGCGGGGATGGCGCTGGCGATACTGGCGACGCTGGCGTTCGTTTCCTTAAGCTCTTTATGGCTGATCGCTGCCGCAATCGCCATAGGCGGCGCGATCGGCGCCGTGGTTGCGCGCTCCATCAGAATGACGGCTTTGCCACAGCTCGTGGCCGCTTTCCATTCCCTGGTGGGGTTGGCCGCCGTGCTCGTGGCCGCCGCCGCTTTTCACAATCCTGCTGAATTCGGGCTTGTGTCGGGCAAGGATATTTATATCTCGAGCCTGATCGAAATGGGGCTCGGCGCAGCGATAGGCGCCATAACCTTCACTGGTTCGATAGTGGCGTTCGCCAAGCTTCAGGGGCTGGTCTCCGGCAAGCCGCTGGTGTTCCCCTACCAGCACCAGATAAACCTGGGACTTGGAATACTCACCCTGCTTCTGGTCGTGGCCCTGGCGATAGGGCAATCGCCCGTCGCTTTCTGGAGCATAGTCGTTATCACGATGGCGCTCGGCTTTCTGCTGATTTTGCCCATAGGCGGAGCTGACATGCCGGTCGTGGTGTCCATGCTCAACAGCTATTCTGGCTGGGCCGCGGCTGCCACCGGATTCACGCTGGAAAATCCGCTCCTCATCATAACCGGCGCTCTTGTAGGGGCGTCGGGCGCTATCCTCAGCTACATAATGTGCAAGGGAATGAACCGTTCGATAATCCATGTAATGCTGGGCGGATTCGGCGGCGAAGTCGCGGCGGAACACGCGGGGCAGGGGGCTCAGAAACCGGTAAGGTCCGGCTCGGCCGAAGACGCCGCCTTCATAATGAAAAGCGCCGGAAGCGTCATCATAGTTCCCGGGTACGGCATGGCCGTGGCGCAGGCTCAGCACGCCTTGCGCGAGATGGCCGATATTCTCAAGGCCAGCGGCGTAAAGGTCAGATATGCGATCCACCCGGTGGCCGGACGCATGCCCGGGCACATGAACGTCCTGCTGGCGGAAGCCAACGTTCCCTACGACGAAGTGTTCGAGCTTGAGCAGATCAACGGCGAATTTCCGCAAACTGACGTGGCGTTCGTAATAGGCGCGAACGACGTGACAAATCCGGCCGCCAAGAATGATCCGCAATCGCCCATTTACGGCATGCCGATACTCGACGTGGAAAGGGCCGGGACGGTACTGTTCGTCAAGCGTTCCATGGCGTCCGGATACGCCGGCGTGGAGAACGAGCTTTTCTACCGCGACAACACCATGATGTTGTTCGGCGACGCAAGGAAAATGTGCGAGGAAATAGTCAAGGCGATGCGGGCAGGCGCATGAAAAAAACGGATTCCATACTGGAACGGGTAAGGGAAATTGGCGGACGCAGTTTAGAAAAAGAGATGCAAGCATACGCATCTTTTGTTTCGGCAAAATTGGATATTGCAGGTGGAAAACTGGTTTCCGCGATCGACAAAAAGTTACCGCAATGTATACGTAACTATATGAAAGCACTGTTGGAAATGTCGAGGCCGGTTAGAGAGAGCGAAGAGGAGCTGCAAAAGAGAATAGAAGCTCCGCCACCGCAGGTTTTGAAAAACTACGTGGACAATCTTAGGCGGCGGTCAGGGATTTCACGGCGGCCGTAACGTCGGCCTGACGCAAGAGCGATTCTCCCACCAGAAAACAGCTGATTCCGGCGGCGCGCAGGCGCGCTATGTCTTGCGAGTTCTTTATGCCGCTTTCGCTGACGGCAAGGCGGCCTTTGGGGATCAGGAGGGCCAGTTCTTCCGTCGTTTCGAGATTTACAGCAAGCGTTTTCAGATCACGGTTGTTGATGCCGATCAGGCCGGAGGGCAGGCGCAACGCCCGCTCCAGCTCGGCGCGGTCATGTGCCTCTATCAACACATCCATACCGTAACTGGCGGCGGCGGCGTGCAACTCCGCCGCCTGTACGTCGTCGAGCGCTGCCATGATCAGCAGGATGCAATCGGCGCCTATGGAGCGCGCCTCGGCCACCTGCCAGACGTCAAGCATGAAATCCTTGCGCAAAACGGGCAGCCGACACGCCGCGCGCGCCGCCGTCAGATGATCGTTGCATCCCTGGAAATAGGGTCCGTCGGTCAAAACGGAAAGACACGCCGCGCCGCCGGCCTCATACGCCTTCGCGATTTCAGCCGGATCAAAGCGGGGGCGGATGACGTCCGCCGACGGCGAGGCTTTCTTGATCTCGGCTATGAGGCCGATGCGCTTTCCTTCGGCCCTGTCACGCAAAGCGGCGGCGAAACCACGTGGCGGCGGCGCCTTCCGCGCCGCTTTGTCCAGAACCGTGAAAGACGTTTCCGCCTTCAGTTTCGCGATATATTCGCGCTTGACCGCGCAGATTTCCCCAAGCTTGCCGGACAACGGACGCTACCCCCTGAAACCGTGGGCGGCAAAAAAGCCCGGACGACGATATCATCCGGGCTTTCCTTTAGCGACGGGAAAAATCAGCCCAGCGTCTTGCGCGGCAAGTTACCTCGGCGGCGTTTTAGGGCGCGAGCAGCCAATCCGGCAAGCCCGGTGCCAAACAAGAGCGCGGAACCCGGAATTGGAACGGCGGGAGCCGGTGAAAAGACTTGATTGGTTATTCTTCCATCATAGTTCATGCCGCGATATCCGTTTATGGCATCAAGCTCATTTCTGCCATTATCGCCTATCTTGCGTGTAACCAATTCGAAAATGTTCCCAATCGAAACTTCAAAGTTCCACCTTGTGGCTTCCCCATTCTCAAACTTTGCATAAGGAGGAACAAAGAAATAATACTCGTTGGTTTTATCGGTATCGAAACTCACTCCTCCAGACGGTCCGGAAGTCCAGATGGATATATTTTTGAAATTTCCTTCCCCCTCCAGCGTGCCGGTGAAGTTTTGCGGGACGTCGACTGTAAAAGAAGCATCCAGTTTAGTGCCATATGGCTCCCACACCATCTGATCCAAAAATTCGGCTGAAGGTGTCAGTCTGAAAGTGATCAAATCCGCCGCTGCTTTCCTGACGGTAGCCAGACCGGCTGCTGCGGTGAAAGCAAGGCCAATAGCCAACGCTTTAGCTTTTTTGCCGATTTTCATTTTTGTATCTCCTTTGATTTAACGATAATGTTTTCAGCAATTGAAAACGGTCCACTTTTAGCTGGCTTCTCCTGATGAAGCACGGCCCCCACTAAAGGACGGGGCAATCTAGAACTTTGATACGTAACTTGCAATAACTATCAATCCCACAATTGCGTCAGACCATCGAATGGTATTTTTTAACCATGAAAGGCACTGAATATACAGGAAAAAACAATATGACTAACCCGCCTTATAGTTCGTAACTCTCACAAGGTCGTTGAGTTTTTGCCTGGCGCGGCCGGAATCTATCGCTTCACCGGCGATTCTCATTCCCTGTATCAAGCTTTCCGCTTTTCCGGCAACTATAAGCGCCGCGGCGGCGTTCAGTGTCACTATATCGCGGTAGGGGCCGCGTTTTCCGCCCAGCAGACGGCGTATCGCCGCCGCGTTCTCGGCGGCGCTTCCTCCCCTTATGTCGCCGAGCGTGGCGCGCGGCAGGCCCACTTGTTCGGGGGTTACAGTGAAATTATCTATGCTCTTGCCCGCCGTTTCAACCACTGCGGTTGGGCCGCAAATGGAAATTTCATCCATGCCGTCGCGGCCGATTCCCTCGCCATGCACGAGCCAAGCGCGTTCGCTGTCAAGCTCCACCAGAACTTTCGCCATCGGCAGCAGCCATTTGGGATCGTAGACGCCTATCATATGATGCTTGACGCCGGCGGGGTTGGTCAGCGGACCGAGCAAATTGAAAATGGTGCGCACTCCCAGCTCGCGCCGCACTTCCGCCACGTGCCGCATGGCTGGATGATGGCGTGGGGCGTAGAGAAAGGCTATACCGATTAGTTGCAGGCATTGCTCCAGTATTTCCCATTCCGGCTCAAGGTTCACGCCAAGGGCGGCCAGGGTGTCGGACGAGCCTGATAGACTGGATGCGGCGCGGTTGCCGTGCTTGGCGACCGGGACTCCGCAAGCGGAGACGACAAGCGCCGCCGCAGTAGAGACGTTGAGGGTGCCATGCCCGTCGCCGCCAGTGCCGACTATGTCGATGGCGTCCGGCGGCGCCTTGATGGTCAGCATGTTGGAGCGCATGGAGAGCACGGCGCCGAGAATCTCATCTGTGGTCTCGCCCTTGTTACGCAGACCGAGAAGGAAAGAAGCTATCTGCTCGCGCGGCATTTCGCCCGTGAATATCAGATCGAAAGCCTCTCTCGATTCTCCAGACGTCAGGTTTTCTTTAGCCGCGAGCTTTTTAAGCGTTTTTTGCAGGGGCATGGCCTATTTTTCCGTCATGTCCAGGAAGTTTTTTAGAACGGCGTCGCCGTGCACGGTGGCGATGCTTTCGGGATGGAACTGGACGCCGTGAATCGGCAGTTCCCTGTGCCTGAGCGCCATGCAAAGTCCGTCTTCGGAAACAGCTGTCACTTCAAGCGCTTCCGGCCATTTCGCATCGCGCGCCACTATCAACGAGTGATAACGCGCCGCCGCGAAAGGGGAAGGCAGTCCGCGCAGCACGCTTTTCCCCTCGTGATATATCATGCTCACCTTGCCGTGCATGGGGACGGGCGCGCGCATCACGTTGCCGCCGAAGGCGTGGCCGATAGCCTGATGCCCGAGGCAAACGCCGAGCAGGGGGATGCCAGCGCCGGCCGCTTTTTCTATCAGATCGAGGCATACTCCCGCCTGTTCCGGGCCGCAGGGCCCCGGCGACAAAACTATGTGACTAGGCTTCATGCTTATCGCTTCGGCGGCGGATAGGGCGTCGTTGCGCTTTACCATCACTTCGGCGCCAAGGCGGCCGAAGCACTGCACCAGATTGAAGGTAAAACTGTCATAGTTGTCGATTAGGAGGAGCATATCCTTCCAGTCCTGTCCTGCTCTTGCCGCGATTATAGGCTGACGAACCTCCAGCGTCATCCGGTTTGAATTACGGTTCCGCTGGCGGCATGATATCATGCATGCTCCCCGGCAAACCGCTAACTCGTTTACGCCGGTTCTTTTACATGCTAATAAGTTCCGCCCCGGCGGTATGTTTTTATAACCGCCGGCCGTTTAACCATTACAGAAGAAAGATATTCCGCCATGGCGCAACCAGACACTCAGGTAATGAACCGCATAGTTTCCCTCGCCAAACGCAGGGGTTTTGTATATCCGGCTTCCGAGATTTACGGCGGCCTGAACGGCTTTTGGGATTTTGGTCCTCTCGGCACCGAGCTGAAAAACAATCTGCGCGACGCATGGTGGCGCGACACCGTGCTTTGCCCGCCAACTGGTCCGGACGGAAAACCGCTTTCCATAGTCGGGCTGGACAGCACCATAATACAGCACCCGACGACCTGGGTAGCCTCGGGCCATGTAGGCGGTTTTGCCGATCTGATGTCCGATTGCCGCGAGACCAAGTTGCGTTACCGCGCCGATCACGTGCTTTGTCTCGAGGTTTTTTATGAAAAGGACGGCAAGAAGAAATCCCTCGGCTTGATGAGCGCTGTGGACGGCGACGATCCAGAAGCCGCTCTCACGCAGAAAGCGAAAAAATTCATCAAGAAAGCTGGCGGCGGAGAGCTCGTCCCCTTCGATATAAGCAAGGCACGGCCGCTGATGGCGCTTTCGGAGGCCGAGCGTAACGCCCTCATCGGCCCAGACGCCGAAAATCCCGGCACGCTTACCGAACCCAGGCCGTTCAACCTGATGTTCATTTCCTATGTCGGAGCATTGCAGGACGAGGAATCCAAGGTTTATCTCCGTCCGGAAACAGCGCAAGGAATTTTCCTGCAATACAAGAACATACTCGACACCTCGCGTGTGAAAATTCCGTTCGGCGTGGCGCAAATAGGCAAGGCGTTCCGCAACGAAGTCACGCCGCGCAATTTTATCTTTCGCGTGCGCGAATTCGAGCAGATGGAGATAGAATTCTTCTGCGCGCCTGAAGAAGGGCTTTCGTGGTACGAATTCTGGGTCGCGGAACGTTTGCGCTGGTGGGAGAGCTGCGGCATCAGCAAGGAAAACCTGTATCGCCATATCATCGCGCCGGAGGATTTGGCACATTATTCCAAGGGCACATCGGATTTGGAATACCGCTATCCGTTTACCGCGCCGGGCTTCGGCGAGTTGGAGGGCGTGGCGTACCGCACCGATTACGACCTGACGCAGCATCAAAAGTACAGCAAGCAGAAATTGGACTACTTCGATGCCGAAGCAAACCGCCGCTATATCCCGCATGTCGTCGAACCTTCCGCCGGCCTGACGCGCGGCGTGCTGGTGCTTTTGTGCGAGGCGTATCAATACGACGAAAGCCGCCCTTCGCCGGAATGGCTGAAAATCAAGCCGTCTTTGGCACCGATCAAACTCGGCATCTTCCCCCTGGTAAACAAGGACGGCATGCCGGAGGTGGCCGAGAAGTTGTATATGGACCTGCGCCGCGACTTCGTTTGTCAGTTCGACGCCAAGCAGTCGATTGGCAAGCGCTATGCGCGCATGGACGAGGCCGGAACGCCGTTCTGCGTCACGATCGACGGCGATACGATGAAAGACCAAACCGTGACGATACGCGATCGCGACACGGCACAGCAGGAAAAAATAGCCATCGGCAAGGTGCGCGAATACGTGGCGGGCAAGATCGGCCGTTGATCCTGGTGTCGCGATAGAGGGCCGCCGCGTCCGGCATATAAATGAGCAGCGGCAAGAGGACCGGCGGAGAAGGGGAGGGTGATATGGGCTTTTCCACTCGCGGCCGCGGAAAGATTTATGAAACGCTTATCGAAACTATAGGTGATACGCCACTGGTACGCCTCAACCGCGTGCCGCAGGAGGCCGGATGCATAGGCGTCGTGCTGGTCAAGCTGGAGTTTTTCAATCCGCTTTCTTCCGTAAAGGACAGAACCGCGCTCGGCATGATAGAGGCGGCGGAAAGGGAAGGGCGGATCAATATCGACAGTGTTCTGGTCGAACCGACGTCAGGTAATACGGGAATAGGGCTGGCGTTCATCGCTGCTGTGCGCGGTTACAGGCTGATACTCACTATGCCGGAAAACATGTCCTTGGAACGGCGCAAGCTTCTCTCCTTTCTCGGCGCCGATATAGTGCTTACGCCCGCCGCCGAGGGCATGGCCGGCGCAATCAGAAAAGCCGAGGATATATTGAAAAGCGATCCGAACGCCATCATGCTTCAGCAGTTCAGAAATCCAGCCAACCCCGAAATACACCGCGCCACAACCGCGAACGAGATATGGAACGATACGAACGGAGCGGTGGACGTTTTCATAGCAGGAGTAGGCACCGGTGGCACCTTGCAGGGCGTGGGAGCGGAATTGAAGCGCCGCAAGCCGGAGGTGAAAATAATCGCGGTCGAACCGGCGGCCAGCCCGGTTTTGTCCGGCGGCGTTCCGGGTTCGCACAGGATTCAGGGTATAGGCGCGAATTTCATTCCTGAAATTCTGGATGTTTCCATAATCGACGAAATAATCGCCATAGGCGACGATGAAGCCATGCACATGGCGCGCCGGCTTGCGCGCGAGGAAGGAATTTTATGCGGAATATCCTCGGGAGCGGCGGTGGCCGCTGCGCTGAAGACAGGCGTGCGCAAGGAGATGAAGGGCAAGAACATAGTCGCCATCCTCCCGGACAGCGGAGACCGCTACGTTTCCACCGAGCTGTTCGAATGATTTTCGGCCTAATGATTTCCGGTCGGGCCGGGTTCTCCTTTTTTTACTTCGCGCCATAGCTCTTCCAGCTCTTCTGGCGTGCATTGTTGCGGGGCCTTTCCCTCCGAGGCCAGGCGCTCCTCTATGCCGCGCCAGCGACGTTCAACCTTGCGGTTGCATTTGCGCAAGGCTGCTTCCGGATCTATGCCGAGATGCCGCGCCAGATTGACGAGCGCGAACATAACATCGCCGAGTTCGTTCTCGATGGCTTCTTTCGAGGCGTCTTCCTCAATTTCTTTTTCGAGCTCCGTGGATTCTTCGTGAAATTTTGCCATTACGTCGCGCGCGGCTTGCCAATCGAAGCCCACGCTGGCCAATCGTTGCGAAATTTTTAACGCGCGGGTGGAAGAGGGCAGGGTTGCGCTAATCCCTTCAAGCAGGCCAGGAGCTTTCTTGCCGGACGTGCGGGCTTCGCGGCTGCGCTTGGCTATCTTGCCGTTTTCCCATTGGTCGCGCACCTCGGCGCCGGTATCAAGCGGCGGATCGCCGCCGAAAACGTGGGGATGCCTTTCGATTAGTTTTTCCGCCAGTCCGGAGGCGACGTCGTTGAAGTCGAACATCCCTTGCTCGGATGCCATCTGGGCGTGAAAAACGACCTGCAGGAGAAGGTCGCCGAGCTCTTCGCGCAATGCCGCCGTATCGCCGGATTCTATCGCTTCGGCTAGTTCATAGGCTTCCTCGATGGCCGAGGGGGCGATGGATTTAAAGGTCTGCTCGCGGTCCCAGGGGCATCCTCCGGGGCTTCGCAGACGGGCCATTATATCAAGCAAAACTTCTATGGCTTTTGGCATCAGCGGCCCTCTCTTTCCATACATAAATGTCGCATAAGGTATATTATGTTAAATAAGCCATAGGGAAAAGACATGTGTTTTCACTTTTTCACTCCGGCTTATAGTCTTTTTCGTTCCTGAGATCCTTGACGACGCTCAGCGGCGCTCCAAGGCGTTCCACGCGGATTATTTCCTCTCCGCTTCTCATGTTCTGGCATTGCCAGCGCGTGGTTGAAAGAAAAAACTCCGCCGGTTTGTCAGCCTCCACGGCCGCGTAATCGGGCGGCAGGTATAATGTCGCTCCCGACCATGGCCCGCATATGGCTATGCGGATTATTTTTCCGGCGGGCACTCCCCCTTCAAGGTTTACCAATTCCTGAAGCCGTTCGGCGGCTTCCTTGAACGAACTTCCCCAATAATCGAGTTCATAGCGCCCATATGCGCCCTTCACTCCTCCGGCTATCGTATTTAGATAAATGTATTCATAAGGGTGCAGCAGTGCGTACGTGCGGACATGGAACGCGGCGATAATCACGAGCGTCAATGCGGCGGCGGCACCGATCCATATCCGTAAACGCCTGGAGCATGTTTCGCGGATATTTTTCCAAAATATTGCAGCCATGCGGCGCAAAGCCAGCGCTGCCAGAACACATAGCGGCGGTAAGGTGAATATGAAATGCCTCACGCCATCGTATAACGCAGGTTTTTTTACGATGGCGAAAAACGGCGGCGCAAAGGCGGTCAGCAAAAGCAGCAGCAGGACATAACGGTTTGTTTTCGGCTTCAGATTCCGCATTATCGAAGGCAAAAGACCGGCGCCGGAAACTATCAGCAAAATATGAGGCAAAGGCAATTGCACGCCGAAATACACTGGCAAATAGTACCAAGGTAGTTCTGTAGAAGGGTAGGTGACGCCGTTCAGCAAAACCTCAACATAATTTGGAAAATTGCTGAATTGCATTAATGCTTTCAATGGGTTGGTTAAGGGAGCCTCTTGCGCCCAAGGCCAGCACAAAAGCATCACGGAATACGAAATTACCGCTGCCGGTATTATCAGGCGGGCCAGAAGCAAATCGAGGCGGAAAGCACGCCGCAATAGCTCTTTTTCAGGAAAACGGCGCAAGTCCGGCCAGATCATGGACATCGCCAAAGCTTCAAGAGCAATGATCCAAAAGATCAGCAGCATGACGCCCCCTACCCGCACGCCGAGGGTCAGGCCCAAAACCGTTCCCAGTTTCAATACCAAACTCCGAGAGACATGGGGGAAAGAGCGCAGGCTTTTCGCCATGTAATACAGAATCCAAACCACGCCTGCGGCGAAAGGTATATCCTTTGGATTGTTGAACATATGGCCGTAATACATGGGAGTGAAAAGCAAGAGGACGAGAGATGCAAAACCGGCCGCTTCTCCTCCTATCAAACGCCCCAGCCTCCATGTTCCCCATAAGCCGATAAGTCCGACCGATGCGTTCAACAAATGACGCGTGGCGTATATATCGAACGGAGTGTAGGCGTTTATCCACGCCGCCAGGCCGTCGAACATGCCGCCGTAGAGATAGAGATTGAATATTTGGTCATAGCGGCGATCAGTGAAACCGGAAATGTAATAGTCGTAGATAGCCTGGCCGTACTGGCTTTGCACTTCCTCGTCCCAACTCACCCCGTAACGGCGGAAAGTCAGCAAGACGATGGCGGCGGTCAGGGCCAGAGCGAAACGGGCGGCAGGCCGCCAGACCCTTTCATCGGAGCTTTTCAACATTCTATGACAAGTCCGTCATGCGCCGGCTTGACTCCATGCGGAAGTTTTTTCGAGAGGGAGGCATAGTCCATGCTGTGGTCCATGTGAGTGAGATAGGCCCGTTCGGGCCCAATTTTTTCAATCCATCCAAGCACTTCTTCAAGATCGGCGTGCGAAGGGTGCTTGCGTTCGCGTATACATCCGACCACCCACGCCTTCACTCCTTTGAGCGCAGCGATAGCCACGGCATCAAGCTGGCTTACGTCGGTTGAATAGGCGAAGTCGTTGAAGCGGTAACTGAGCGAAAAACTACCGCCGTGCCGGTGGGCGAACGGAGTCACCCTGACGGGGCCGAAAGACAGCGGGCCTTCTATGATGTGGGCGTTCAGATATGGCCTCGTGAAATTGTTGCCTTTTGGTTTGTGTTCGAAAATATAGGGAAAACGTCCTTTGAGCTCGTTCAACGTCGCCTGATCGGCGTAGACCGGGACAGGACCGTTCACCAGCCAGTTCATGCTGCGCAGATCGTCTATTCCGTGGCAATGGTCGGCGTGCGCGTGTGTGTACAGCACGGCGGTGAGATGCTGCAGGTTGCAGGATAGAAGCTGCTGCCGCATGTCGGGAGAGGTATCGACCAACAAGGCTACGTCTTCCTCTTCCACAAGTATGGACGCGCGCAACCGCCTGTTGCGCGGCTCGTTTGGATCGCAGTCGCCCCATTTATTGCCTATTAACGGCACGCCTGCGGCGCTGCCGCATCCCAGTATAGTCACTTTCATAAAACCTCCGCGCCGACGTTTGCTACCGGTTGACGGCTCCGGCGCCGGAGGAGCCGAACAGCGTAAAAAAATTCCCGGTGGTCCGTGCGGCTATTTCCTCATAACTCACGTCCTTCAGCTCCGCCAGTCGGCGTGCCGTGTACACGACATACGCAGGCTCGCACAGCTTGCCACGTAACGGCTCTGGCGCCAGATACGGAGCATCGGTCTCCACGAGCAGGCGGTCAAGAGGCACGTCGCGGGCTATGGAACGCAGCTCCTCAGACTTGGCGAAAGTCAAAATTCCGGAGAAAGATATGTAAAAACCCATATCAAAAGCCGCCTCTGCCAAATGCCGGCGGGAGCTGAAACAGTGCATTACGCCCCGCAGGGAGCTTCCGCCCTCCCCTTCCCTGCATTCTCGCAACATTTGCAGCGTGTCATCCTCGGCCTCGCGGCTGTGGACGATTACCGGCAGGCCGGTCGTGACCGCGGCGCGGAGATGTTCGCGGAAATTGCGGTGCTGTTCCTCGCGCGGCGCGCGGTCATAAAAATAATCGAGCCCGGTCTCGCCGATGGCCACGACTTTCCGATTTTCGGCAAGTTTCGCCAAATTTTCGGCAGTGACGCGCTCCCCCTCCTCCGCGCAGTGATGCGGATGCACGCCGACGCTGCAAACCACATTTTGGTGCGCCTCCGCCGTTTCCAGAACTCCGGGGAATGATTTCATCGACGTGCATGCCGTCAACATGCGCGTGACGCCGGCCTGATGCGCGCGCGCCAGAACCGCGTCAAGTTGCTTCGCCAGCGCCGGATAATCGAGATGGCAGTGACTGTCGGCGATCATCGCCTTCATGCCTTGCCGATTTCGGCGACGCGCGGGAAAATTCCCTCAGGTGCCGGAAGCGGCGTTCCCGGCTTGAGAGAGCGGGAGAGATCAAGGGCGGAGAAAGACCTCGTGTTTTCCGGCACCGCGAGCTGATTCAGCAGCCTGCCCATGGATTCCGGCATGAAAGGCTGTATGATTATGGCGAGGCGGCGCAAAACCTCGGCCAATACATAGAGCACCGTTGCCATACGCGCCGGATCGGTCTTTTTCAGCGCCCACGGCGCCTGTTCGTCGACATAGCGGTTGCCGTCGCCGATGACGGCCCAGATATGGTCAAGTGCCTTGTGAAAAGCCTGCACGTCCATCTCGGCGCGCACATGGGGCAACAGTTCCTCCGCCTTGTTCAGCAGCCAGTTGTCAGCATCGGTGAATGCGCCGTGTTCTGGCACCATGGCGCCGCAGCTTTTGTTGATCATCGAAAGAACGCGCTGTGCCAGGTTGCCGAGATCGTTGGCCAGATCGCCGTTTATGCGGCGAATCATGGCGGCATGGGAAAAATCGCTGTCGTTGCCGAACGGCACTTCACGCAGCATGAAATAGCGCGTCTGGTCCAGGCCGTACCTGTCTATCAATTCATGCGGGCTTATGACATTGCCGAGCGATTTGGACATTTTCCGGCCGTCGTTCGTCCACCACCCGTGCGCGAAAACGCGCCGCGGCGGTTCGATTCCCGCCGCCATAAGGAAAGCCGGCCAGTAAACGGCGTGAAAGCGCAGAATGTCCTTGCCCACCATGTGCAGATCGGCAGGCCAGAAGCGCCTGTAGGCGCTGGCTTGCATATCGGGATAGCCAAGCGCCGATATATAGTTGGTGAGCGCGTCAAGCCATACGTACATGACATGCCCCGGCGTGTCCGGAACCGGCACGCCCCAGCTTATCGCCGTGCGCGATATGGAAAGATCACGCAGGCCGGATTTCACGAAGCTGACCACCTCGTTGCGCCGGTAATGCGGCAAAATGAAATCGGGATTGGCGTCGTAAAATGCCAGCAACCTTTCGCCCCACCCCGAGAGACGGAAAAAATAGCTTGGTTCCTCCACCCATTCGCACTCCGCGCCCGATGGCGCGATTTTCTTTCCGTTCGGGCCGACGGTCAGTTCGCTTTCGGCGTAATAGGCTTCGTCGCGCACGGCGTACCACCCGGCGTATTTGCCGAGATAAATCTCGCCGCGCTTCATCAATTCGTTCCACAAAGCCTGGCACGCACTGATATGCCGCTCTTCCGTGGTGCGGATAAAGGCGTCGTTGGAAAGGTTCAGCGTTTCGGCGAGATCGCGGAAGTTCCGCGAGACTTTGTCCACGAACTCCTGCGGCTCCATGCCGGCGGCCGTGGCCGACCTGGCGACCTTTTGGCCGTGCTCGTCGGTGCCGGTAAGGAAGAAGACCTCGTATCCGTCCAGCCTTTTGAAGCGCGCCAGCGCGTCACAGGCCAGCGAACAATAGGCGTGTCCGACATGGGGCAAGTCGTTTACGTAATAAATAGGGGTAGTGATGGTATAGCGTGGTTTCATGAAATACTGCTTTTCCCTGTTTTTTCGCTATCGGCTCCGTTGCCGCCGGCGCGGCCGGTTTCAGGCGGCGGCGCTCTGTCTTCGTATTTCGTTCATAACATTCACGAACGCCAGTTTTTTGTCCAGACTGGATTCAACGGCCATGGCGAAGCCCAGGCGGGCGCTGTCCCATATGCTCATGGCGCGGAAAAGGGAAGAAACATTGTTTGTTCCCGCCAATTCGAGGACTTTCCGGCGCAGGCGCTCGGTCAACAGGTATGCCATTACTTCGAAGATCTCGCTTTCCGCCTTGCGGCCGAAGCGTTCCGCGAATGCGTGGACTTTAACCATATCCGCTTTAGGCATGGAATCGAGAATTTCCTCCAGCTCCTCGTATAGCGGAAGAGCGCCGGTTTCGGCGATCCTCAGGGCCAGCCCGGCGCTGCCGCCTGACAACATTATCAGGCGTTCCATCTGCTCCGGCGGCAGATCCGGCCCGCAACGCGCCAGTATGGATTTCATGACCCCGCCGTCCAAAGGCCGCAGTTTCAGGACGCGGCAACGCGATCTTATAGTGGGAACCAGAACCCCAGCGGAAGTGGCGGTCAGCAGTATCAGGCAGCGCGGCGGCGGTTCCTCGACCGCCTTCAGGATGGCGTTCTGGCCGAAACGGTTCAAAGCGTGCGCTCCGTCGATTATCGCCACACGCCAGCCGCCGTAGGTGGAAGTCATATGGAGAAACGATGACAGTTTGCGGGCTTCCTCGGCCGGGATAGTATCCTTCGGCCTGCCGGTTTTTTCGTCAAGCGGCCTGTCCAGGACGAACAGATCGGGATGAGCCCTTCCCGCCACCAGCCGCGCCGTCGCGTGGCTCAGATCAAGACGGCCGATTGGATTTTCTCCGCGCGAGAGCGCGTGATGCGCCATATGCCAGGCAAGCGTCGCCTTGCCTATACCTTCCATGCCCGTTATCAGCCAGGCATGAGGCATCCGCCCCGAAGCGAAAGCTGATGTCACCTGCTGCACAGCTTCGTCATGGCCTGTAAGGACGGGATTTTTCGAAGGTGGCGGCGCGCTTATGTTCATGGCCTTTCGCCCGCAAGACCGAAAAACCGCGATACGGCGACGCGTATATCGGCGGCGACCTTTTCCTGGTCCCGCGAAGCATCTATCACGCGGAAACGTTCCGGTTCCTTTTTCGCGATATCCAAAAACCCGTCGCGAAGCTTTTCGTGAAATTCCTTCGGCCGGCGCTGATAGCGGTCGTCCGGCCCAGATCGCTTCGTCATGCGGGCCAGTCCCTCCTCCGCGGGAATATCGAGCAGCAAGGTAAGATCGGGAAAAAATCCGCCAGCGATCTGGGCGTAAACGGCGTCCACTTTTCCGATTCCCAATCCCAGGCCGATGCCCTGATATACCCGCGCCGAATCCACGAACCGGTCGGAAACGACCCATGAATTACCTTCCAGCGCGGGCCATACAGTTTTAACCAGATGCTCGCGCCTGGCCGCCATGGTAAGCAGCAGTTCGGTTATCGGATCCCAACAGCCTTCCTCTTTTTCCAGCCAAAGAGCGCGAATGTCCTCAGCCGTCCGGGATCCGCCTATTTCGCGGGTGACGATCGCGTTTACGCCGCAAGTTTCGAGAAAGCAGGCAAGCAACTTCGCCTGCGTGGACTTTCCGGCGCCCTCCCCTCCTTCAAGGGTTATGAACTTGCCCGCCATTCACTCCTTGCCGGTCAGAAATTTCAGCTTTGCCATAAAACGGTCGAAAAATCCGAGCAGAGCCACATCTTCGTCCGCAACGAGAGGAATTTCAACAACTTCCTTGCCAGGCGCCGTTATGACCATTTTGCCCAGCGGTTGGCCTTTTGATATGGGCGCTGGCACCGGCTGATCGTATATCAACACGGCTTTCAGACCGCCGCGCGCGGAACGGGGCAGGCTTATAATCGCGTCTTTTTCCGCCGCCAGCGGCACCGTCTTCGTCGTCCCAAGCCATATCGCCGCTTCCGCCATTTTCTGTCCGCGCCTGGCTATCGGATAAAGCCCGAATTCGCGATATCCCCATTCCAGTATTTTCGCGGATTCGTCTGCGCGTTTCTGCATGTTTCCGAGACCGTTCACCACAAGCACAAGCCTGCGGCCATCGCGCACGGCCGATGCCATAAGGCCGAAACCGGCTTCTTCGGCGTGCCCGGTCTTCAGTCCGTCCACGCCCATGCTGCGGTATAGAAGAGGATTGCGGTTTCCCTGCTTGATATTGTTATAGGTAAATTCCCTTTCCGCGTAATAATGATAAAATTCGGGAAAATCCCGTATCGTGGCCAGGGCGAGAACGGCGAGATCGCGCGGGCTTGAATAGTGCCCAGGCTCCGGAAGCCCGGAAGCGTTCCTGAATTGTGAATTGACGAGACCGAGCCGCCGGGCGCTTGAGTTCATCATTTCCGCGAAATGCTCTTCCGAACCGGCCAGCGCCTCGGCCAGCGCCACGGCGGCATCGTTGCCGGATTGTACTATCACACCGCGTATCAGATCTTCGACTTTTGCTTTTTGGCCGACATTCAAAAACATGCGCGAGCCTTCCTGTTTCCAGGCGCGCTCGCTTACCGTGACTTCCTCGCCGGGTTTCAGCCTGCCATCGCGCAAGGCTTCGAAAACCACATACATGGTCATAACCTTGGACATCGACGAAGTCGGCATTTGCGCGTCGGCCTCTTTGGCGAACAGAACGTCGCCGGTGGCAGCCTCTATCAGTATCGCTTGCCTGGCTTCCGTCTCAAGAGGCGGCATGCCGCCGCCGGAGGGCGGGTTTTGCGCCTGTGCCAGCGAAGCGATCACGAGAAAAAACAAAATTCCGCAAAAAAGCAGGCTTTTTTTCATTTTCCCTGTTCCCTCACATATTTTGCCCGCCGCCGTTCGCGCGGTGAAGGCGAAACATAACCCTAATCCACCACAATACGAGCCGCGGGCGCTCCGGCCTTTTTCACCTTGCCGAGAAGTGTGTCGGCTTCCGGCACGTTGGCGGCGGGGCCGATGCGGACCCTGTAATACTGCACGCCGTTCACGCTGGCGCTGGATATATTGATGTTGCCGACGTGAGCCAGCTTTTGCTTGAGCCGCAAAGCGTTGTCATGTTTTGTGAACGCTCCGGCCTGAACGAAAATACGGTTTTGCCCGGTAACCGGCAATTGCTTTACTTCGGGCAGCGGATGGATCGTCTGTAGCATGGCGGCGGCCTGCGCCCTGGTGGCCGGCAGCGGCGGTTCGGCTTCCGCCTGCTTTTGAGGGCCGGAAGCCGCCGCGCTTGCGCTCCGCTCTTCCGCTACAGGCGCTACAGGCTCAAGCGGCTGTGTCGAGACAGGCAATACCGGAGCCGGAGATGCCTTTTCCGCCGCGGCGATTTTCACGCTTTCCGGCGCCAGTCCGCCGTAACGGCGCATGGCGTCCGCTATCGCCTTGCTTTCGTCGGCCAGCACCTGGACCCTTACTTTCGCTGTGCCCTGTTCTTCGAAGCCGAGCAATTGCGCCGCGCGTTGACTGACGTCGATTATGCGCGCGCCGGAAAAAGGACCGCGATCGTTGACGCGCACGACCAGCGAACGGCCGTTTTCCAGATTGGTCACGCGCGCAAGGCTCGGCAGCGGCAGCGTGGCGTGCGCCGCGGTAAGTTCGTTTTTGTTGAAGATCTCGCCGTTCGCGGTGTATTTGCTGTGAAAATCGTCCCCGTACCATGAGGCTATGCCGGTTTCGTCGTATGAATAATCCTCTTTCGGGTAATACCAGATTCCCTTGATCTTATACGGCTCGCCGACCTTGTAGTGCGGCGTCGTGCCCGGCGCCGGTCTTTTCGCCACGCGATCGCCGGAACAGGCGGCAAGAGCGCATAACAGGAACAGGAAAACTGTGCGTGCCAACAAACGCATTGGTTACAGACCAATCAGTTACCGGCGACCAGCTTGTCCGCCAGAAGCCCGGCTGAAATGGCGAAATAGGTGGAACGATTCCAGCGCATCAGGACGCGGAAGTTATCATAGACCAGAAAGCTGCGTCCACCCGGACCGTCTGGCTGCACCAGCGATGCCGGTTGCGCGTGGCCGCGCGCGCCTGAAGCTGTTGTTTCGCGGCCCCATTTCTTTCCCCTTTGCCATCCTTCGGCCGCGAGATAGCTGGCTATCGAAGCCAGAATGTCGGCCTCGTTTTCCCAAATGTCGCGCCTGCCGTCTCCGTCATAATCGACGGCGTGCCTGCGGAACACGGAGGGCATGAACTGGCACTGCCCCATCGCTCCGGCCCACGAGCCACGCAGCAGATAGGGATCGAGCCTCTCCTCGTTTATCAGGCGCAGGGCTTCGAGCAATTCATTGCGGAAGAAACCGGCGCGGCGGCCTTCATAAGCGAGCGTGGCGAGAGATTCCAGCACACCATAATCGCCGCTGTTGCTGCCGAAACTGCTTTCGATTCCCCACAAGGCGACGATTATCGAAGCCGGAACGCCGTAGCCTGATTCTATTTCCCGCAGAAGTTTCTTGTGAGACCGCATTATCTCGCGCCCTTTCCTTATGCGCGGCGGGGAAAGGACGTTGCTTACATATTCAGAAAAAGTAATAGTCTTTTCCGGCTGCTTTCTGTCCAGCTCTATGACGCTTTCGTCAAAGGTAATGCCAGAAAGCGCGTTGCGCACCGTGCTTTCAGGTATTCCTGAAGCGACGGCTTCCCGCTCCAGTTCCTGAAGCCAGGCGGCGAACCCCTCCCCTTCCGCGCGGGCGGCGGCCGGAAAAAGCGCGATGAGAAAAAACACCAGCCTGGCAATTCCGCGCATGGATCATATCCTTCCCGTAAGGGCGTAAAAGGCCAGGCCGGTATATTCATGCACGGCAGTATGCAGCTCTTTCATGCGCCAAAGCACATGAAAGCCGCCTGTAATCCGGTCTCCGGGCGCGGTTTCATAGGCGGCGGGCGCAGGGAAGACGTTCCATCCGGCTTTCCGGAAAGCGAGCAGCGCGCGCGGCATATGCGCCGCCGAGGTAACCAGCAGCCAATTCTGCCCCTTCTCCGGCCTTATCATGCTGAAAGAGTAAGCGGCGTTTTCATAGGTATTGCGCGAAGCGTTTTCATAAACGAGCCTGTCCGGGTCTATGCCCAGCTCCTTCATGGACATGCGGGCCACATCGGCGTTGGTGAGGGAACCGCGCGGACGCAATGCGCTGTTTCCCCCCACGAAAGCGAGCCGCGCTTCCGGATATGCGCGCGCCAGAGCGGCGAACGCCATATGCCTGCGCGCTGCCGAGCCCAAAGCCGCCTGCCCCCTCGCTCCGGTAAGGAAAGGGTCTTCGTCTCCCGCCAGAAGAATAATACCGTCCACCCGTTCCGGCCTTTCCGGCGGAAAACGGTTTTCGAGCCCGGCAAGCAGCCAATGCCCCAGGGGAAAAACGCTTGATAAAAACAGCAACAGACCAAGCGCCAGGCAAAGGCGCCGCCCGAACGCGCTCAACCCCGCATTGCGCGAAACGGAGGCGATTCCACCGAGCAGTAAAAGCAGGCAGAACAGATTCGCCGGTTCTATCGCCGTTTTCACTATTTTGTATAAAACGTGCATCATTTATCTTTTCCTGTTCAGGCCGGACGGCGTCCTTTGCTCCCCGGATGGATTCTATGTCTCCATGCCAAGCGCCGATTTATAAAGCTCCAGCAACTCCTCCTGCTCACGCCTTTTTTCCGCTTCCATCTTGCGCAGCCTTACCACTGCGCGCAGGATTCTGGTGTCGAACCCGGCGCTTTTCGCCTCTGCATACACGTCGCGCAGATCCTCCATCACCGCGGCCTTGTCTTCCTCCAGTTTTTCTATCCGTTTCACGAAAGAGCGCAAGCGCTCGCCGGAAACCCCGCTTTCCTTGCCCGTCATTATACAAACGCTCCTTTATGCAAGTTATGTTGAACTTTTATATTGAACGTTTAAAACGCGTCTTTCTATTGCAAACAAAGGCGCTTTAAAACAGCTATTCTCCGCCGGTGAGGAAAATTAACAAATAGGCAAGAATATGGCTATAAAGTACCGATGCCGCGGTGGCCAGGACATGATTTTTCGCCTGTTTTCCGATGCCTTATATAATACGCGACGCTGAAGGCAAGATAGTGCGCGCCAGTGCGCGGCACGTGCACGGCGCGGAAATGGTGCCGTACGACGACCGCGATCTTCAGGAATTTCTCAGGAAAAACGGTCAGGATCCGAAAAAAGTCAGCGACGCTCTGGAAGAGCTGCGCCGCACCGACCTTGAAATGTCACGCGCGGTGGAAGACGTGGTTATGGCGCTGCTGAAAAAGAACGTTCTCAAGCTCACCGACCTGCCGAAGCCGGTTCAGGAACGCATGGCCCTGCGCGTCAAGCTGCGCGTCATGATACAGGACGTGTACGACCAGGCCTCGGGAATAAGCGGCAGCGCCCTTCCATCCGGCATGCCCCCTGGCGCCTTCGACATTACGCATCATTGAAGGCAGAAGACAGAAGACAGAAAACAGCAACCGGAATTTATAGCTCTGCCATTTTCAGCTTCTGACACCTGATCTTCCGACTTCTGTCTTCTGGTTTGGGCTGCTTGCGGGCGGGGGTTATTTTCCCAGCAGTTTATGCAGTTCGCCGCTCTGAAACATCTCGCGCATTATATCGGCGCCGCCGACGAACTGTCCGTTCACGTAAAGCTGGGGCAACGTTGGCCAATCGCTCATGCTGACAAGGACCGGTCGCAGGCCAGGATCGGCCATGACGTCCACGCTTTTGTAATTTACGCCGAGCATGCCCAAAATCTGCACCGCCTGCGCCGAAGGGCTGCACATGGGAAAAGACGGCGTGCCATTCATGAAAAGCACTACGCCGTTGGCCGATATTTCGGCGCGCAATCTTTCGAGAGTGCCGGGATCGTTCGTCATCGGCATGCCTATGCTGTCCTGTATTCCCGCGGAACGGCGGTTTTGAGCGTCAGGGTGGCGATGGAGCTGCCCATATGTCCGCGCAGGGCGTCGAAAATCATGCGGTGCTGCTCGACCAGCGTTTTGCCCACGAATTCGCCGCTCTCTACGTAAGCCATGTAGTGAATGCCGTTGCCGCGCAAATCCTCTACTTCCACCCATGCGTCCGGGAGTTTTTCCTTTATCAGGATGGTTATGTCTTCAGCCTCTATCATGCGGGTCAGCCCTTCATGTACTCCGGCAGCCATCTTTCATGCGCCGCGCGCAATATGGCCAGATCGAGGCCGATTCCCGCAAGCCTTATCGCGCCGCCGCCGGTCCGTCCCAGCAAAAGGCAGGGAATCCCCTCGGAACCGGCCCTCGACGTGAAAACTTCCGCATCCGTTACCGTAACCACATAGCGCGCCTGATCCTCGCCGAACCAGAATCCGGCGTCGTTAATTTTCAACGCAAGATCGCATCCTATATCTCCGGCCAAGGCCATTTCTGCCACCGCCACAAGCAGCCCGCCGTCCGAAACGTCATGGCACGCGGTCACCGATCCTTCGCTTATCAGTTTGCGCACGAATTCGCCGTGCCGGCGTTCGGCGGCCAGATTCACAGGCGGCGGCGCGCCCTCCTCTTTTCCGTGAATCTCGCGCAGATAAAGGGATTGGCCTATATGTCCCTTGGTTTCACCGATGACGAATATCGCCTGCCCTTCGGCCTTGAAGGCGATGGTGGCGTGTTTGGTCACGTCTTCCAGCAAGCCGACGCCGCCAATCACCGGAGCGGGAAAAATAGGCTGACCGTCGGTTTCGTTGTAAAGGCTGCAATTGCCGGAGACGACCGGATAATCCAACGCCCGGCACGCCTCGTCCATTCCCTGAATCGCGCCCACGAACTGCCCCATTATGCGCGGCTTCTCCGGATTGCCGAAATTCATGTTGTCGGTTATCGCCAAAGGCAAGGCCCCGACGGCGCACAGGTTGCGATAGCTTTCAGCCACGGCCTGTTTTCCTCCCATCACCGGATCGGCAAAGCAGTAACGTTGCGTGCAATCCGTTGTCATGGCCAGGCCCTTGCCGGTGCCGTGGACGCGCACAATGGCGGCGTCGCCTCCGGTATGAACGGTATCCGCCCCGACCTGGCTGTCGTACTGTTCCCAGATCCAGCGGCGCGAGCACAGATCAGGCCCGCCCATCATCCTTTCCAAAACGCCGAGCAACGTTTCCCTTTCTGGCAAGGGATATCGCGCAGCCGGTATTTCCGGTTGCGGCGGCGATGGTTCCCACGGCCGTTCATATACCGGCGAGGCTTCCACAAGGGGAGCGACGGGAAGGTCCACCTCCTTACGTCCTCCTTGCAGGCAAACCAAACGGCCCGTATCGGTCATTTTGCCGATGACGGCGAAGTCCAGCTCCCATTTACGGAAGATGCGTTCGGCCTCGTCCTCGCGCCCCGGCTTCAGCACCATGAGCATGCGTTCCTGGCTTTCGGAGAGCATAATTTCATATGCGCTCATGCCGGTTTCGCGCAGCGGCACCTTGTCGAGGTCTATTTCTATGCCGAGCCTCCCCTTCGACGCCATTTCTACCGACGACGAGGTAAGGCCGGCCGCGCCCATGTCCTGAATGGCGATGATCGCATCGGTGCCCATTAGCTCCAGACAGGCTTCTATGAGCAGTTTTTCCGTGAACGGATCCCCCACCTGCACCGTGGGGCGTTTGGCTTCGGTATCGGCGCCGAATTCGCCCGAGGCCATGGTCGCGCCCTTTATGCCGTCGCGCCCTGTCTTGGAGCCGACATACACCACAGGATTGCCGACGCCGCTGGCTTTCGAGGTGAAAATCCGGTTCTTGTCAACTATACCCACGGTCATCGCGTTGACCAGGATATTGCCGTTATAGCTGCGATGAAAACTCGTCTCGCCGCCGACGGTGGGCACGCCGACGCAATTGCCGTAGCCTCCGATACCGGCGACCACTCCGGCTACGAGCGAACGGGTTTTCGGATGCGACGGATCGCCGAAACGCAAGGCGTTCAAATTCGCGACCGGACGCGCGCCCATGGTGAAAACGTCGCGCAATATGCCGCCCACGCCGGTGGCCGCGCCCTGATAAGGCTCTATGAACGAAGGATGGTTGTGGCTCTCCATCTTGAATACGGCGGCCAGTCCGCCGCCGATATCGACCACGCCCGCGTTTTCGCCCGGCCCTATCAGCACCCGCGGGCCGGTGGTGAAAAGCTTTTTAAGCCAAACCCGCGTGGATTTGTAAGAGCAGTGCTCGGACCACATGGCGGCGGCGACGCCTATCTCCGCCTTGGTCGGGTCGCGCCCGAGCAGATTCAACAGAACCAGGTATTCCTCGCGCAGCATGTTATGCTCGGCGATCAGGCAGGCCGTGGTTTCGGGTATGTCCTGGCGGGAATTTTCGCGTATTTCGTCCATGGGCTTCAGTTTTCCGGTTTTTCCTGATCGCACAGCATGGCGGTAGCTTCGTTTGGGTCTATCTCCATTTTCCTGCCATCGCGCCAGACGACAAGCCTGGTGCCAAGCTTTTTCGCCTTCTCAATAGCCAGGCGATCTATCGCTTTCGCGCCTTCTGCGATTTTGCGCAAAATTCCTGTTTCCCTGTCCTTTGATTCCACAGGCCACCTCCTTTGCGGTTTGTTCAATGGCGCGCCATGCGCCTGGGGCTGACACTTGCAATTTTCCGCCGATCTTTTTCGCTATGATCCTGCCCGAGGGCATGCCGCTGGATGCGTTGTCTATAAAAACCGCCTCGTCCATCAACGGCAGGTAAAGATTGACGCTATTGCCAAGACCGGCGAAGAAGCGCCTCTCTATCACTTCCCGCGGCACGTCGTGCCCCCCCTGTTTGACCCTGCACTTTACCCTGTCGGCGCAAAAATCCGGGTTTGGGACCCAGACGTAGATCATAACCAGCCGGTACCCTTTTTTCTTCGCCGCAGCAAGCAACGTGGACAATGTGCGCGGCGCGGCGGTGGTTTCAAAGGCGAAGCTTTCCCCTTCGTCTATAAATCTGCGCAAAAGGCGCAAGGTTATACGTCCGGCCGAAATGTTCTTTATTTTATCTTTTTGTAGCTGTCTTGCTATGGCGTCGGGGTTCAGGAATTTGTGTAAAGGTATATAGCCAGGAAACAAAGCTTTCGCCGCCGTCGTTTTTCCAGCCCCGTTCGGGCCAGCGATCATCAGAAGGCACGGCCCGCCGTCCGTCATGACAAAAACTCCATCAGGCTTGCGAAAATTTTCGAACCGTCGGTGCTGCCGTGCAGCGGTTCCGCGGCGCGTTCGGGGTGGGGCATCATGCCCAGCACATTACCCCTTTCGTTGACGATTCCCGCGATGTCGCGCGCGGATCCGTTGGGATTATCCATATAGCGGAACACCACCTGGCCGTTGCCTTCCAGGCGCTTCAGAACCTCCGGCCCGGCGAAATAGTTGCCCTCTCCGTGCGCAATGGGAATGCGAACTGTCTGCCCCTTGCGGTAGAGCCTCGTATAACTGCTTTCGTTGTTTTCCACGCTCAAGGTAACGGTGCGGCAGATGAACTTCAGGCTGTCGTTACGCAAAAGCGCTCCCGGCAGGAGCCGCGTCTCGCACAGTATCTGAAACCCGTTGCATATCCCGAGCACATGAACGCCCTTCCCTGCCAGCGTCACGACTTCGCGCATCACGGGCGAATGCGCCGCCATAGCGCCGGTGCGCAGATAGTCGCCGTACGAAAATCCGCCCGGAAGAACGATGAGGTCCAGCTTCGGCAGCCCGGTGTCGGCGTGCCATATCATGCGCGGCTTTTTGCCCGTCACGCGCTCCAGCGCCACGGCCGTGTCGCGGTCGCAATTGGAGCCGGGGAAAACAACAACCGCCGCTTCCATAACAGTCCTTGCAATGAAAGAATCCGGTGAATCACGGGCACTCTAGGGTGCCGCGCCAGTGATGGCAAGTTCGGCGGATTTATACTTAAAGCGCGGGACGGCATTGAATTTGTCCGCAGGCTTTTCTCTGCTAGACTGAAGCCCGGTTTTTTTTGTTTCACCTTCGGTTTTTCAATGCCTGGCATATCCGTTTCCGATCGTCCAGGAATCGCCGGAAAGCTGCGCCACGTCAACTGGGGCTTGGCCGCCCTGATCGCCGCGCTCTGCCTTATAGGCGTGGCCATGCAATATTCCGCCGGCGGCAAAAGCTGGCGCCCTTGGGCCGCTCCCCAGCTGGCCCGCTTCGCGGCAGGTTTTGTCCTGATGCTGTCACTCGCGTTGGTTAACGTCAGGGTATGGTTCCGCCTGTCATACCTGATTTATGGCTTCATGCTGCTTTTGCTGGTTGCGGTTGACGTCATGGGGCATGTGGGCATGGGGGCACAGCGCTGGATCAATCTGGGGTTTTTCGTGCTGCAACCGTCCGAGCTCATGAAGTTGGCGCTGATATTGGCGCTGGCCAGGTACTTTCACGGACTTGATCCGGAAAACATCGCTCGTCCCACCGTACTGGTTCCTCCGGCGATAATGATTTTGGTTCCTGCCGGTCTGGTGCTGGCGCAGCCGAATCTCGGCACCGCGGCGCTGCTGGTTTTGGTGGGAGCGGCGATTTTTTTTATGGCCGGCGTGAGGTGGTGGAAATTCGCCCTGGTGCTGGCGCTGGTGGCAATAGCCGCTCCTTTAGGCTGGCATCACCTGCACGACTATCAGAAGGCGCGGCTTACCACCTTTCTGAATCCGGGCGCCGATCCGCTCGGAGCCGGTTACAACATTTTGCAATCCAAGATAGCGCTTGGCTCCGGCGGACTGTTCGGCAAGGGATTCGGCATGGGAACGCAAAGCCAGCTCCAGTTTTTGCCGGAAAAACACACCGACTTCATCTTCGTCGTTTTGGCCGAAGAATTCGGCATGGTGGGCTCGCTGCTGCTGCTGTTTATGTATTTCATATTGATAGCCTACGGAATGATGATCGCCTTCAGCAGCCGCAGCCATTTCGCGCGCATAACCGCGGCGGGATTCTCCACCTGTTTTTTTCTACATGTCTTTGTGAACGTGGCCATGGTAACCGGCACGATCCCCGTGGTCGGAATACCTTTGCCGTTGATCTCGTACGGCGGAACCAGCCTTTTGACCCTTCTCATCGGCTGCGGGATATTGCTCGGAATTTCGGTTCACAGGGATGTCAGAATCTCCAGAACCGGATTGTGAGGTTCAGGAAATTTTGCACAAGCTACCTAAAATTGGTCAGAACTTACCCTTTTTTAGTATAGCATATTGTTTTCACTTCGGTTTCATGGAAAGCAAAGTTATGAAAGTTTTTCCGTTTCCGTCATTTGGCGATAAGCTGATTTTAACAAATCGGCGCTAGAAATATGCGCCGTAGTAACGGAAGAAAAGGAAAGATCAAGTGCTGGTAGAGTTGTCACCACAGGCATATCTGACTCTTTGCGCGCTGGTGCGCGACGCGCTGGACGTTGAAAGCGATGCCACTCCTCTGTTGCAGAAAGTCGCCAACGAGCTTATGGGAGCTACAGCCGGAGGCATGATTCCGTCCGAACTTGCCGAAGATCCTGAACATCTTACAGCCCTTCGCCGCGGCGGATTTTTGCGTGGTTAGCATTTTAAAAAGGCCTTAATTTCTCCCGGCGTCAAAGCCGGGGAAGCGTTTTTTTCGTCTTTATGCCAGAGTGGAAAAATGCTTAAAATTCCACGATGGAAAAATTCGATGCCGGATTAGATAATTATCGTACATCCACGACGCAGCGGGTTGGTGGATATCTTGCACGTATGCTTTTGCCTGACGAGTATGTCGTGCACATCGCTAGGCTGCATTGGGTGGTTTACGTGAACAGTTTGGCGATTCTGGTTTTCGGCGTTTTGTTGTTGCACTATGGCAAATTACCGGCGGAAATGTATCTTGATTCCCAAATTGCGGCCTATGTCGATACTCCGATCAAGATAATATCCCTGTTCTGCATAGCCGTTGGAACCCTGTATGTATTCTTCATCTCGATGCGCTACGTTTCCACGGAGATCGTGGTCACCAGCCAGCGCGTCATATACAAACGCGGGCTTATAGCTCCAGTGATAGCCGAAGCGGTCATCACCAAAATATCAAGCGTCGATATAGATCAGTCCGTGGCGGGCAGATTGCTGGACTACGGAACGGTGACCGTGCGCTCCTCGGGTCAGGACATAAAACCGGTCGAAGATATCTCCGATCCCTTCAGCTTTTATTACCACGTCATGCGTTCGGCGCGACTCGAGATGCATCCCGAAGAAAAGGCAGCCGCGAAACCTGCGGCGGCAATTGAAAGGAAGGGCGTTTCCCGGCCAATCGAAAGAATACCGGAATATCCTGGATCTTATCACAACCTGACCTATAACGAAAAAAGCGGTGAAAGCGATGAAGATGAAGACGAAAATTGAAAGGAGGCCAGCGTTTAATTTACGCGGCTTTTGATCAAAATATTTCCCGAACCATCGGTTATGCTTTATATGCCTTGGACATGCAGAGCCTGATTCAGCAGTTTTTGACATGGCTTCAGTCCCAACTCAATTTTTGGGTAGCACTGGGTCTTTTTGGCCAATTCCTGTTCATGATGCGGTTTGTTTTTCAATGGCTGCACAGCGAACGCGCCAAGCAGAGCGTGATTCCCGAAATCTTCTGGTATTTCAGTCTTGGCGGCGGCCTTATTCTTTTGACTTACGCTGTTCACAGGCAGGATCTTGTTTTCATCCTGGGGCAGGCCCTTGGGGTTTTCATATATATCCGCAACATACAGTTCATTTGGCGCGAAAAACGGCGGCGCGCGGATGGCAAAGCCCAGGCGCGCGGCCATGGATCGGGGATAAAAGCGAATGAGCTGCCATAGTCATATGCAAAAAGACAAAGAAAGCCGCGAAGACAGCTTCGGGGGTTTGGACGCCGGAAGCTTTACGTTCCTCTCCGGCAGCGGCAAGAGTCTGAGCTGGCGCGCATACATTGTTTTGTTCTTGCTCAGCCTGGCATTTTTTTCGCCGGGCATTTCGACCATTCCGCCGGTTGATCGCGACGAGCCGCGTTTCGCCCAGGCCACGAAACAGATGATAGAGAGCGGAAACTATATTGACATCCGCTTCCAAAGCGAAGCGCGCTATAAAAAACCCATCGGCATTTACTGGCTTCAGGCCGCCAGCGTAAAGCTTTTCAGCCCCGGAAAACTGAACAATATCTGGGCATATCGCCTGCCGTCGCTTATCGGAGCGGCGCTTGCCGTGGTTCTGACCGCGGCGGTCGGCTCCCTGTTTTTCGGCCCTTTGGCCGGTTTTGTGGCCGCGTTGCTGATGGCAAGCTGCCTGCTGCTGAACGTGGAGGCGCGGATGGCCAAAACGGACGCGGTTTTGCTGGCTTGCGTGCTGGCGGCACAATATACGCTGGCGCGAGCGTATCTGGGCAAAGCGGGCCGGTATTCGTTTTTCATGTTCTGGGTGGCCCAAGCGGCCGGATTTCTAATTAAGGGCCCAGTTCTGCTTTTAATCACTCTGGCCACGTTGCTGTATCTTCGGATAACGGAAAAGAAGATCGGATGGTTTGCGGCGCTCAAGCCGCGCATCGGAGTTCCTTTCGCTTTGCTGCTTGCGGCGCCATGGTTTGCAGCCATCACGCTGCAAAGCGGCGGGGCGTTCATTTCCGAATCTGCGGGCCACGACCTGATGGCGAAAATATGGCAGGGGCAGGACCGCGGCATTGTTCCCCCCGGCCTTCATCTGCTGGCTTTTCCCCTGCTTTTTTTCCCGGGATCGCTGCTCGCATTGTTTTCAATTCCCGGAATAATAAGAAGCAAGCAAGATTCTGCGGTCAGGTTTTTCCTCGGCTGGCTGCTGGTACCGTGGCTTGTGTTCGAACTTTCCCTTACCAAACTGCCGCATTACGTGCTGCCGCTTTACCCCGCCATAGCCATACTCGCCGCCGTCACATCCTTGCGCGGCTTCCCCGAAATTTACGAGAAACGCTGGCGCTGGTTCGGCGCCGCCGCGACCGGCCTATGGCTTGCGGCAGGAATAACCGTGGCGGCGGCCATAACCTTTCTGCCGTGGCTTTCCGATGGCAAGGGGCAGTCCGCGTCGGTTATGGCCGGACTGATCTTGCTGGCGATGATGGGGGCTATGATCGTGTTCATCAACTACCGGCGGGCTAAGGCCGTCAAGGCAATGGTTTTTTGCAACTTGCTGTTCGTTTTAATGGCGTTCGGACTGGTTATCCCGTCGCTGCGCAGTGTATGGATTTCCCGCCAGATGGTTCAGGTGGCGGAAAACATCAAACCGTGTCAGCAATTGAAAATCGTTTCCGCTTCATATAACGAACCGAGCCTTGTCTTCCTCGCGGGCACGGATACGGTTTTTACCGAATACGGCGAAGGCGTCGCCGACCGTATGCGCGAGGATCCTTGCGTTCTCGGGCTGTTGGATGCCGGGCACGAGCGGGCGTTTCTGGATAAATTCGGCAATTCTTCCGATAAACCCTTCGCCCTGGCGCGTTTTTACGGCCCCAACCTCGGCAAATGGAACAGCGTGACGCTCGCTCTTTACCGTATTTATGCCACGGATCCCGCCGGAAAATAGTCGGTTTATTTCCCATACGTGCTCAACGCCCGGCATCGCGATTGACTTCCTCCCGTCTCCGCGCTAGGAAATGACATATGAAAAAACCCAAACAACTGGCCCCGCGCTGGGTGGCCAATCTGCGCTCGCTGATGCAAGCGCGCGGGCTGAACCCGCGTAGCCTGTCGTTGAAGGCCGGGCTCAACGCCACGGCCGTGCGCGATATGCTGGAAGGACGCACGCGCTTTCCGCGCTATGACACTGTGCTGTCGCTTTCCAGGGCCCTTGAAACCACCCCTTCCAGGCTTATGGGCGCCGGAGATGCTGAAACTCCGGAAAATCATGGCAGAAACGCTTCCATGGACGATGATCTGGAGCTTCTGACCGAAATCATAGCCCGGCTTCAGGAAGTTATCGGCGAATATAAGGTCAGCGTCGAGCCGCGTGATTTCGCGTTGATGGCCTCCGCGCTCTACCGAAGAATGAAAAAGACGGACAAAGGGAAGCCGGTTTCCGCCGCGCTGCAACCGAAAATATGCGATCTGCTGGAATACGAGATGCTGCGCCAGAAGAATGCACGGCGGCGGTAAGACATAAAATATATGGTTAATTTCCCATATTTTTCTTGCAATTCCCCGCGGGGAATGGTAATATTGCTGCCGGATTACGGTTCGGATTGGATGTTTTTGATATATCGGCGCTGTATTTCGCAATAATAAAATACCGGGAGCTGCTTATTGATATGAATGATCGCGGCGAAAAAATCGTAAGGCTGGCCAGAGAAATGCTCGAAGAAGAATTTCCCCGTCACGAGCGACCGGCAAAACCGGATACCGGTAAAAAGCAGATATCGCTTAAAACCATGCTTTTGACGCTCATTCTGACTGCGTTCGGCAGCGGAACGGCAACGCATATCTTCGACGAAATGCGCCGCCCCATAAACCGCTATGAACGCGTCGAGCTTGAAGCGCTGCTGTTTTATCTGGCGCGCGAAACCGCGCGCGATGAAGATACGGTCCGCAGGGAAATCGCAGAGCTTTATTTTCCTTCCGGCCTGGACAATATTTCAGTGCGCGATTTCCTCCGCGCCCGAAGCCATATGCTGGCGCAGTTACGCTGATGCCACTCGTGAAAAATCCCTTGATATGGGATAATTCCCATGTTATGCCGTCGATATTGACGGGAGCCGTAAAGACATGGCGAAAACAAAACGCAGCAGGGGCAAACAGCATTCCCCCGGCAGACAATCGCTCCGGAGCGGTCCGCATGTGCGCCTCATACGCCTTGACAACCGCCGTCCACCGGTCACGGTCGAAGGGCTCGCCCTCATGCTTGAGCTCGATCTTTTGCTCGGCCGGCGCAACGATTGCCTGCGCCGCCTGCAATCGGCGCTTGACGCTGCGGCAAGGCGCAGTTTTACATAACAGCCATGACGGCGCCCGCTGTCATCGGTTGCATATCGTCTGATTTATTAAAAACCGGAGCATCTCGTATGTCGTCAGCGCAACAATTCCATCAGCAAAAAGCTTCACAGGATTTTTACCTCGTGGACAGGTTTTCTCCCCTTTACACGCAAATCCTGGACTATCACGCCAGGTGCGAAAATTTCTACAACCATGCCATGAAAACCAGGGATCGTTTCAGGGCTGATAGCGTTGTCATATCATATGCTCCACAATGCATCAGAATGGCCGGGCTCAACTTCACCTTTGAAAACATTCCGCTCAAATGGACTATGGACCCGCGGGGATATTTTTATCCCGAAAAAGCCCCGGATTCTCTCTATTTTTCCGCAACCCTGCCGTATTTTCAGGGTTGGTGCGCGGAAATTCCCCACAACGCTTTTCCGCGATATTGCATTGCCGGCAGCGATATAATCGTCACGGCGAGAAGGTCCAGATCGAAAAATAACGGCGGTCCGTATAAGATACCGTACGCTTCTTGCATTGACTTCGACCGTCTTTCCGGAAACTTTTCGCCCGGACAAATAAAAAAACTTCTTTCTCTGACGGAATATTTCTGGTCTCCACTCGCCGTTCTTGACGTGGACAGGGGAATTTTCGTTCCTTCGCAGGAAATCGTTCATCAAAACAGGGAAATAGCCGCAGCCAGAACAGATCTGAAACTCGCCGTCAAGCATTCGTGGCCCGGCCTTGTGGCGCGGAGGGCCTTTTGGCGGCTTGCCCCCCTGACCGCGAAAATCGCGCAAATCGCTCCAAAGTAATTTTTCGCTGATGACGAAACCTTTGAATCCATAAAGATACCCTTGTCTTTTCCGTTTGCCTGAAAAGCATAAAAACGCTATGTTATATTTCACGGGTTTTTTATTACGCCAAGGAGAAACCATGAACGCTCTGGACGAGAACGAACTCAAGAAACATGTGAAGGACAAGGACACATGGCTCCGCTTCGTCTATCTTGTGGTGTTCGGCGTGGCGTTCTATTTGTCCATTCTGCTGACTTTCGCCGTGTCGGTTTTCCAGTTCCTGGCGAAACTTTTCAGCGGCAGCTCTTTCGATGGACTGGCCGAATTCGGGGACAATCTGGCGACCTATCAGGCTCAGGTGACGCGCTTTCTCACCTTCGCTTCGGATGAGAAGCCGTTTCCGTTCGCTCCGTTTCCCTCACAGAAGTAGCTGAATTGATTGTATATTTTCGCTTGTAAGCGTTTTTCACCCTTCCGGCCACGACTGCGTTTGCTTTCGCGTGGCAAAGCCTGCTATTCACACCTGGCTTCCGGGGCGTCATCCCCCGCGAAACATGGAAAATTTGAACAGGATGACAGGATAAAGGCAAAGTGACCACATTCGAAGACCTTGGCCTTAGTCAGGAAACGCTTCAGGCCATACGCGACGCAGGCTATGTTACGCCCACCCCGATACAGGAGCAGGCCATACCCTATGTCCTGCAAATGCGCGATGTTTTGGGGTGCGCGCAAACCGGAACCGGAAAGACGGCGAGTTTTACCCTGCCGATGATAGACATCCTCGCCGGCGGCCGCGCGCGCGCACGCATGCCGCGCTCCCTGATTCTCGAGCCCACGCGCGAGCTGGCGATGCAGGTGGCGGAAAGCTTCCGCACCTACGGCAAATACCATCCGCGGCTCAGCATGGCCCTGCTCATAGGCGGCGAGAACATGGAGCCGCAGATAAAGCTGCTCGATCGCGGTGTCGATGTGCTTATCGCCACGCCCGGCAGGCTGATCGATCTTTTCGAACGCGGCAAGATATTGCTCAACGACATCAGGATTTTCGTCATCGACGAAGCCGACCGCATGCTCGACATGGGGTTTTTCCCTGACATAGAGAAAATATCCGGCCTGCTGCCGGGATTACGCCAGACCCTGTTCTTCTCGGCCACCATGCCGCCGGAAATACGCAAGCTGTCGGAACGTTTCCTCAGCAATCCGAAAAGCGTATCCGTTTCCCCTCCGGCCACCGCCGCGGAAAACGTTACCCAGCTTCTGATAGAATTGCCAACCGGCAACGATTGGCAAAAGAGGGAAGCTCTGCGTCTCCTGCTCAGGCGCGAAAACGTGCAGAACGCCTTCGTGTTCTGCAACCGCAAGCGCGATGTCGCTCTGCTGCAAAGATCGCTCAAGCGCCACGGCTTCAACGCCGGAGCGCTGCACGGAGATATGGACCAGCCATCCCGCACGGCCACGCTGGAGTCGTTCCGCAAAAACGAAATAACCTTCCTGATATGCAGCGACGTTGCAGCGCGCGGGCTGGACATCGCCGATGTGAGCCATGTTTTCAATTTCGATGTTCCTTTCAACGCCGAGGACTATGTCCACCGTATCGGCCGCACCGGCCGTGCCGGAAAAAGCGGCGTGGCGATAACCCTTTCAATTCCAGAAGACGCGGAGCGCGTGCAGGCTATAGAACAACTCATCAAACAGAAGATACCGCGCCAAACCATCCCCGATCTGCCCGCTCCGGCGAAGAAAGCGCAAACCGGCCGCGGCGGAAAAACGCCGCGCCGCGCCGCCCCGAACAGAAAAAAAGACAGCGACCGCATCGCCGCAGAAACTACCCCAGCCGCGCATCTTCCGAAGAAACCTGTTCCCTCCCCGATACAAAAGAGACGGGCCGAAGGACGCGAGACCGCTACCGCGCGCGGTAAACAACGGACGGAACCGGCCGGTTTCGGGGCGAATCTGCCGGCCTTTCTGAGCCGCCCCATAGTCAGGAACCGGAAAACGGCCTGATTCCATTAACTGTTTCTTATACTTAAGCGCGCTAAGCCACATTACGGCGGCCAAGGCGGCCTTGTCTGCGTTCCGCATCTCTGGCAATCGTAATGGCATGTTTTTCAAGGATTCGTTTTTTCCGTTTTTTCGCGCCCTAATCCTGGCGTTCTGTTGCACGGCTATAATCGCGTTTCCGTCCTTCCCTGCAACGGCCGCGAAAAGCGGCGCTCCGGCTGAAACGGAAAAAGCGGCGAGGAAAAAAAATGACAAAGATGACGAACCGGCCCTGCTTCAGGCCGATCAGCTTTCATACGATCAGAATACGGACACCATAACCGCAAGCGGCAATGTTGAAATATCGCGCGGCGGGCAGATTCTCAAAGCCGACAGAATAACCTTCAACCAAAAAATCAACGTCATAAAAGCGAGAGGGCACATAGCGATCCTGCAGCCGGGCGGCGAAGTTATGTTCGCCGACGAAGCCGAGGTAACCGGAGACCTTAAACAGGGGTTCGTCGATCAGGTGCGTGTGCTTTTCCCCGATAATTCACGCATGGCGGCCCGCGACGCCAGACGCTATGAAGGGCGATATCTCGTGGCTCACCTCGGGGTTTATTCCTCCTGCGATCTGTGCAGGGAAAAACCGGACAAGCCTCCTCTTTGGCAAATAAAGGCCGCGCGCGTAACACACGACAACCAGGCGCATGACGTAATCTATCGTGACCTTACGCTGGAAATGGGCGGAGTCCCGGTTATGTATTCCCCCTATTTTTCGCACCCTGATCCTACGGTCAAAAGGCGGCAGGGTTTCCTCACCCCAAGCGGCGGATACACCCAATATCTGGGGGTGTTCGCGCGCGTTCCCTACTACATCGACATCGCCCCGAACAGCGATCTGGTGCTAACCCCGGTATTCAGCGAGAAGGACCGCGCACAGCTTGGCTCCGAATGGCGGCACCGCTTTTCCCGCGGAGAAATGCGCTGGAGCGGAAGCTTCACCCATACCGATCTTGTCGATGAATACGGCACCGACTTGGGCAAAAAATGGCGCGGCCATGTATTCGGCGACACGCTGTTCAACATAAACAACGAATGGCGCGCGGGAAACAGGGTGGCCATTACCTCCGACAAAAGCTACCTGCAGCGGTATAACATAACTTCCGAAGACATGCTGACCAACCGCGGTTACGCGGAATGGTTCCGCGGCCGCAATTATGCCGTCAGCAACCTTTATATGTTTCAGAACCTGCGGCCCGGATCCCAGCGCACCGAACCATTGGTGCTGCCGGACATGCAATTCAGCGCTCTCGGCGAGCCTGGAAAGACGCTGGGCGGGCGCTGGTTTCTTGACGGCGGATTGCTGGTGACTAGCCGCGATCAAAATGTGAACGCGGAAAAGCAGGGCCCCAACACGCGCCGCATGTCCTTCGGCGCCGGATGGGAGCGCCAAATGGTTTCATCGACCGGGCTTTTAGGCGAATTCTCCGGTATCGCGCGCATCGACGGCTATTGGGCGGACAATGTGGCCGATCCAACATTTCCCGCCGGAAGCGGATTTTCCGGCGTTTTCGACATACGCCAATTCGCGCAGGCGGAAACCAAGGTGCGCTATCCTCTCGGCCGCCGCGGCGACAGCTATCAGCAGATAATAGAGCCGATCGGTATGTTGACCGTGGCGCCCAAACTGAGCGAAAGGCGAAGACTTCCCAACGAGGACAGCCTGGACGTGGAATTCGATGAAACCAACCTTTTCGCTTCCAACCGTTTCACCGGGATTGACCGCCTGGAAGGAGGTGTTCGCAGCGCCTATGGCATCCGCCATTCATTGATCGGAGACAACGGGGCGCGGATAGAGCTTGTCGGCGGACAGGTTTTTCGCTTTGAAAAAGACGAAAATTTCCCCGAAGGCTCGGGATTGCGCGACCAGTTTTCCGACTACGTGGGAAGGGTGGAGTTTTCACCCGCTCCTTGGCTGGACGCAAGCTATGGCTTCAGGCTCGACCGGAAGGAAATGATATTCCAGAGACAGGAAGCGCAGCTTTCCGCCGGCGCGCCGGTTTTCAGGCCTTTCGTCAATTACATGATGGCCAACCAGACAGAGGCGACGACAGGCATATCGACTCATATAGAGGAAGGCGTGATAGGATTCAATTCGTCGTTCGCCAAATACTATTCCCTCTTCGCTTCACATCGTCAGGCGTTTTTGCCGCAGCCCGGACCTCGCAACACTACGGCCGGAATATATTACCGGGACGAATGTTTCCAGTTGGGAGTGACGGGCCAACGCACCATAAGCGATCGCGAAGACATTCGTAAGGGCACGTCGGTCATATTCCATTTTTATCTGAAAAACATCGGCGGCATTCACACCGATTCAATATCAAGCGGAAATTTCCTGCCTTCCAGTCAGACGAAATGACAATCGCGAGAACAAAGAACCGGATCCTTCATTTCCATAACGCGGCTCGGGCACGCCGCGGTTCCGGTTTTTTACCGGTTGCATCGCGGCCTTATCTGACTTCACGAAACCGGATAGAAAACCGTTTTAATTCCCGTTTTTCCGGCCCTTCGCCGGAAACCGGCGCTTCCCTGCATGAATATGAGGCAAGGTTTGGAACAGAACGAACAGGAAAAAACCGGTAATCAGCCGCCTCAGAGCCAGGCGGACGGCACAACGCCACCGCCGCAGCAGGAGCAGACGGCCGGAGAGGAGCAAAGCCCCGCGCACCCGCTTCAGAAAACTGCGGTGGCGGAAACGCGGCCCGCTGTCTTTCCGCCTGAACCGGCAGGAAGTGCCGTTCGTCCTTTTTTTAAAATAATTGCAGCGTTTTTGGCCTTGCTGCCGCCGGTTTTCCTGCTGCTCGCCCTGCTGCTGCCCCTGCCCGTAAGGAAAAGCAAAAATGTCGTAATCCCCAGAGGATCCAGCATACAGACGATAGCATCCTTGCTTCAGGAAGGCGATGTCCCTCTCAACGCTTATGTGTTCCGCCTCGCCGCCAGCGTTTTCGCCGAGGATCATCTGCAAGCCGGCGAGTATCGGATTTCCCCCGGCCAAAGCCTTGTCGATGTGGTTATAATGATGCGCGACGGAAAATCCGTAGTGCGCCTGTTCACCGTAGCCGAGGGATTGACTTCGCACGAAGTAGTGGAAATGCTGCGCGGCGATCCGGCCTTGAGCGGAGAGATACACGAAATACCGGAAGAAGGCTCGCTTTTACCGGAAACCTACCGCTACAGCTACGGCGACGATCGCGCCGTACTTGTCGAACGCATGAAAAAGAGCATGAACGGCGAAATCAGCGAATTGTGGAACAACCGCGCGCCCGATCTGCCATACAAAGACATGAAGGAAGCGGTGACAATGGCCTCGATAATAGAAAAGGAAACTGGCAAAAAAGCCGAAGAACGGCCGCGCGTCGCCGGAGTCTTTATTAACCGTCTCAAGCAGGGCATGCGCCTGCAATCCGACCCGACGGTGATTTACGCGCTTACGAAAGGCCAAAAATCCCTGGGGAGGAATTTGACCCGTGAAGATCTGGCTTTCGATTCACCCTACAACACTTATTTATACGCGGGGCTGCCGCCCGGCCCCATAAGCAACCCCGGCCGGGCGTCGCTTGAAGCCGCCCTGCATCCGGAAAAGAACGATTTTCTTTACTTCGTAGCCGACGGCACCGGCGGCCATGCCTTCTCCAAGGATCTTCCCTCGCACAACAAAAACGTCAACCGCTGGATCGGCATGACGAAAAAACGCTGAACCGGCGAATAAAACTGGCAATTTCGCCGGTTTTATTCGCATGGAATTCATGATATGCAGTAGTGATTGCTGTTAAACGCGATTTTAAGGCTGAAAATAATACGACAAAGGAAGCCGCCGCTTGAACGAAACGCCTTTGCTATCGCTGACCGACAGGGCCATCGCTAGGCTTCGCACCTTGGGCGACGGCAACGGCGTTGATCCCGAAGCATTCAATATTGTGGAAAAAACCGAGGAAATAATTACGGTCAAAGGGGTGCTGAAGCTGACCCCCGACATATCGGTTCAGTCCCGCGCCATAGCCGGCAAGGCCATGAAATCAGGAGTGAAAGGTAAGGAGAAAATCATTTTGCCGGGCTTCGCCGCGCTTCATGAAGAGGCAGAAAGGCAAAGGAAAGCCTTTATGGAATCCGGCGACTGGCTGCCGGAAGCGATAAAAGAGCTTAAGGAAGAGCCGGGTTACGGCTGGGGACATGACGGCGGCAAAATAGTCTTTCCCGGCAGAAGCGTAACCCTGGCCGCCACGGAAAAATGTCCGTCGTGCCTGGGCAAGGGGCAACGGGTTTGCGAGCAATGCCAGGGGCAAGGACAGGTGATCTGTTCATATTGCTTCGGCAACAAGCAGGAACCTTGTTATCACTGCTTCGGCAAGGGAGTCGATCCGGCCTATCCGGGCCAGACCTGCACTATCTGCCGCGGCACGCGTTTCGCGCCGTGCCGCTATTGCAAAGCCACAGGGTTTCTTCCCTGCCCGTCGTGCCAGGGCCGCGGCGGAGTCCCATGCCCAGATTGCAAGGGAAAAGGCTTCATAACGCAGGAGGTGGAAATCTCCGCCGGAGCATCCATCGGCTTTTCGATACTGAACAGCTCCGAACTGCCGAGCGGTCTGCTGCGCAGCCTCGACCGCATAGGCATGGCAAATCTCGCGAAGGGCCACGCCGACATCGAAATAGTTGAGCCTGAGGACCATGCGGAAGCAGCGCGACGCGGAATAATCCTTGTCGCCAGGATTCCATACGCGGACATCAAGTTGCGGATGCAGGGAAAACTGGTGATAGCGGCTTCTTTCGGCAAACACGGGCTTTTGTCCGGGATTCCGCCTTTTCTCGACAATTCGCTAAAAAAACAGCGCGAACAGCTCGCCCTCGCGGCGGCGGGAAAAGGACAGCTCGCGCCGGCGCTGGGCGCGCGCGCGATGCGCGAAGCGCTTGCGCTTTCCCTGCGCGGCAAGGGGCAGCTGAAAGAGCTGAGGCGGCTCTATCCGGTCGGCCTGTCGCAGAAAGCGGCGCAGGAAATTCTTGACAACTTCGCACGCGCATTGCGGCTGCAAACCGCGCGCGTACGCCTTTATACGGCGGCCGCAAGCGTAATCCTCAGCGCCGGAGTTTTCTCCGGCTTTTTCCTTACGCCGCTGCGCGCGTTTCTGGAGAAAGCGGCGGGGCGGCAAGGAGTGCTGGCCGTTGAAATTCTGCTGCCGATCTCCGCTATAGGCCTCGCCGGTTTCGCCCTTTCGCGCGCATCAAAATGGGCGCTGCAAAGGCTATACCCAAAGTCGGACGTGAAGACCGGCCAGGATCTGGGCAAAACAGGCTACGTTTCCATCGCGTTGATCGTTCTTGTTTACGCTCTTGTCCTCGCTTTCTCAAAATATTATTCAGGTATTTAAAGCGGTTGAATGCTTGCCGCGCCCGAATCGTGACGGTAAAAATATGTTTGCCAACATGGCGTTAAGTCATTAGAAAAATTTTTCATTATATCCGGCGGTTTTTTCAGCGCCGCTTTTTGCTCTTAATCCTTGGAGGCCGGACATGAAAAAAACTTCGCTTTATGAAGAAATCAAAGAGACAAAAGCACTCGTCAAACAAAACCCTGAACAAGCGGTTATGAAACTCAAGGTTATGTTTTCCACTATTGATAATCATTCCGATCTGAAACACGCGCTGTTTTCTTTTCCCAGACTGTTCTCCGAACTTGATAAGGCAAGCAAATATCTGGCCGCCGATGCCACAGCGGCCGCTTTGAAGGCATGTGAAAGGTTTCCTTCCTTGACGAATGGAATCCTGGGCGATCTTGTTTCCGCAATTCCCGGAGAACAGATCGGGAAACACCCTGTCGCGCATAAAATGATCGATGCTTGCACGGGCGCGATAGATAGGCTGAAGATGAAAAATGACATAAACTGTCTTTTGCTTCGTTATGAATTAGAAGAAAAGCTCAGGTTAATGCGCAAGGCGTTGGGTGCGGAGCTTCCTTCAGGGCCGCGCGTAAAACACGGGCCGAATTTTTTCAGGGACCCTGTTTACCGCTATCAGCCTTGATATGATTTAATAAAGGGCTGAGACCTCTGTAAGCGCAAAGTCATGCCTTCCGTGCCGCACATTGCCTTCTTTGCGCGGCCGTTCCCTGCCCACGGAGCGGCAGCGCGAAATCAGGCGAAAGCCTTGGTATAGTTCTCGAGGAAAGTCTTCAGTTTTTCCTCGGTTTCCTGTGAAAGGGCCTTTTCCTTGCGGATGGCGGCGAGAAGCGATGATCCCTTCGTGCGCAATTCCGACAACAGCCCCTTTTCATAGCGCTGCACGTCGTCTACGGCTATTTTGTCGAGATAGCCCTTCACGCCGGAATATATAACGCAAACCTGCTCTTCCACCGGCAGCGGAGCGTATTGCGGCTGCTTGAGCAGCTCGGTGAGGCGCCTCCCGCGGTTGAGCAGCCTTTGCGTCGCGGCGTCGAGATCGGAAGCGAATTGCGAGAATGCTTCCATCTCGCGGAACTGGGCCAACTCAAGCTTGATCGATCCCGCCACCTGCTTCATCGCCTTGACCTGGGCGGCCGAGCCTACGCGGCTGACCGAAAGGCCGACATTGATCGCCGGACGTACGCCTTTGTAGAAAAGCGCTGTTTCAAGGAATATCTGGCCGTCGGTGATTGAGATCACGTTGGTTGGAATATATGCCGTGACGTCGCCAGCCTGCGTTTCGATGACGGGCAAGGCGGTGAGCGATCCGCCGCCTTCCTTGTCGCTCATCTTCGCGGCGCGTTCCAAAAGGCGCGAGTGCAGATAAAACACGTCGCCTGGATAGGCTTCGCGTCCGGGGGGACGGCGCAATAGCAGCGACATCTGGCGATAGGCCACCGCCTGTTTGGACAGGTCATCGTAAACGATCACGGCGTGCATGCCGTTGTCGCGGAAAAACTCGCCCATGGCGCAACCGGCATAGGGAGCTATGAACTGCAGCGGCGCCGGTTCGGAAGCTGTGGCAGCGACGATAATCGAATACTCGAGCGCTCCTGCGTCCTCGAGGGTTTTCACTATCTGCGCCACGGTCGAGCGCTTTTGCCCCACCGCCACATATATGCAGTAGAGCTTTTGCGATTCGTCGCCGCTCCTGTTTATCGCTTTCTGGTTGATGAAGGTGTCTATGGCCAAAGCGGTCTTTCCGGTCTGACGATCGCCGATTATGAGCTCGCGCTGGCCGCGGCCTATCGGCACAAGGGAATCGATGGCCTTCAGGCCGGTTTGCATCGGTTCCTTCACCGACTGGCGCGGAATTATGCCGGGCGCCTTGACTTCGACGCGCGACATCGTGACGTCCTTCAGCGGCCCCTTGCCGTCTATCGGATTGCCGAGGGCATCGACGACGCGGCCGAGCAGACCCTTGCCCACTGGCACTTCGACTATCGCTTCGGTGCGCTTGACCATATCGCCTTCGCGAATGCTGCGGTCGTCACCGAAAATGACGACGCCGACGCTGTCGGTTTCCAGATTCAGCGCCATGCCCTTAATACCGTTCTGGAATTCTACCATCTCGCCGGCGCGCACATTGTCGAGGCCGTAAACGATGGCGACACCGTCTCCGACCGCAAGCACCTGGCCGACTTCGGCGGTTTCCGCCGCCGTGTCGATTTGCGCCATCTGTTTTTTCAAAATGGATGAAATTTCCGATGCGTGAATATGCATTTACGCAGCCTCCTTCCGGCTTTTCAGTTCGCGTTCGATGCGCCCCAGCTTGCCTTTCAGAGAAGCGTCGAGAAGACGCGATCCCCACTTTATGACAAGCCCGCCCAATAAATCTGGGGCTTCCCTGACCAGCAAAGCCACCTTTCCGCCCGTTATCTTTTCCAGCTTTTCGGTCAGTTGTTTTTTCTGTCCGTCGCTCACGGGGCGGGGTGAATAAACCTCTATCACATGTTCGCCGCGTTTTCCGGCAAGCTCGTTCAGGAAAACGCCGATGATATCCTCGACCTGTGCCAGGCGGCGCTTGCGCGCCAGCAAAAGCAGAAACGATGACGCGATATCCCCCAATTCCAGCTTGACGGCAAGCGCTTTCATCGTTTCGGCGAGCTGCGCCCGCGTAAGCCGCGGATTGCGGACCAGTTTGCGAAAATCGGCGTTGTCTTTCACCGCGTTCCGGAACAAGCGCAATTCACCGGCAACCGAATCGATCTGTCCCCTTTCTTCCGCCAGCTCAAGAAGCGCATGCGCATAGCGCCGCGCCAAAACGGCGCTTTCTCCGGCGATAATATGTGGACCTTCAGGTTCCGTCATGTTTTCGAGAATCTCTTGCTGCCCGTATGCCGTTGAACGCGCTGGGAATAGCAGAGGCCGAAGCCATGCGCAACAACTGTTAACTGATTTTTTTGCACAGCAATATAAGCCCGTTTTTTATTGGAATCCGGCGCTTTTTATGGTTTCCACCCGCTGCCTTAATGTAGTATATTTCCAACCAGGAAGGCGTCTGCGCGGCACGACAGGATAGCTAAATCCCCGGGGCCGTTAATGAGACCCTCCAGGGAGCTGTCCCTGACCGGAGCCGTGGTTCCGGACATATGGCGCCCACCTGCCTTGTTGCAGGCCGCGGAGGATCGCTTGCCACCGGCCGAGGCGGACCCTTCCACCTTATCAGATGGAGAAAAACAGGTATCAGGGGGAAGGAAGGTTTTTTACTCCGGTTTTTAAAGTCGAGGGTTGAATCGTGCTTTATGAATGTTGAAAGTTGTTCATCAAAACTTCTTTCTGATAGATAACTGATACCTGACAACTGTCTTCAGCCTCCTGATTATGAACCGATCTTTCCTCAAAATGCACGGCCTCGGCAATGACTTCGTCATCATCGATTGCCGGGCTGATGGTCTCATGCCGAATGACAGGATGCGGCGCGCCATAGCGGACAGACACCGCGGCGTGGGCTGCGACCAGCTTATACTTCTCATGCCGCCGCAAGACAAAAAAGCCGATGTTTTCATGCGCATTTACAATCCAGACGGCTCAGAGGCCGGCGCATGCGGCAACGCCGCCCGCTGCGTGGCCAGGATATTGTTCGAGGAGACCGGAAGAATGGAGGGAATCATCCATACCATGGCCGGTCTTCTCAAAGTGAGCGCCGGAATGGGAGGCATGATATCGGTCGACTTCGGACCCCCGCGTCTTGGATGGAGGGACATTCCTCTGGCGCGGGAAGCTGATACCCTGTCCGTGCCGGTGAGCGCCGATGGGCTTGAAAATCCTTGCTGCGTGAGCATGGGGAATCCTCATGCCGTATTTTTCGTGCCCGAAGCTGAGGCCGTTCCGCTGGATTCGATCGGGCCGCAACTTGAAAGACACTCCATGTTCCCGCGGCGCTGCAATATCGAGGTGGCGCATATAATAGACAAAGAACGCATACGTATGCGCGTCTGGGAACGCGGCGCCGGTATAACCCAGGCCTGCGGCTCAGGCGCTTGCGCCACTCTCGTAGCTGCCGTGCGGCGTGGGCTTTCCGCGCGCCGAGCCGTGATAGTGCTCGACGGCGGCGAGCTTACGGTCGAATGGCGGGAAAAAGACGGCCATATCCTGATGACAGGGCCCGCAACTTTGGCCTTCAGGGGCAAAATAGAGGAAATATAGTTCTGTTTTCCGAAACGGCGGGAAAGACTGTTTCCCCGCCCTTTCCTGTTACCTTTTCGCCAATTTCAGATGCGGCGTTTTTGGCTGTGCCGGTTTTACCGGCCGTAGCGGCTTATGCGTTTTGTCGGCTGCTGTTTTCACAACGGCGGGTTTATTTTTATTGTTCCCGTTATTTTTGCCACCGTTATTTTTCTTGTGAGAAACGGTTGCGGTTTTTGACGAACGGAACCCGCTGTATATGGAACCGGTTTCTTTGTATTCGCCCTTCCGCTCTACGGCCGGAGAAAGTTCTCCGGCAAAATAAGCTTCATGCCCCAGCCTGACGGTTTCATACCAGGCGGCCATGAGCTGAAAAACCTGCCTTACGTTTGCGTTTGCGGGAAAACCGTTTTTGACCAAAATTTTTCCTGCTTTAAAAGGTTTTTGTGGGTTCAGAATCTTTGCCATCGGCTTTTCCGCTTCGGTATTCAGCATTTTATAAAAAACCGCGCTGCCCCAAAGGTGCTTCATCCACAAAAGGAAGCTGTAACTTCCAGGGCTGATTTTCTCATCGGACACGCCGCCGCCGATGCCCAGAAGAACGAGGTGATCGGAGTCCAGTAAATGTTTTTGCCTGGCCCTGAAAAGCCTGATTAATTCATCTTTATCTTCCGACAAATGGGCGCAGGTAAGGGCGATGCTTGCAGCCGGGCTGGAGCGCAAGTCCAGAATGCGTCTCTTCAGGTCTTTTTTGTTTCCTCTGCAAAAAGCGTTATATTTTTTCAAGTCGAGGAAAGACTTGCCTTCGCGCAATTCGACGAAATTTGCAACTAGCCGCATCTCCGCGGCGGCTCTCGGATCTGTTTTTTCCAGGATATCCACGCATTTTTTGCCGTAGGCGGCCACCCATTCGATCATGGTACCGTCGGTTATTTGGCAAACTCCAGCCGCCGAGGACAACTTTTTCCCCTGTTTCTGATTCAGGCCCATGTTTGATTCACGATGCAGCAGAGCGGTAACGCCGGTGAACGGCAGACCGAAACTTCCGGAAATCACCTGGACGGTTTCGACGATGCCGCTGTTTTCGGCCTGCCTTAGTGTTTCATGGGCGCGGATCTTTCCCAGATTGACTTGCCTGTCAAACCGCGGCGGCGGCATGCGTGCTGGTATTGTTCTGTTTCCTGCCGTCTCTTGCGGTTGCTGTATTGAATTTTTCTGCTTCTCGTTTTGCTGCTCCTCGTCTTTTTCCGGCAACAGCGGTTTATGTTGCGATTTTATTATTACGTCCGTTCTGCGCTGTTCATGACGTTCAGGCCGAAGAGCGGACAAATTTAGAACTCCTACGGCAGTTATGGCGGTGAGAATGGAACAGGCCGCAGCTTTCCATAATTCATATTTGTTTTTGCTTGAAGCCGTTTCTTTTGGCATATAACTCTTTAAAAAAATATGGTTAAAATATGCGGTAAGTATAACATATAAAATAAGGGAAAAATACTTTCCCCAAAACGTGAATTTACGGAATTCGGCTTAAAACTGCCCTTTTAACGTTATTTAAACGGCAATCCGGCGAGCCATTGGTTAATACGCTCCAGTACGCCATTGTCCACCACTGTTATCTCTACCTGCTTAAAACGACCCGCGGCGCCGGTTTTTATGCTTACATCACCTTTTCTCAATCCCAGCCCGGAGGCGAGAAAGTCCGTTATCGCCTTGTTGGCCTTGCCGCCTTCGGGCGCTTCCGCGACCGTTATCTCCACTGCGAACTTGTCCCCGGCCAATGGCACGATGCGCGGCGCGCGCATGCGCGCAGTTCCAGGCTTCGCCTTGACCGCAAGCAGCGCCTTGCCGTCGGAGACGGCAAGAAGGCTTTTTCTTTTTTCCTCTCCTATCATAAAATTTTTCGCAAAAGGCCATGAAAGTCAGTTTATCGGCAAAAACACTACCGGAAACCGCGGGGTTGCGCTATATTGGTGAACTGGCTGGCAGGCAGGAAAGGTTCTATGCTGCTTAACGGCTTACTCGGCGCCATGATCCGCAAAGGAACTCTCGAGGTCACGTTTGCGGATGGAAAGAAAAAAACCTACGGCGACGGCGGGCCGCCGCGCGCCTCCATCAGGTTACACGACAAACGGCTTGAATGGTCTCTCGCGCTCTATCCGCAGTTGAAGGCCGGAGAAGCTTATACTGACGGAAAGCTTTCCATAGCGGAAGGAAGCTTGAGGGATTTTCTCACGGTCGCGGCCGTAAATCTTGTAAATCTGGAAAATTACGCCCTTTACAGGTGGTTCGCCAGGCTGCTGGTGGGATCGCGCCGCCTCAAGCAGTACAACCCCTTGCATTCGGCGCGGCGGAATGTGGCGCATCATTACGATCTGTCTCCGCGGCTTTACGATTTGTTCCTGGATTCCGACCGTCAGTATTCCTGCGCCTATTTCCGCGGCCCTGACATAGGCCTTGAAGAGGCGCAACACGACAAGAAACGCCACATAGCCGCCAAGATGAAGCTGGACAGGCCGGGGCTCAAGGTTCTCGACATAGGCTCAGGCTGGGGAGGTATGGGCATTTACCTGGCGCAGGAAGCTGGTTGCATGGTCACCGGCGTAACGTTGAGCGAGGAACAGTTCAAGCTGAGCAACGAACGAGCCAAAATGGCCGGGCTCGGCGATTCATGCCGCTTTTTTCTCCGCGATTACCGGCAGGAACGGGGTCCGTATGACCGCATCGTTTCGGTCGGCATGTTTGAACATGTAGGCAAAAAGAATTACGACGAGTTTTTCGCCAAAACGCGCGATCTGCTGGACGGCGGCGGCGTTTTCCTGCTTCATTCTATAGGCCGTTTCGGCGAACCGGCGCCGATCGATCCCTTCATCCGCAAACATATATTCCCCGGCGCCGACATACCGTCGCTTTCCGAGGTTATGGTGGCGGTGGAACGTTCGCGGCTGATCGTGACCGATATTGAAATCATCCGCCTGCATTACGCCGAAACCCTTAGGCTATGGAACGAAAGGTTCCAGGCGCGGCGCGCCGAGGCCGCGAAAATCTATGACGAAAGCTTCTGCCGCAAGTGGGAATATTACCTCACACTTTGCGAAATGGGCTTTCGCTACAGCGGATTGATGGTTTTCCAGATGCAGCTTGTGAAGAAACTGGACGCCTTGCCGATCACCCGCGACTATATGTTCGAGGCCGAGCGCGCCATGGATGAATTCGCGGGAGCCGGGGAATCCGCGGCAAAGCCGGAACGACCGGCCGTCGCGTGATTATCATCTGACAGCGGCCTCATTGCCTAGCCATTCCGCAAGTTCCTCTCCAGAATCGCCTTCGGCATCGGGCAATCCGGCTTCCGCGGCTTCCTCTTCGTCATTTTCGCGCGGCATTCCGGCCGGAGCCGGGCGGGAGTCGAGAAGCCCCGCCGCCTTCAATTCTTCCATGCCCGGCAACTCGTCGAGCGAAGCCAGGTTGAAATGGCTTAAAAACGCGGGAGTGGTCTTCCAGGTAAGCGGCCTGCCCGGAGTCTCACGCGGTTTGCCGGGACGTATCCAGCCCAATTCCAGAAGCATGTCAATAGTGCCACGGCCTGTTTCCACGCCGCGGATGCTTTCTATCTCGGCACGCGTCACCGGCTGATGATAGGCGATTATGGCGAGAACCTCGGCGGCGGCTCGCGGGAGCTTGCGGCGCGGCTGGCGGACGATTGTCATCATGGGCGCCAAATCGGGGGCGGTGCGGAAGCTCCACATACCGCCGGTCTCGACCAGATTCACACCTCGCGCCGCGTATTTTTCCTTGAGCGACAGCAACAGCCTGAAGGCGTCGGCATCGCCGCCAAGCTGTTTTTGCAGGGCTTCAACCGTCATCGGCTCGGCGGAGGCGAATAGTATCGCTTCGAGCAAACGCAGGTAAATGTCGTTTTCTTCCACTTCTTCAATCATCGCTTTCACTGCTCTTTCTGCGCCGCAGATATATCGGAGCGAACAGGCCGTCCTGGCGCACCTCTATCTCACCTGCCCTGACCATCTCAAGAACCGCGGCGAAGGTCGAGGCCCATGCCGAGCGGCGCTCGACGCTGCCGCTTAAGTTATCCGGCAGAAATTTGTGCAACATCGACCAGCCGGGAAGGAACCCCAGCATATCGCGCAAGCGCAACATGCTTTCCTCCACGCTGTAAAGGCGCATGACGTTGATCCGCATCCGTTCCGGTTTGCGCCGGCGGTGCGGCGCGCCGAGGGCGGTCAGAAGATCGTAAAGCGGGAGATAGTAGGCGGGCCTTTCCTCCACCGTCCGCTCTTCCGGCATGCCGCGCGCGAAAACGTCGACCCCAAGGCGCGGTAAATCCTGAAGCTTCTGCGCGACGGCGCGCATGGCCTCAAGACGTTGAAGCTGGAACCTGAGCGCCTCCGCCATGTCGGCGGGATCCGGCTCGTCCACCGGAGGCTCCGGCAGCAAAAGCCGCGACTTTAGATAGGCAAGCCAGGCCGCCATGACCAGATAATCGGCGGCTATTTCAAGCTGCAGCTCGCGCGCCGAGGAAATGAACGCAAGATATTGTTCGGCCAGCGCCAGAACGGAAATGCGTGACAAATCCACCTTCTGCTCACGCGCCAGCGAAAGCAGCAAATCTATAGGCCCATCGAAGCCTTCCAGCGCAACAACAAGATCGGCCGAAGCCGTCGCAGTCGCCATGGGCGGCAATTTGGGTGTAACTTGTTGTTCCGTCAGGTCCATAACAGGTTTCTTCGCGGCAAGTTGTGTGTTTCAAAGCTCCTTTTATAGACGAATCGAGCCTAAGTCCTCAAAAAACAACGCGAAAACGGCAAATCCGTGATTTACACAAATGATTCAATAAGTTGTTGATATTTATAGTGTCGCGCTCCTCTCCTGCCCTTGCACCACGATATCGAAGTAGGCCAATTCCCGCGCTTCGTCAAAGTCATCGGTCGGCACGGCCGCTTGCGATCCGGCCTGTTCCCAGCGCGTGATCGCCACTTCGCTTATTTCAGGCAAAGCCATGGCCACATCGCGCATCTCGTCCAAATCACCAGAACAGTGAAGCACTATGTCGGCGCCGGACTCGAGAGCCTGCCGCGCATTTTCGGACATCGACCCTTCCAGGGCCTTCATCGCTATATCGTCCGACAACAACAGGCCGCGGAAACCCAGCTCGCCGCGGATTATTTCGTCATGCGCGCGCCGGGAAAGCGAAACGGGTCTGCCGGGATCGATGCTACTGAAAACCACATGGCAATTCATGCCGGCCGGGGCGTCTTGCAGAATCCTGAACGGCTTGAAATCCTCGGCTTCCAGAATGCGACGCGGGCAATCGACGAACGGCAGGGTTTCGTGGGGATCCGCCATTGCGCGGCCATGCCCCGGCATATGCTTGATGACCGGCACGACGCCGTTGGCCAGATAGGTTTCGACAGCGACGCGCCCTAACGCGGCGACGGCGTCAGCATTTCGACTAAACGCCCGGTCGCCGATGGCGCCGGTCGCTCCATCGACAAGCAAATCAAGAACCGGAGCGCAGTTGCAGGTTATGCCGAGATCGTACAGCCTGCGCGCCGCAATGCGCGCATGAATTCGCATCGCCTCAAGCCCGCGTCCGGCGTCGGCTTCATATAGTTTGCCGATAATGCGTTGCGCCGGAAGCGGCGGCCAATGCGGCGGCTTCAGCCGCGAGACGCGCCCGCCTTCCTGATCGATAAAGAAGGGAACGTCGGGACGCCCCAGAGCCGAGCGCGCTTCGTCCAGCAATCTCCTGACCTGGTCCGGATTGGCTATGTTGCGCTGAAACAATATGAAGCCGAACGGCTTTGCTTCCGAAAAAAAAGTTTTTTCTTCCGCGGTCAGCGACTTCCCCGGAAAACCGAATATAACCGGCTTCACGGCCTGACTACTATGCATGGAGCTTTCCGGCTCCATAACTTGGCGCAGATGGAACGAGCTTCCGGATCGGTCATCGGCCTGCTTTGTATGCGGTAATAGGTGCCTTTCGCGCCCAAGTCGGCGCGTTTTACTTGAAGACCGGCCTTGCCGAGCGTATCGGAATATTTTTTTTGCAGTTTCTCCATCTCGGCCTGGGCTTTCTTCTTGTCAGGAAACGAGCCGAGCTGCACAAAAAAACCCTTCGCCGCAGGCTTTTCTTCCAGGAACATTTCCTTGGGAATTGAGCCGGTTTCCGCCGGTTTGGAACCTTCCCGGAGAGCGCCGCCCGTTGCGGCGCTTTCCTCAGGTTTGGGCGCGGAACCAGCGGCAGGCAGGGAAACAGGAGCTTCCAGCTTCTCCACTTTTCCGGCCTTAGCTCCCCCGGCTGCCGCCGCGGATGAAAGCGACTCAGAAGACACGGACGGAACCGGCGCGCCTGCAGACACCGGCTCCGCGGAGGGTAAAGCGGAAGCAGGAGCGGAAGTGGCCGGAATTGGTGAAACCGGGACGGCCGCAGTTTCCGCCGCAGCGGGCGGCGCCTGCTCTTGCGGTACTGGCGGCGGCGGCAAAAGGCGTTCCACGGCGGGCGGTTTGTCTGAAGCTCCCTTGTCTATTTGCTGGAACACCGTTTCTTCCTGATGCGGAATTTCAAGGCCGCCGGGTTTTTCGGGGCGTATCTTCGTCTCTCCCTCGGCTTTTATCACCGGAATTTCCGCCGGAGCTTCCTCGCCAGCGGAGCCGAAAAACCAATAGACGGAAAAACCGACGGCCGCGCCAGCCAGCAACGCAGCCAGCATCAGCCAACGCAACAATGGCCTCGGCGGCCGTCCCCATTTCCTGCGCACAAAATCTGAGCGCACGGGAGGCTGAGCGAAAAGATCGGGCGGCCTGCGGTCCATCATTTTCTGCATCTCCTACATTTCTTCCAAAGGCTTGCAACCCATAACGGCAAGGCCGCTTCTTATCACGGTCTGCACCGCCCTTACCAGCACGAGACGCGGACGCGTGCGTTCGGCGTCTCCGGGAAATATGAAGCGCAAGGCGGCGTTGTCGTTGCCCTTGTTCCAGAAACCATGGAATTCGGCGGCGAGCTCCATCAGATAAAAGGCGACGCGGTGCGGCTCCATCGCCAGCGCAGACGATTCCACCACGCGCGGCCAATTGGCCAGAATCCGTATCAAGGCCGTTTCATCGGGAGAATTTATGCCGCTGAGGTCCGCCTCAAGCAGCGATTGGTCCGAAAGCTCGCGATCGGAAAACATCCCGGCGGCGTGGCGCAGCACGGAACAACAGCGCGCGTGGGCGTATTGCACATAAAAAACCGGATTGTCGCGGGTTTGCTCAACAACCTTGGCAAAATCGAATTCAAGCTCCGAATCCGGCGCGCGCGTAAGCATGAAAAAGCGCACTGCCCCCGCCCCCACCTGCTCTACCATCTCGCGCAGCGTTATCAGGTTGCCGGAGCGTTTGGAAAGTTTAACGGGAACGCCATTCCTGTAGATCTTGACTATGCTGTTGTAGATTACGTCGAGGTGCGCCCTGCCGTCGGAAAAAGCGGCCACCACCGGACGCATTTTTTCCAGATAGCCGCCGTGGTCCTTGCCGAGAACGTTCACCATGCGCAGGAATCCGCGCCGTATCTTGTCGTAATGATAGGCTATGTCCGGCATCATATAAGTCCAGGATCCGTCGCGCTTCTTGAGCGGCCTGTCGGTGCTGTCGCCGAAACGGCTGGAGCGGAACAAGGTAAGCGGCACCGGCTCCCAGTCCTCCATCGCTTTGCCTTTCGGCGGCGGCAGGGTACCGACGTATATAAGGCCCATGTCTTGTAGAATTTCGAACGCTTTTTCCAGTGTGCCGTTTTCTATAAGGTCTATTTCGTTGGTGAAAACGTCATGGCGGATGCCGATGAGATCCAGGTCTTCGCGGATCATTTTCATTATGGCGTTTACCGCGAACGAACGCACCGGAGCCAGCCATTCGCTTTCGCTTTTGCCCTGCCATATATGGCCGTCGCGCGCGGCCAGCGCCGCACCCACCTCTTTAAGGTATTCGCCGGGATAAAGGCCTTCCGGTATCTCCCCTATGTTCTCTCCACGCGCCTCCAGATAGCGCAGATAGACGGTGCGGGCCAGGGCATCGACCTGCGCGCCGGCGTCATTGAAATAATATTCGCGCGTGACGCTGTATCCGGCCTTGGCCAGCAGGTTGCACAGAGTATCGCCCAGCACCGCGCCGCGCACGTGCCCAGCATGCATCGGGCCGGTGGGATTGGCGGATACGAACTCCACGTTGATCCGCTCGCCCCCGCCCAGAGAGCTATCCCCGTAAGAAACGCCCGCCTTCAAAATTTCCCTAAGCTCGTTCTGCCAGACCGCCGGTTTAAGCCGCATGTTGATGAATCCGGGGCCCGCCGTCTCCACGGCCGCGACGGCCGGGAGCCGCGCGAGTTCCGGTTGTAAAAGTCCGGCCAGTTTGCGCGGCGGCATGCCTGCCGGTTTTGACAAAACCATTGCCGCGTTGGTGGCTATGTCGCCGTGCGCCGGATCGCGCGGCGGCTCGACGGTGAAAACGGGCGGCGGCGCGGTAAGATTGATGCTCCCGTCCTTCACAAGCTCGCCTATAATGGCGGATATCGCCGCGTGCATTGTAGTGAAAATGGTCATGGAAGCCGTTTCCTCGCCGATCATTAAGGCAAATCGAAGGCGCCCGTAAGCCGCAGATTCGCGAATTCCATACGTTTACAGCATCGCTTCGGTGGAAAACAGCCTGCGGTGCTCCATCACGGCATAGCGATCAGTCATGCCGGCGATGTAATCCGCTATGTGGCGGGCTCTGAACATTTCATCGTCCTCGCGCCCGCGCAAGGCCTTGAACCACTGGTTGGGCAGACAATTCGGTTTTTCCATCAGGAATTCGAACATTTCCTTCACCATGCGTTCGGCCTTGGCGCGCGCGCGGTTGACCTTGCTGTGCTCATACATGCGATCGCGAAGGAAAGAGCGCAGCACCGCTATCTGCTGCTGCATGGCAAAGCTGAACTTCACCGTGGGCTGCCTGGCCTTGCGTATGTCCGCGGCGGATTTGGGCTTGAGCGTCACCAGCGCAGCGCGGGTCGTATCGAGCAGATCGGTCACCATGGTGCCGATAACCTGCCTGACCACCGCGTGCATTACCCGGTCCTCCTCCGCGTCCGGGTGGTGGCGCATGGTGTCTTCCAGTATGGGCCCGAATAACGGCAGCTTTTTCAACTCGCCGAAGCCGAAAAACCCGGCGCGATAGCCATCGTCGATATCGTGCGAGTTATACGCGATATCGTCGGCCAAAGCCGCCACCTGCGCTTCCGGCCCGGCGTAGGTTGAAAGCTCGAGATCGAATTTGCGGTTGAATTCGGCAATGGTGGCGGGGAGCGGATTTTCCGGGCTTTCCGGCAGCAGAGGACCATTGTGCTTGGCAATACCTTCAAGCGTCTCCCAGGTGAGATTAAGGCCGTCGAAATTCAAATAGCGGCGCTCAAGCAGCGTAAGAACGCGGAAAGTCTGCTCGTTATGACTGAATCCGCCGTAAGGCCTCATGCATTCGGCCAGCGCCGTTTCGCCGGAATGGCCGAAACAGGTGTGGCCGAGATCGTGAGCCAGAGCGACGGCCTCGGTAAGGTCCTCGTTCAGGCCGAGCGCGCGTGAAACAGAACGCGCGATCTGCGCCACCTCCAGTGAATGCGTCAGGCGGGTGCGGTAGTAATCGCCCTCGTTTTCTATGAAAACCTGCGATTTGTTGCGCATCTTGCGGAATGCGCCGGAATGGATGATGCGGTCATGGTCGCGCTGGAATTCGGTGCGCGTTTCGCTCGGCTGCTCGGAAACAAAGCGGCCGCGCGTCTCGCCGGCCTTGGTGGCATAGGGCGCGCTCGGCACCCTCGAATCCTGTAAATATTCAATCATGGCGGCATATTAGACCGGAAAACCCGGTTTGGCCAGAACTGTATGCATACGCACTGCGTTAGTCACGCCGTTCTTGTCACGGCGCATCAGGCGGTTCTACAATAATCAGCAGCCAAGAAGCGAGGCAGGAACGCAGCGGAGAACGGAACGAACGGCGGGAAAACGCGCCTGAAAAAGCGATCCTAAGCGGAAAACGGCCGAACGAAGGAATACAATGCGCATCGCCACCTGGAACGTCAATTCGATAAAGGCAAGGCTGCCGAATGTTCTGGAGTGGATGAAGGATGCGAAGCCGGACGTGTTGCTTATGCAGGAGCTCAAGTGCGAAGCGGAGGATTTCCCGCGCCTTGAATTCGAGGCCATGGGCTATCACCTCGCCATCGCCGGACAGAAGGCCTATAACGGCGTAGCGATCATCAGCCGTGAAAAACCTGAAAACGTTTTGCGCTTTCTGCCCGGCGGCGAAACGGATACAGCGGCGCGGTACATCGAGGCCAGCGTCGGCAACGTGCGCGTCGCCAGCATCTACGCTCCGAACGGCAATCCGATAGACAGCGAAAAGTTCACCTATAAACTCGATTGGCTGAAACGCCTCAAGGTGCACGCGGCGAAACTTTTGGAAGGCGAAACGCCCTTCGTGTTGGGCGGCGATTACAACGTAATCCCGGCCGCCGAGGACGTTTACGATCCGGAAGGCTGGGAACAGGACGCCTTGTATCACCCAAGGTCCCGTGCCGCGTTCCGCGAGCTGCTGCACCTTGGCCTTACCGACGCCTTTCGCGCCCTGAATCCGCACAAGAAACACGCCTGGACGTTCTGGAGCTAC